>ERZ1106969.1333-NODE-1333-length-17846-cov-4.331797_pt1 | contig 17846 bp, 19 predicted proteins | sample MGYA00403685_ERZ1106969 | MGnify/ENA primary metagenome ERZ1106969 (study PRJEB35170, sample SAMEA104062416) | human gut metagenome | biome: human gut; feature: human-associated habitat; material: faeces | place: Denmark | collected 2012-05-18 ... | reverse complement strand
TGTCGTGTATCTAAGGTTCCTTTAAAAATATTCATCTTGCACCTCCATATAAATAAAAGCTACACAAACGGCAGCTTAAACCGTCGTTTTTAATTAACTATTACCCAATTGTTCCTAAATAAAATTCAAATTATGAGTCATTTGGATTTGCGTCAACAAGTCTGTCAAGTCCTTAAATACTAAATTCCCACCAATTTCGTAAACGCAATACAATTTTCTATTTCTGCTATCATAAGCTAAACAGCTATAACCCATAGACGCTCCAATGTGTGTGGTATCAATAGTCAAATATTGATTTTTCACTAAAACTTTCAGAGTAACATCATCACGATTCGATTTCACTGGATTTGAAAATAAAATCATATCTTGATTATTATGATTAATTTTATATGTATGCCCTTGACAAATACAGTTGTTGTTTAAATTGCCATCTGAATCGTGAGGTTTCCAAGTGACACCTAAATCTGTTGTAGTAAAAATTGCACGTTGATTTCTACTATCATCCCTTGCATTTAATAGAATAGTTCCAGTTGGATATTCAACTACACTACATTCTCCCGAACGTCTAGGAACTAAATTTTCACTCATAATCCAAGTATCCCCTCCATCAGAAGAGTAAATGATACCTGATTGACACGCATAAGGTGTGTCGTTTAGTAGACTAACTTGAATTGGAAATACCAATTTACCATCAGACATTTCAATACCTGTACCAACCCCACCAATAAAGGCACATTGATTCTCTTTAAGAAGATGGCTTAAATCTTGATGTAACTGCCAAGAACGTCCATCATCATCAGAGCGATATAATTTACAACTCCAATTTGGATCAGGATGTGTATTTGGTACTAACCAGTTATCTGCACCATCATCCCAGTGGTTTGCTAATAAGAATACACGTCCGCTACTTGTTGCTAAAATAGTACCATCCATAGCACGACTAATATTACTTACTCCACTATTAGGACAAGCAACGACTTTATCTGTCCAAGTTTTACCTCCGTCAACAGAACGTGCAGTTCCGATAGAAATTAAAGATTGGTCGCCTAAGTTATTGTATCTAATATCTGAACCTGCGATAATTGTACCTTGATTTGTGATTGTCATAAATGGAATACGATAACCGTTAGCTCCACCGAAGTCAAGGCTCTTTCTGAAAACAGTGCCATCATTAGTTACACCATAGTCTATTACTTCTACTGTTACTTCTTCATCAACAGTAACAAAATCGTGTCTTGGGTCAAGTCCCTCTATATAAAAGTCAATACGAAAATAAGCTACTTCACCATCGTTATCATAAGTAAAGTTACTGAATTTAACCATACGCTTACCACCGATTAAAGGTTGACCATCCCCTGTGAATCTTCCTAAGAACTGTTTATTCGAATTGTAACAACAAATAAGTTTACACTTGTTAAATATTACTGTCGAGTCGTGTGATACAGGGATAAAATCAGAACACATAACGCTTGATCTATTTGTTAATCCTCCGTTATCGGTAAGTGCTTTACCATGCGTCAACTTCATACTGTAAAGTAAATTATTTGTTTTAAAATATTCAAGTTCGGGTAGTAAACTTTTAATCAAATCCTTTTGGTTAATGATTAAGTTATCATTTAATTCCATGATTTGGTTTTCTTCATTAATAGTTACTACTGCCGAATTTTTATACTCGTTAGAATAACATAATCTAACAAGTTTAGTGGTTGATAAAGACGAATAATCAGATGTTGCAACTTTCAGTGTATCGTGAACGGAACCGTGCAATTTACCTAAATAAGCCCCTGTTTCTGAATGAAAAGAAACTAAATAAACTGGTTTGTTAGAATATAATATATCTCCGAATTTAATTGGTAGGTAATCAGTTGTAAAGTAATCCTCGCTTTCAATTTCTAATGGAATTTCGTCTACTCCAGGGGTTGCCCTCAACTCAATAGGGTAGAAATTACTGTGTTTAAGAATACTGTTTGTTTTGATTAAATGGGGTGAATCAAGTTGTTTTCTTAATAATTCAACGCCAACCCCATCAATTTTCTCTTCTAATATCGGGGTTTTACCGTACTTTCTAAAGTACCTTGTTTCAATATTATCTCTTCCTGAAATACGGATATACTTGATACTATTACAATTTGGTACTTCTTTTATTGTCGTATTTTGTCCTTTAAATAGGAAATGCTTATATTTATCATAATACGCACAGTAATAAGTAGCTGTTGTAAAATAGCGTTCGCCTTTCTCAACTTCAATAAACCCACTTAAAATTCCACCTTGTGATGTATCAACAGAGCCATTGTCTGTAATATATCCTTCTTCAATATCTTCATCATCTTTATTAAATAAATTCATTCCATCTGTCGTGATGTTAAAAATATTTTGACTCTCTTCTACCTCATTGTTTAATTCTGTTTCATAATCATCATAATACACACCATTAATCATAATCGTTGGGTTAGGTAATGAAGAATGAATCCCAACTCTTACATAACACGCACTACTTAATATTGGGTGTTGTGATAAGTCTTTAATAAAAGGTTCTTCGTTACTTACGTTAACAAGTCTGTCGACATAATCTTTATTCTCGTCATAGAAATACAGATATCTACACCCATTAACTTTTATCGTATCTTGCCCTGTTAAAGGGATGAACCACGTCGTATCAACTGCTTTATCGTAGTCTTGTCGTGAATTATCGCCTAACCTAACACACTCTTGTGTCATGCGGAATTTACTGCGTAAGAAACTTGTTTTGCAAGGTAAAACTTGACTATCTACAATATTATTTGCTAATACAGAATCTTCACCAACAATTGCCACACTTCCACCTGTCATAGCTTCACGAATGTCTTGTCCCATATTCGCCATAGAAAAAACCTCATTTTTGTTAGCTTTACGTGACAATTGTGCATTAGTTTCGTCTAATTTTTGCTCGGATTTATCTAGACGATCATTTAATGTATTATGAGTTCCACGAGCCATTTTAACTTCCATATTTGCATTGTCGTGATTAACTGATGCATCATCATAGACTTTTTTAATTGCGTCATGAATAGCACCACGAACATCCTTGCCATATACGGCTGTTTTAATTTTATTCAAATAATTTGTAATATTGGCCATTTTCTCACTCTCCTTATAGTTGCAATCCAGTAATATGGACATTAACTCCATTACCACTGCCCTTAATTGCTTTAGTCATTATAGGCCCTTCAAATTTAGTTACGTCGCTTCCTAATTCAAAATTAAAAGCAACTCCGTCAAATGACAGGGTTGCTTTCGTTGTTGTTGGATTTGTTGATTGAAGCACGATTTTTTTTACAATAACTCCTGATGAATTACTATACAACGTTTGTTCAGCTTCGGTTAATGTTGTTGCTTTGATAATCTTATATTCTTCCATTTTTACACTCCCATCGCTAATCTGCGTTGAATTTTGATTAACGTATTTCTATCGTTATTTAATTCAATTGAAATTTGCTCCACATTTTTTTTAAGTTCTTCAATTCCTCGTAAAGCAGCATTTGTATTGTCATTGATTGATTGAATACTTTTAGTTAGCTCCAGAAGATTATCGTTTGTATTTCCTAAATTTTCAACAGTATCTGTCACTACACCGTTAAGATTGATAACTTCATTTGTTACGTTGGTTACAACATTCACTGTGCCGTTGAGTGTATCACTAACTTTTTCAAGTTTTTTTTGAGTTCTATCCGCTTTCAATTGATAGTCCTTAAGATTAACAAACTCATCACCGATAGTTAAATCCGATGATTCTGGACTTTCTATTACAATTTTTTGAGCAACTATTCTTAAATCTTCATCAATTCCCATTAATTCATTAATGACAGGGTGGTAATTGCCTACTTTAAATGATTCAAAATCTAATCCAATCAAACTAAGATCTAGCGCACTAACTTTATGCGCTTTTTTTATCTTGTTGTTATTTTTTAGAAATTCTTGCCCTTTTCTCAATAAATTAGTTTGTTCTGTAACGTCATCCCAAGTCTCGGTTTTAACAATGATGCCGAATTTACTAATTAAATCCGTGTCATCTATATAGTTTAATCCATTATTAATACTACCTATTGTCAACCGTTCATCGCTATCCTCTAATTTAGAACCTAAAGGGATTAGCCTTGTCACCAACTCAGTTGGATCTTGCTCTTGTTCTAGGGTTATTAAATTTTTAGCAAGCCTAATTTCTGTATTTGAATGACTTCCGATTTCATTTAAATAATCCAAATACCTCACATTATTTTCGTATCTAATGCGGATTTCTCCACCAAGCTTATCGATTAAATCTTCTTTAATTGTTTCAAGGGTAGTCCCATAACTCCAAAAACGATAGAGATTGGCTGTTATTTCAATAATTCCAACCTCGAATCGTTTGTCCGCACTTACTTGATTGTTATGATTTTCAATTAATTTAGAGAGATAATCTCTAACGCTTATATCGTGGAACTCCGCATACATAGCAATTGAATCCATTAGATACCCTAATTCAGATTCACATGTAACTTTCATAGAGATAAGTCCATTAGAATCCATATTAGGAACAGGAAGCAACACACGCCCTTTGAATTCTAATTCGTTGGTTTTTGTGTTAATGACCTCAACTAATGTAGATAGAGCGTTGATTTTATGGATGCCTGGATTATTAGCCGAGATTAAAAAACTAAAATCATCTACCGCATTGATTTCTTTATGAATTGTTCCAGTAATTCGAGGCGCTCTTTTATTTGTAGAAGCTATATTGATATGCGTTTCTTCTTCACCATTAATCAATTTTACATCATACATTAAATCACCTCTTTTTTAAATATAAATTCAATTGTTCCATTACCTTCGACCTTAAAGTTATTTTCCCCAATAACTAGTTGGAATCTATAATCTTTATTAAGTCCTGATGGGAATTGATATTTGATATTATTCATCGTGACACTCATTTCTGATGAGCATTTGACTAATGGAGTTATTTTTGTCGCACCAGGATTGTAAATAGTGATAGACAACACACCATTAACACTATATTCAGTCTGTTGGGCGTAATCTGTTTCGAAATTGAAGATATCCCATATATCATGGCCTTCATAATAATCTGCGACTCTAAATGGATCGCATTCAAATATAATCTCTATTGATTCACTATTCAAAAATCTCTCTTTTTCTCCGACAGAAATAACTCTTCCTGTAAAGTTGTGTTCGATAAAATCAATTTTCAGCGTTGACATCCCCGTGTTAAATAACCAATTAATCACATTATCATATGCGATATTTAGTCTAGTTCTAGATGAATCTACTAAGCCATTTAACGCAACTATAATCTTAACTTCTCTAGTTGAGTATGTTTGTCCCCCATAAAGTTCGGAAAAATCATACTGTCCATTCATAAAAGGAATGGTTTTAGTGATTGTATTGACAGAAGGATTGCTAACGACAACATCAACAATCATTAATCCAAAATCATCGTTGCTTTTTTTATTTCCAAATATGAACTGAGACATCAATATCTGAACCTCCCATATAATTTCATATTTCTACCACCGATTCTATCTAATTCTTCGCTTATTTTTTCCGTACCTAAGTAAACATCAGGGCTATTTATAGTTATTTTAGAAATCGCCTCAACCATTTGGGAAAGTTTGTTATCCAATATTTTCTCAATCCCATCATAGCTAAACTCAATGTTCGTCTCTTTATTAGCAATCGAATTAACTCGACTAGCCATTTGATTCACCTGAGAACCTAAGCTAGTTCGTGGTGTATAATATGAACCACTTAAAGCTACATCACGGGTCATAGAGTAAGTATCGATTTGAGGTTGATTAACAGTGGCATTAACTTCTGCATCTATACTTCGGCCAAATGGATTAATCTTCTCTAAGAAGTTGCCGACAGATGAACTCGCCTTTGAAATCCAACTAAAAAGAGAACTGATCTTATCAATAACCCATTGGATAGGATTCAACACAGCATTCATGGCCCATGTAATATCCTTAACAAACCCAGTAAATACAGAACCGACAACGGTCGATATTTGCTTAACAATAGAAATTATTGCGTTGAATACAGGCTTTAAAACACTATTCCAAACATTGCTTATGGCTGAGAACACTGATGAGAATAAAGATGATAGGTTTCTTAAAATCGGTTGAGCTGTATCCCATAATTTCCTGATAATTTGCATTGCTGCTGCAAAAATAGGTTGTCCAACACCGAACCAAACACCTGCAATTGCATCAAAGACGATAGAGAATACAGTTAATAATCCCTGAATTAATGGAGTGACAAAATAGATACATTCCTCAATAACCTCGCCGACAATCTGAAATAGTGGTTGAATTACTGTAGTATAGATACTTTGACAGGCAGCCCATAATCCGGCAAAGGATTGTTTAAATTGCTCAAAATGCGGTTTTACTGTTTCAATTAAATTAGAAGTAGCTTGTTTAATACCTTCCCAATTCTCTTTAATAGACATAGCTATGGCAACGACTGCAGCAATAACACCAGCAATAACTCCAATGATAGGTAATAAAGCTGTACTAAAAAAAGCAGCTATTCCACCAGCGGCAGCAAAAGCAGAGCTTAAAGCTCCTATTGATATAACTAACATTCCAATAGTAGTGATAACGGGACCTAATATGGCTAACAAACCACCTACAACTCCAACAATAATCATAATAGCTGATGCAAGTCCTGGATTAGCTTCAATCCAACTTGAAATTGCATTAACTATATTTTGAATTACTGGGACTAACTTTTCCATCAACGGCATTAAAGCTTGTCCTAGTTGCATAACGATTCCTGTCTCTATGCTTCGACTAACGCTATCCAGCGCACTTCCAATATCGTCGTATCTAACATTGACTAATTCTTCAGCAGAATTTCTCGCATTATCGAATCCACCTTCGATATCAAATAAATTAGTGACGACATCCGGTCCAAGGTCTTCCCACATAGTTCCAAAAAGGTCTAATGCTATTAGATTTTGCTCTTGAGCATCATCGACATCTCCTAACTTTTGAACAATAGAGCTATACATTTCTTTAGCTTGTTCGCCACCATTTGACATGACGCTAGCAACATCACTTGCATTATAACCTAATTTTTTTAGCGCATCAGCGGTCGAATCAGAACCGTCTGTGAGCCTAATATGGAACTCTTTTACTGCATCTCCAATTTTATCTAAGTTAAAAGCTCCATTATTAACACCGTTTTGAAGGATATTAAACATATCATCAGCCGATAGCCCAGCTTTATAAAATTGAACTGAATATTCATTAATAGTGTCTAACAACTCTCCAGAATAATCTAAATTTGACTGCGAGCCTTGTGTGATTAAGTTCAACGCTTCTTCACCAGTTAACCCAAATTGTTTCATCAAAGTATCAACAGCACGAGTAGATTCCGTGAGATCATAACCAAATACATCACGTAGGGTTAATGATTTTTCGGTGATATCTTGCAATTTTTCGCCTGTATAGCCTAGATTTTTATAAACAGTCGCTACAGAATTTGCTACATCTTCATAACTTTCACCAAAGTTATTTACATAAATAGCATCAACAATTCCGTCTATTGTCTCGAACTCTTCGGCAGTCAATCCAGCACTAGCCTTTAGTTGGTTAATGCTTTGATCAAATTCAATCGCTTTTTGATTAGCTTCTTCAAGAGATGATAGAATGCTATTGCCTGCACCGCCGATTTTATCACCTACATCCATAATTCCTTGTCCCAGCTCACTCATGCGAGCGCCAAAAGCTACCGCTTCACCTGTAGTATCAATTAAATCCTCAGCCAACTCTTGCAATGATCTACCCGCATCATCAACCCCATCTTCAAACTCTTTGATACGTCTAGTTGTATCGTCAACTTGTCGAGATAATTGATTAACCTCTGTTTCAGCCTTGTTTAACGTTGTCTTAAGAGATAACAACTCTGAATCTGCGCTTATAACCGCTTTTCTAGATTTTTCTAGAGCTTTATTAGCCAATTCTAGCTTATCCTCTAAATCTTTGACTTCTTGCGAAGTTTTCCCATAAGCTGATTTAGCGCTAGATAGTTGACGCTCTAATTCGGAAACATTGTTTTTTTGCTCCTCGTAAGCTTTGGTAGCACTCTCTAATGTAGTTTCACAACGTTCAACTTCGCGTGCATAAACCGTCACTTTTTTTCGTGCGTTTTCTAGCGTTCCATTAAGCAACTCCAGTTTTCTCTTGACCTACTAAGGAATCCTCAAAATCTTCCGATGAATCTTTAGCTTTATCAAACTCTGATTGTAATAATTTTGTCTCTTTATTTATTTTTGAGATTTCTGACTTATAACCCTGAGCTTTTAAAGCCAACGATACAACTAATTGCCTTTCATCCGCCATTTTATCACCTCCGCTTCTGACATAACTTTAAATTTCTTGCGTTCACCTTTGATGGTATTAGATTGATTTTTATTTTGTTTTTGAGGTTTATTCACTCGTTTTTGCCCTTCAATGTGTATATCAAATTGTTTGAACAAAAATCTTAGCGAACTATCCCAAAATGTTTCATCGTCCCAATTCAACACACTTCGAGCTGAGTAATAAAGGTGATCTATATCGATATACCCATCGGAATTATCTACTTTTTTTCATTATCATCTTTAGCTGTTGGCATGTTATCTCCGAACACTTCACTTAATAACGGAGATAAGTATTGAAGGATACTAAAATCATCAAATTGCGATAAGAATTGAGTTCCTAAAATCTTATTTGTATTTGCATCACGAATAATAGAACCCAACAGCTTAATGATAGGTTTTACTTCAATTTTCCCTGTCTTTTGTTGATTCGCCATGCGCTTATAAAATTTAAGCATTCCTACATTGTTTGTACGTTGGAAATGGTCTATTGTTTCAGCATCAATTGTTAAGATGCACTCACGACCGTTAATTTCTACGGGAATAACAGTTTTTTTCTTTAAATGGATTTTCAATCAAATCACTCCTATAAATTAAAAGAGCGACATAAGTCGCCCTTCTTATTTGCGTAATACTACTTTTTCAAAGAATCTATCCCATTCAGCCTGAACTTCTGCATGGTCTGTATTTGTTTCAGTATCAGCAATATATGCTTCAACTTCTTTTTGGTCCATTACTAGATCAACATCTGAATTAGCTTGTAAAGGAATACCGACACCTTCATAAGTGTAAGTTTTACCATCCATTGAATCCTCAACAGTTGAGTTAGATTGAGAATTACGAGTTAATGCAACATTATAAATTACACGACGACGAACTGTATCATCATCCATTAAGATTTCATATGCAATTGCTCCACGAGGTGCTTTTTGTCGCGTACTAGATACAGAACGCGCTTTATCATGATATTTTCCAGTTAATTTAGCATCTAGGGCTGGAGGTGTATCAGAAGAAACTTCCATTGTCACATTAACTTTAGATAATTTTTTCAAACTATTTTCTGTAATGTTATCTGCATAGTAAGAACCCTCTGAGTATTCATCTTCAGTTTCAAAATTAACTGCCCAATGGATTTTAACTGCTTCGCCATATGTAGGCGTTCCACCTGCGTTATCTGTTAATAACGGGAAGAATGTAATATTGCTAACACCGACTTCACGTGCCATTTCTTTCACTCCTTATTTTCGTTTAACGAAATTCATTGTAATTTGATAGTAATCAAGTTCATCAAACTTAACTGGTGAATTAACTACTACTTTAATAAAACCCGCATCTTCTAATACTTTGACGATTTTATTGGTATTTGCTGATAAATTACTCTTAGCATATAAGTTGAAATAACAATCATATTTCAATGACTCTATCTTGTTATCAGCACGATCTTTTACGTATTCGTTGTAATAAAAAACGACCGACGGAAACTTCCCAACTGGTCGTTCTACATAGTAATACGGAATATCTTGTTTAGATAATGCGTTCTGAATGATTTTGTTCAATTTAATCACCCTTTTAAGATGCTATCTAATTCTTCGACAACAACTCTTTCTAATTCGTTTTGAGCGTTTTTTTTGCTCTTTTCGTAACTTTTAGTCATCCAACCGACATGCATATTGATTGGTTGCCCTGTGAAATTAAGCCCTTTATTTCCATACGCATAATGATGGAATAGCAAATGTTTCGTTTCTTCAAAATTTTTAGAGTTAATACCGGCATAGCCGATAAATGTTCCATTTTTAAATCGTTTAACGTTTAATACTTTTAGTTTTTTGTATCCGTCATTAACCTTTGTAGGAATCCCCAACGAACCATCGCCTTTAGGAGCATCGATTTTCATTTGTTTTACAACAGGCTTTAATCCAGCTCTAAGCGCCTTTTTACCGACTTTATCACCCACACTGCCCAATGAGCTTAATGTAGCAAATAAGTCATCAAATCCATCAACATTCATGCTCATGTCGAACACTCCCCTATAACACATAGGAATCTGTCTTTTTCTTCGACGTTTTCTACCCCTCTGATGTTATATAATTTGTTGCGATATTTGATATAAGCTGACTCATCAATATCTTCATAGCGGAAGATGAATTCTAATGTTTTTGTTACACTTGTACCCTCATTTTTATAAACTTCTTGTTTACGCAACGAAGGCACACTTACTTTAGCTTTTTTACGAGCTAACAAACTTTCACTTTCTATTGGTAGACCGTCTTCATCTTTGCCAATAGTGACAGTGATAATTTCAATAGTCTTCTTCAATTGACTTGAAGAGATATCTTTAAGCCACACACTTAAAACCTCCTATCCATCGTTAGGAGATTGTTAAAGGCTTTGTTATCTACGACTTTGCCTGTATCGTACAGTTGCTCAACATACACAAGCACAACATCAGCTAAATATTCTGATCGGTCTAATTCTGATTCATCGGTGTAGCCGTTAGCTTTCATTAACAAATCTTTAGCAGAATCTAAGTGTTGTTGTAGTCGCAACTCGTCATCATCGGCATTTAAATACTCTTTGACATAGGCCAAATCAATTTCACTTACTTTCATGAGGTTCCCTCCTTTTTTAAGAGGGCGTTAAGCCCTCGTGATTATTTAGTTTTAGCAGTTCGTAAAGCAGATTTAGATGTGAAGTAAACCATTGATTCTTCTAAAGTCTTTTTAGCATCTAAACGAACGTTAACTTTAGTCGCTTGTGAGTCATTGATAAACCCATATTCAGATGATGTTTTAATAGTAAATGACTTACGTGGAGCCACTAAGTAAGAACGTTGAATATCTCCAAAGAAGATAGCTTTACCAACTTCATTTAATGAAGCTACATGATCATTAATGATAACTGGGCGACCTAATAATAATGAACCTTCATCGAATGGAGCGCCATTGTAAGAAGGCATTAATAACGGACGTCCATCAGCATCTTTTAAACTAGCAATTGCACGAGCAGTTTCATCATTAAATACCCACGTAGCATTTTTTCGGTATTGACGTGGACAAGCATAGTAAATAGCCATTAGCTCTTCTACTGTGATAACACCTGTATTAGCTTGTTCTACTTCGTGAGCACCTGTAGATGCGTCAAAGTCATTAAATCCATCGATGTTTAACTCAGAATCACCTTTAATAATTAATTCATCTAATGTTAACCCATAAGATTCTAACACTTGTTCTTGTAAATCTGCTTTGATGTCATATCCAGTATCTTCAACTAACTCATCAGATACAACGAATAGCGTACCAAATTTATGAGGTTTGCAATCAATTTTGTCATAATCAGCATTTTGCGCTACATAGTTTTGTAACTCTTTCATTTTTACTAATTTACCGATTTTAGTTTTTTGAACTGGAATTGTATGTGAGGCGCTTGATAACGGCTCTTTACGGCAAGCAGCGTATAATCGTGAAACATAAGGTAACTTTTTGATGATGTAGTTAGCAAATGTCGTCTTTTTGATATTTCCAACTGATTTTTCAACAGACCCTTGAACCTCGCCAATACCCATAGCACGGTCTTCAACTTCAAAGTCAGTAACATCTAATTCTGTTCCATTTTCAAACGCTTGACGAATTTCTGCATTGTAGTCACGTTCTTCTCCTTTGTTACCAACAGTAGGAGCTTCTTCATTTAATTCTAATACACGTTTCTCAGCAGCGATTTCCACATCTAACTGCTCTAATTCAGCATTTTTAGCATTAAAGTTTTCAAAATCACGCTTTTCATTTAATTCTTTCATTTCTGCTACTAAAGCAGCTCGTTTTTCTAATAAAGCTTTTAATTTCATAGGTTATACCTCCAATAATTTGATTAAATTCAAGTTATATTGATACTCTTCATCATGTGCATCGCGTTTTTCATCTTCTAACTCGATAACTTCAACCGTAATTTCATCGAACCCTCGGCTTTCAAAGACAAATTCTTCTGCATCTGCACGTTCTTCAATAGAAGTCGCATAATAAGCAGGAGTTCTATCTAAGATAGAAACCTCATTTAATTGCAACTCTTGGATTGAACGTCGTTGAATACCATCTTCACCATCATTCCATTCGTCTTTTAAGACTCTGAAACCAAACGACCATCCACGCAGTTCATTTCGCTTGGCTTTATCAATAATTTCAGCGTCATTAACAGTGCATTTAGCACGCAACCCAATAACATCTTCATTCAACGACAAATTGCCTTGCTTAATCGAACCTAATTGACGGTGTTCTGAATGGTTAAATAGCAATTTAACATCTTCCGCTTGATCTAAAGCTTTTTTAAATGCTCCTGGAACGATATGTTCAATGAATTTACCTCTTGGGCTTGGCAAAATTCGTGATTCACGATTAACGACATTGACATATCCATCAAGGTTAATTGAGTTGTTCCGAATTTCCACTTTCATCTTCATCACCTCCTTTCAAATCTTCAATATTTTTCTCTGTCGAAGTGTTTGTCTCTAATTTATGGCTTGTGATTGTTCCATCAGGATTAACAATTCCGTGTGATAACGGAATAATTAACTTATCAAGTCCAAGAGGTTTCCAATTCAAGCGTTGTCGCGCTTCATCAGCTGTCAAAATAGTCCCTTTTACTGCATCTACGTACATTTTGATTTCATCAGCAGGAGAAGTTCGGAGCATATTTTGGGTATTGAACTCAAAGAAAAAACCTCTACTTTTCTCATCTTCCGTTAGCAGATATTTATTAAATGTCTGCTCGATGATCGTAAGCAAAGGCTCAATCGTATATTTTAAAAATTGTAACTGGTTGTCTTTTTCGTTTGAATACGTCATCCCACCATTGGCAATACCTAATAAACTAGGTTGGATTTTAAGCAATCTAGCGATATCTTTAATCGTAAACTCCTTTTGTTGCAACAATTCTAAATCGGCTGGACTCATAGAAATAGGTTTAAACTTCATTCCATCATCTAAGACTAGGACTTTCCCTGCATTACGACTACCACTAAAGAATTTCTTCAGCATAGCCATTAGCGACTCTTTCGCAGGCTTAGTTAAAATACCATCTTTTTCAACGACACCCTTAACGTTAAAACCACTCTTGATTGTCGTTTCAGTGAATGATTCAAAACCGTACGAATTGCCGAGAATTAATGACCCCTCTTTAAGCACCCCTTGGCCTTCTAATTCGCCGTCTTTAGTGTTTCGAGCTAAATTGACAACTCCAAACGATGGAATATTACTCATTCCCCAATAGTCGTAAGTGTACGTTACTTCACGCTTGTTAAATCTGTCAGACTTTCTAATTTGAATGTCTTTATAAGGGATATGAATCAACGACTTAAGTTTATAGTCATTATCTCGATAGATATCTAAATAACCATTACCATGATATAAATAGTCACTGACTAAATTCCTCTTCATGTTATACGCAGTTGAATAGTCGCTATTTTCGAGATTTAAGAGCTTATTTCGATAGTCGTCTACTTTTTCTCGACCACCACTTTCATCACGCTTATATAGGTAAACAGGTAGACTAGCAATTGTTTCTGAAATCAACGAAATACCATAATTCAACGCTCCAATTTTTTCAGCAACATCACGAGTAATTGTGACAGATTCAGAACCATATTCCACCACATCATCAAACGTTGCATTTTCTTCAACTGTTCGTGGTTGATTAGGCGTTAAAGTAGCTTTTAATCGACTAGCTAAATTCATTTAATCACCTCCTTTCTAAATCATATAATCACTATAATCTCGATTGAAATAATACTCTTTGTTCTTATCGCACGCTAAAAATGAAAAAATACTCGCTGCAAGTAAATCGATTTTATTGCTAGATTTCACTTTGTCGAGTATTTCATTATTAAATTTATCTTTAGAAGTAATAGCATTAGATACACACCAGTTGAATATAGGATTAAATTCATGTCTTATTTTGCGATTGTAAACATATGAACGGAACGTTTTAGTCGGACCAGATAACATCCGATATCCTTGCATAATTCGAAGCGTCGTTACTCCCTCCTCCTTACATCTGTCCATGATGTAATCTGAGTTGTACGGATCATATGCAATCATAGCAATATTAGCATCACTCATAGTTGCAAATTCCTTACACCATTGATATACCCACTCATACTCAATGTCACTTCCTGGAACTAACGTTATATAACCTTCATCCGCATATTGACGATATGGTATCCCATCAGCTATTTCTAGCTCTCGAATATTATTTTTAGGTAAAAACGCATGAACTTTAATATCAAATGTATCTAATTCCTCGTTATACGTACAAATTGACGCAGCACATAAATCTGTCGTGATTGATAAATCAAGCCCAAAGAATACCCACTTACCCTTGAAATCGATAACTTTTTCTTGAAGTAGCTCCCACGCCGGTAAAGCTAGATATTTATTAATGCCTACTCCATCAAGAATCAAATTCATATTTTTAATCTTGAAATTTCGCATCAACGCACTATTAACCGTAGCTTTTTTATAATCTTCTCTTAATGAGTCTAGCAATGTTTCAGAATAAGGGAGTAAGGGATTGGCTTTTTCCCACATTCGTTCATCATCGACTTCTTCTTCATTATCTAGCTGATAGATAATTCCAAAGTGTCTTTCATTCTCAATTTCACCACTATTCACTTGCTTTGTATATTCCATTTCATCAAATGCCCAATTACCTGTCATCTTTACGTCATATGATGTTGAAATAGAAACGATTAATGGCGATAAACGCGCTCCTGTACCTGATGCAATCGATGACCTAACACCTTCAGGAACAACAAATGCTTCATCGATAATACCGACCGATGGAGAGATACCATCTAATGTTTTTTCCTCACTTGCTAAATACTTAAATGAGCTTTCGTTTGATTTAAGTATAATCTCCGATCTATTAAGTTTAAATTTTTTAGCAACTTTAGGATTAGAAGCAATCATACTACGACACTGTTTGAAAGATAACATCGCTTGGTCTTTTTTACTGGCAACACTATACACTTCAGCTTCCGGTTCATCTAGCATAGCTAACGTCGAAATAAACGATAAATCGAACGTTTTAGCATTCTTACGAGCTTTCATAATCATAGCAGTACGAAAACGTCTTTTTTTAGGGTTATCTTTATATCTCCATGCGTAGATATTATCTAATACGAATGTCTGTGGTGGCGCTAAGTCAATTTTCTCGCCAGCACGACCTCCAGCAGTGAATTTATAGCATGATGCAACATTTTCAACCCTATCGCACTGTTTTAAATCAAAATAAAAAGGAAAGTCGTCGCTTTTCATCCGTTCTAAATCATTCAAAAACCTTTTACAAGCATTAACAACATCAACACAAGCAACAGTATCGCCATAAACCACATTATAGGCATACCAATATGTTTTGGTTTGCCATATATTTTCATATTTAATCATCCAAACACCTCATCCTCTGTTGTCTTTTCAGTGTTGGCTTCTAAATGAATCATAGCAAGTTTAGTTCTACTCGATGGGCTTAATCCTAATTGTATACATCCATTTTGAAATATTGCTTGATAATCTCGCTCAATATTAATAGCCGGATGTTTTACAAAACTATTTCCATTCTCAATAACAATGCCGTCACGATTAATCAACTCTCGAGCCTGTCGCATTCGGTAAATCGCATAGCAAGTTGTTTCTAACAAGTCAACATCAAGGTTATTAAGCACCTTGGCGGCTTTCAATTCCTTTACAATACTTTTATAAATATTAGAAACTTCTTTAGGAAGTTCTTTTCGTGGCCTGTAAACTTTATCGTCATTACCTTTGAACTTCTCTTCTGCTTCTTTGCGATTCTCAATCTCTTCTTTAGTCAAATTCTTAGTCATTAAAGCCATTGGTTTTGGCGGTCTACCTGCCATTTCAATCACCTCCTGTTGAAAATCTTCATTTTGGGAAAAAAATTTACGGAAGACTCTCCCATTTACACTGGCTAACCCTCTACTAAAAAAAGAGGATACCCCCTCCCCCTTTAGAATTTTATCTTAAAGTCAGATTATTCTCGCCATTCAATTGATATTTCAAACCTATTAGGATGTAAGAGATTCGATAAATCATTCAATTCAACACTGAACCCTTGCTCATCATAGTGCGCGGCTATTCTTTTTGCACGTAGCAATCCATGTTCTGAGAACTCAAATTTCCGTTCAATTCTGCCATAACCAATCTCTGAATACTCTAATATTTCTGAATCAAGGTATTCAATTACCTTATTCTCTTCCTCTGTCAATTTATCCTTGTTATCATTATATAATCTTTTGCTTTTCTCAAATAAAGTTTCTTCTTTACTAACCTCTAAATCGCAACACAACTCATCTAATTCTTCTATCATTGTGCTAGCAGTAGACAAGACGATATTCTTAACATTTAACGCTTTTCTTAATACTAATTCAACTTCATCAATAATTACCTCTTCAAACATCAATCCATTATTTTGTTGTTGAATAAACTCCTCGTATCCTAGAGGTCTTTGAATATTTAAACCCATCTTCTTCGCTTGCATTTCGATACACTTAGCCATTTCTCTAGTTGCTGTCACAATCACCGCTCTACTCTCGTTGGACTCTAAAATAGCTCGTGTTGTTTTCCCGCACTTTCTTTTACCACCTATAATCATTCTCTTTCCTCCTTCAATTTTCCACTCTCTAACGCTTCTATTAATTCTTCCTTACTCATACCCTCTATCCTATCATGGCACTTATGACATACAGCCACTAGATTATTCGAGTCATAGTGAGTATTGTCATTACCATCAACAACTTTGATAATGTGATGACAGTGCCTTGCTATTCTCCGAATACCATAGTAGTAACAAACTTCACACAATCCGTTAGCGTTATTCATGCACTGCTGCCTAGCCTTCTTATAGCGTCCTTTGTTATAGATTAACTGCGGATCATTCATGCCTTTTGACTCATACACTTCTTTTTTATATTTAGCTTTGCATTTAGAACAGTAAGCTTTGCTATTTAACGGTATCAACTCTTTACAACCTTTGCATAACTTAAACTCCATATAGTCGCCACCTTTCAAGCATAATAAAACGCCACCAGGGATGTTGGTGACGTATGGGGAAGATTATGAGTAAAGAACAAAGTCTTAAAACAAATTAGGGTAACGTGCTTGCGACTGGACTTGCACCAGTTTCTTGGGATGCTTTAACTACATAAGCTACACAAGCATATTAGTAGCTATCATGAAAGGATAACCACTTAGTTAAAAAAACTTAGCAAAAGTTTCACCGAATGAAAGGAGGTAATCATCCATGGATTCTGCAAAGTAATCCTTGAATCAACGCGTACTTGACAGGGATTTCTCCCCATGTTTGGTGCTCCTTGTAGGATTCGAACCTACATCTTATCAGTTATGAGCTGACAGCTTTACCAATTAAGCTAAAGGAGCATGATTGAGGGATT
>ERZ1106969.1331-NODE-1331-length-17852-cov-3.343148_pt1 | contig 17852 bp, 18 predicted proteins | sample MGYA00403685_ERZ1106969 | MGnify/ENA primary metagenome ERZ1106969 (study PRJEB35170, sample SAMEA104062416) | human gut metagenome | biome: human gut; feature: human-associated habitat; material: faeces | place: Denmark | collected 2012-05-18 ... | reverse complement strand
ATTTTCTGAAAAGGCCTCTGCCATTTTTTCATGAATTTCAATGCTATGTTCTTGCATTTTAAAAACTTCTTTTTCATAATAACCTCTTAATAATACTTCATGCAGTACATTAAACTTCTTATATAGTTTCTTCAAACGAGAATTTTTTGAAAAAACAATAAACACCTTATGAAATTCATAATCATATTCAAAGTATTTTTCCGTTCCTATGCTTTTTTTCTGCAAAGAAATATATTCTTTCAATATATCTGCAACTTCTTTATGATCGGATTTTTGAAATGCCAATTTTATTCCTGTATTAGTTATTCCTAATAATATCTCATTAACTTCCACATAAAAATCAACATCAAAATTAACCACCAAGGCTCCAGTATTATCAATGCTTTGAATTAAACCATCTGCATAAAGCCTATTAATGGCATCACGAATGGGAGAAGAGCTTACTTGGAATCTTTCTTGTAAATTTCTATTAACAATTTTTGATCCAAATAGAATCTTTTTGGTGATAATCTCCTTTTTCAATTCGTCATATATTTGATCGCTTAGTGATTTTTTTATAATTGCCATTTCTTACTATACCTCTCATATCTACTTCTTCCAAAATCTTTTCAGAACATTATAATTATACTATAAGAATCCTTTCTAATCAAAATCACAAAAACAGAAACCTTAACATCAAAGGTTTCTGTTTGTTAATTAATTTTGGCACCAAATTATAGATTTTTAAAATATTATACTATTCATCAATATCAAATTTTGCTGTAAAGAAACGTAATTGTTTTGGTTCATATACAAATTTTAATGGTTTAATATCTTCTTTGTGTTGGAATAATTTGATACATGCATCTGCAACAACATCCATATGACGATAAGTATATACTCTCCTAGGTATTGTCAATCTAACAGTCTCCAATTTTGGTTTGTGATTTTCTCCAGTTTTTGCATCTCTTCCTGCTGATACAATTCCCCTCTCCATTGAACGAACTCCCGCTTCAACATATAAAGCTGCTGCCAATGCTTGTGCTGGGAATTGATCTTGAGTTAAATGTGGACAAAATCTTCTAGCATCTAAAAATACAGCATGTCCTCCCACTGGCTCGATAATTGGAATTCCAGCTTCCAATAATTTATCTCCCAAATAACGAACTTGTTTAATTCTGTGTTCTATATATTCAAATTGCATAGCTTCTCTAAATCCTATAGCAATTGCTTGCATGTCACGACCTGCCATACCACCATAAGATGGCATTCCTTCAAAAACAACAACTATTTCCTTTGCTTTGCCAAACAATTCATCATCATTGATTGCCAAGAATCCACCAATATTTACGATACCGTCTTTTTTCCCTGAGCAGGTTGCTCCATCAGAATAACTAAACATTTCATGACAAATTTCTTTTATAGTTTTATCTTTATATTCTTCTTCTTGTTCTTTAATAAAATAAGCATTTTCTACACAACGAGTAGCATCATAAAATACTTTGACACCATATTTATTTGCAACTTCTCTTACTTCCTTCATATTTTTCATAGAAACAGGTTGTCCACCTGCTAAATTTACTGTTACTGCCAAACAGATATATGCAATATTTTCTGCTCCTTTTTCTATGATAACTTTTTCTAGTTTTTCTACATCAATATCACCTTTAAAAGGAATATTTTTAGTAGCATCATGCGCTTCTTCTCTAATAACATCTATAAAAATACCGCCATTTCTTTCTTGATGATAACGAGTAGTTGTAAAATACATATTACCTAATACATATTGTCCTGGTTTTATAGCAATTGTAGAAAGAATATTTTCTGCTCCACGTCCTTGATGAGTTGGTACAACATGATTAAACCCAAACAATTCCTTTATAGTTGATTCTAAAAAAAGCCAATTTTTAGAGCCAGCATAGGCTTCATCGCCCATCATTATTCCTGCCCATTGTGCATCCGACATTGCATTAGTTCCACTATCTGTCAATAAATCTATATAGCAATCTTCCGACTTTAAATTAAATGTATTGTATCCAGCTTCTTTTATCGCCCTAATCCTTTCTTCCTTTGAAATCATTTTTACTGGTTCAACACTCTTAATTTTGAATGGTTCTGCAGGGTATCTTGATAAATCCATATCCATTTTCTTTCCTCCCTCATACTATAAAAATAAATCAAATATCACTTAATGCATCATGCATCATGCATTTATAAATCCATATTAATCCATTTTATACGTTTCGTCAATAAATGAATCATATTCTTAGAGAATAATTTTCATACAAAAACATCTCTATTTTAATAAATTTATACAAGTAATTTTTCTACAAATCAAAAAAAGCATTAAGATTTTTCATCTTAATGCCTCTAATTTTATTAAAAATCGTTTTGGTTATGAATCTCGTAAACCATCAATTTTCTTATTTAAAAATTGATATAAGAACATTATTCCAACTAGTATTAATATAAAATCATAAACTTTTATACCATATACATCATATTCATCAAAAATTACTTTACTCTCAGTTTTCGTATCATTTTCGTTTAAGGTATTTATCCAGTACCAATTTAATATAACATCTTTAGGTAACATTTTTTGTATTTGATTCATAGTATATTCTTTATCAAAAGACAGTGACATCTCTATGAGTTTAGAATCATCTATACTATCAATGTTTCCTAATTCATTTATATAATTTTTGTATTCCATTGATGGATGATAAAATTTCATAACTCTCTTGCCAATCTTATTATATTTTCTTTTTTGCTGGATATCTTCTAACGATTTCCCATTGCTATTCCATAAGTAGTCTCCCCTATTACCATAATTATTGTTAATTAAAGGCACGTAAGTATACTTTTCTTTATAATCACCATCAATTATAGGTTTATTTCCTACAAATCTATATCTAACATAATCCATCTCTCCAGTCATGACTCCATCATAGTTTTTTATATTTCCTACATAAGCATTTGGCATAGCTATATTAAACCAGTTTTCTAATTTTTTTCTTCTTTCTTACTAATATTAGTTAAAAAAGTGGAATTTAATATTAATGCTATAGCATTTAAAATTATAAATACCATTAAGCTTATTATTACATTTCTGATTATTGATAAAGATCTGGCTTTTTTAATAGGATTACCAAAAGTAGTCTTTTCTTTTGTCTCGAATAATTCTTTTAATTTCTCGTCATCACTTTTCATATTTCTCCTCCCAAACTTTTTTAAATTGTTCCCTAGCTCTGAAAAGATAGGTTCTAACTGTATTCTCCTTAATATCCAATAATTCTGATATCTCTTTATAAGACAAACAAAAATCATATTTAAATATCAATAAATTCTTTACTCATTGTAGCCTCCCTCCATAAAGCAAAAGTTAATTGTTTTAATATTGAAGTACTTCTGTTACTATGACGTTTTAACTCCAAATATGTATACATTAATTTTACACTAAATAAAAAATCTACCAAACAACCTTTATTGAATGGTAGATTTAAATAGCTTATGATAAAATTCTCTACAAGCTAAAATTTACGTATGAGCTTTACACCTCTAACATATGAATATGGTTATGAAAATCCAAATTATCATGATTATGTGTATGATTTTCTGATTCATCTTCATGAGTATGAATGTGGCAGTGTCTATGAACATGTTCATGAATGTGTATAAAATTACCATGACTATGCTCATGAGTATGAATATGCTCATGTTCATGATTATGCTGTAAACCAATGCTGTCTTTAACCATAATAACTGTACTAACAATCATAATTACTAACGCTATATAAAACTGTATTGTAGGTCTTTCTCCAAGCAATATCATACTAAAAACAACTCCTAAGAAAGGAGCAACTGAATAATAGGCACTTGTCTTTGCAGCTCCTAACTCCTTTTGAGCCATAATATAAAAATTAATACTAAGTCCATATGCAACAAATCCTAATATAAAAACTGATATTATCCAATTAAATTCAGGAATATTTTCTCTAAGTATCAATGCTACGATAAAACTTCCTAATCCAGAAAAACAACCTTTTATAATTACAATTTCTTCTGAACTCTTATTGCTAATCATTTTCGTACAATTATTCTCAAGTCCCCAACATATACAAGCTCCAAGAATGAATAAAGAACCTTCATTAAATATAAATGCTCCATTTCCATCAAAACTAAGTATTGTACTTGCTATTGTCACAAGTCCGATAGCAACCCACAATTTTTTAGAAACTACTTCTTTGAAAATAACCAAAGCAATCAATGAAGTTACTACTATTTCAAAGTTATTTAGTAATGATACATTTGCAGATGTTGTTTTACCAATACCAAACATTAAAAGTATTGGCGCAATGATATCTAATATCACCATTGCAACTGTATATGGTAATTCCTTTCTAGTTAACAACTCTTTCTTCTTTTCTTTTATCATTAAATTATTTATAAAACCATATATCATCATTCCGATACCTGCGCCCAAATAAAGAAATGCTGCTATCATTGTAGCATCTACATGTCTTAATAATAACTTTGATAAAGGTATATTTATGGCATATAATAATGCCGCTAGTATTGCGAATGCTGTTGCAACATTCTTTTTCTTCATATACTCACTCCATTTCTAACTCATCAAAATATTCTAATCTATCTTACTTATTAAGTTAATTATAGTATCTTTTTCAATATCACACTATTCAATTTTAAAAAAATATTTTTATTAATCATCTTTTGTGTCATTTTCTATGACTTCACTTAACTTGAACTCAAAGGGATTTTTCCTCACGCAATCATCTTGTATGGCTATATAGAATGACGCTTTTAACAAGCGTCTATAGTTGTTAATGGTATTACAGGAAAAACCTTTCTCTTTCATGCGTAACGCCCATTCCTTAGCCTCATAGGGTTTGATATTGTCAATGCTCCTATCACCTAACTTGTTCTCTTTTAATAACAGCATGAGTTGTTTCCTTTGGCGTTGGGTCTGTGGGTGCCAACCTCCAAGCATACACATATTCTGTGCTTCCAAATGCATCCATATATTTGTATAAGTATTTTCTGTCTGTTCGTTGGCTCTCTCCAGTATGCAGGATAAGTCCTCTTGTAAGAAGATACAGCAAACAAAAATCCCGATCAAGATTGCAAGCACCACCAATGGTGGCAAAACTCTCGGCAGGGCTTTTTCTTTTCTGTAATGGGTAATCAAGAGAAAGAAATAGAAATATATCAAAATATTTTGATATGATATATTGACAAATTCATTTGTTAGATTTATGATATATATATCAAAATATTTTGATGTGAGGAGCGATGATAATGACTGATTTTTCAAAAGACTCTAAAATTTTTAAGGCTCTTTGTGATACAAAAAGGCTAACTATTTTAGATTACTTGAAAAGTGGCGAAAAATGTGCGTGTGTTCTAATTGAAAATATGAACATAGGACAATCGGCTTTATCTTATCACATGAAGATACTTTGCGACTCTGGTATTGTTACCGCAAGACAAGACGGTAAATGGACGCATTACAGTCTTAGCAAAAGCGGAAGTGAATATGCGTCAAAAAGATTGTTAGAATTAACAACACCAAATATCGAAAATCAATCAAGTTGTTGCAAATAAAGGTCATCGAAAGGTGGCTTTTATAAAACTTTTTCATATCAAAAAAAGTTGATATGTTGTATAAAGGAGGGGTTTTTTGGAAATGTTCAATTCAATATGGTTATTTTTTCAAGACCAAATATTAGGCATGAAATGGTTGAATAGTTTAATTGGTAATGGACTATCACTACTAGGGTTTGACATTAACGGTCGTTTAGGTGGAAGTGTTCAATTCTTTCTATACGATGTAATCAAAATCACAATTTTATTGTGTTTACTGATTTTCTTTATTTCGTATATTCAAAGTTATTTCCCACCAGAACGAAGTAAGAAAATTTTAGGACGTTTTCATGGTATCGGAGCAAATATCATATCTGCATTGTTGGGAACAGTTACGCCATTTTGCTCATGTTCTTCTATCCCTTTATTTATAGGGTTTACAAGTGCAGGATTACCACTTGGAGTAACTTTTTCTTTTTTGATTTCTTCCCCTATGGTTGATTTAGGAAGTCTTGTATTGCTAATGAGTATTTTCGGTGCTAAAGTTGCTTTTGCTTATGTAATTGTAGGTCTGATAATCGCTGTTATTGGTGGTACTTTAATTGAAAAACTACACATGGAAAAATATGTGGAAGATTTCGTCAAAAATGCAAGTAACGTTGATATTAGTTCTCCTACCTTAACTAAAAAGGATAGGCTTCAATATGCGAAAGAGCAGGTTATGGGAACATTCAAAAAAGTATTTCCATACATTATGATCGGCGTAGGTATCGGAGCAATTATCCATAACTGGATACCTGAAACATGGATTGAAAGTATTTTAGGAAGCAGCAATCCGTTCGGTGTTATTTTAGCCACACTTGTCGGAGTTCCTATGTACGCTGATATTTTCGGAACAATTCCAGTTGCAGAGGCTTTGCTTGCAAAGGGGGCACAATTAGGTACAATCTTATCATTTATGATGGCAGTAACAACATTGAGTTTACCGTCTTTAATCATGCTAAAAAAGGCCGTAAAGACAAAACTATTAACTTTATTTATTGCTATTTGTACATTTGGCATTATCCTTGTAGGTTATCTCTTTAATATTTTTAGTACACTATTTATTTAAAAGGAGCGAATAAGAAATGAAATTATTTGGAAAGAAAAAAGAAACAAAATCATGTTGCTGTAGTGGAAATTGCACATCTGAAACTATGCAAAATGCAGAAAGTAAGAAACAAGAGCAAGGCATTAAAATACTTGGTTCGGGTTGTGCAAAATGTATGGAATTAGAAAAATCAACTAGAACAGCATTATCTGAACTTCAGTTAAACTATGAGATTGAACACATTAAAGACTTTGCAGAAATTGCCAGCTATGGAGTAATGTCTACACCAGCATTAGTTGTTGACGGCGAAGTTATATCGTATGGAAAAGTATTGACAGTAGAAGAAGTTAAAGCACTATTGACTAAAAAATAAAAATATCATAAAGACCATGAAAATAGGTGTAAATATTCTTGTTATAAACCGTTTTAAGCATACCATTACACAGAAAAATATGGCTTTTATCAACATCTGAATATAAGAAAATTTTAAAGGCTCGTGCATACTATATGTTTTGTGCGGGCTTTTTTCTTGCTCTCTTTTTTACATTACCTAAAGGTATATGCGGTATTTCCGTTTATATATTTCAGTATTTGCGGAAAGGGGAGGATTAACCCAATGAGAAAAAAGTATTTTTCTATACTTCAAAATGCTTGAAAGTGTAGTGTTTGTGCATATAATCGTAAATTAGATATAAAACTTGTTAATAAATACTCATATATTTGTAAATAAATCATATTTATTAATATACTAAATTTGTAGGTGGGTGTAAGAATGATATCGTTAGACAATTTATCATCAGAAGACTTAGTTATATTAACAAATATGTTAGCACTTTCTTTTTCAAAGGATAGAACTCCTGATGAAATAAATGTACTAGGTAATTTCATTGTTGGTGTAGGTTGTATAATGCTTACAATTGCATCTCAAGAACAATATCTTTCATCTAAAAAACAAAGTTCTACTTCTTCAAATGAAGATTCTGATGATGACCCTATTATAGAGTAATAATTTTACTAATCATTTATATAACCTTCTAACTTTCATTCTTACTACATTTTAATTCTCAATATATTATGATTGCAACATAAAAAATACTGTGTATTCATTTGTGAATAATACAGTATTTTTAGTTTTCTTCTCTCTATTTATTCAATAAGCTAGTCAACAGTCGAGTAGACTTACACCTCACAATGTAAGCCACTCACAGAATCCGTACGTGCGACTTTCCCGCATACGACTCCTCATAATAACATTCACAATTAAAACAGCTTAAAATATATCTTTGGCTTTGCTAAAGGATAATATTTTAGCATTTCTATATCCATCCAAGCTGTAACTTTTCTTGTCGCTTCGCCTATTCAATGTCTTACATAGAAATTGCTGTACCCTATGCAAAAAGTTTGCTATCATCTTGCCATTAAAAGATATACCATAGTACCTATAATGCCCAACCAACTTAAGATTTAATGCCTTTATCATTTCTCTAACTAGCATAGTTCTATTATCATACAGCCACTTTTTAGTATCTTTCGGCTTTTGTCTAAATTTCTTTCTGCTTGTTTGTAACATTACACATGGATACCCTCTGCGACTTTTCCCACAGTAAAATGTAAATCCTAAGAAATCGAATGTCTCTGGTTTTCCTTCTCACCTTGCTTTCCTATTGCTTTCTGCAAACTTACCAAATTTCAACAATCTACTTTTATTATCTTCAAGTTCTAGGTTGAATTTCGCCATTCTTTCCTTAAGTTGTTCATAATATCTTTCTGCTTCCCATAAATACCGCATATTCTTTTGAATAGTACGGTATTTTTTATATCATTATTTTTTAGTTTAAGTTATGCTCATTTTCATTTATCTAACTGTTATGCTATTAGTTAAATGAAGAAGGACTCTGATATTTATTAGAGCTTATACTCCATCCATTTTTATATTTTATAGTCATATATAATGTTTCATTTCCGTTTGAAACTTGAGCATAGCAAATATTATCATCAAACTTATCTGTTATATTAATTTTTTGATTAAAATAATAAATCCAAACAGAGCCATCCTATTCATATCTTACTTCTGGGTCATCAAGGTGATCCATTAGTTCATCTTCTGTTATAGGTCTTTCGCTTCCATTAAGATTTGAAGCAACTCCACCGCCACTTTCTTGAATGACATTTCCTTTGTTGTCGTAGTATTCCATATCATAGCTTCCGTCAGAATTAAAATCAATGGATACTTCAGTTTTGTCTCCATGTATCCAAAGCTGAACTATACGTTGAATTCCGCCTAAATCAGCAGCATATGCAACAGTTGATCCTCCCACTAAAAGTACACAGGTAGCAACAGCTACAACCATTTGATTTATTTTTGCTTTCTACTTATTTTTTTCATCTTTCCTATTAGGTAGTTTCATAACTTCCTCAAATAATTCCAATGATTCAGATGATTCGAAAGTTAATGTTTCTATATAGTCTTCCAAATGTAATGTATTCCTTCTAAAAAAAGTGTTGTTTTTATTCTTTGCTTTATTAATTGCTACTCTGATAAGCCATGCACGTATATGTTGCTCTGTTTCAAAATCATTTTTTTGATAAATACTGAATAAATGTATCCTGAACAACATCTTCTGCATCTTGAGCGTTTTTGCATAAATTAAAAGCTATTACATAAATATTGTTCTTGTACTTTTCAATCAATATCTCTACCGATAACCTCATGAGTCTACTCCTTAATCTATTTGAAAGCCTTTCACTGATAATACAACTGAGAATAATAAAAGGTTACAATATGTACCCCAAAATTTTCTATGGTATTTTAAAAAGCACTGATTCTCTATATGAGTTCAGTGCTTTAATTCCGATAGAATTGTATAAATAATCCATACCTAAAATTCATATTTATTTAATTTATCTCGCTTATTATGATTATTTTGCTGGAGTTAGAGGAACTTGTTCATTGATGTATAATTTGATACTCGAAATCCAAGATTTTCATATAATGGTTTACCTTTTTCAGTTGACATTAAATCAACTGCAGCAACGCCTAATAGCTTTGCTTCAGATAAAAGTTCATTCATAACTTTCGTTGCAATGCCTTTTCTTCTATATTGAGGGTATGTAAAGACATTGTACACTGTACCAACAAGATATGATGAAAACGCTATTAGCGGAGGTCTTTCCACGATTGACATAAATGCAGTTGCTAATACTTCATTTTCGTTCTCGGCAATGATAGCAATAAATCCCTTGTTAAGATGTTGAGTGAAATATTCTTCTAACTTCTTTCTAATATCTTGCACTTCTTCCGAAGAAGACACACCTTTTTCTGCAAACAGGTATTCCATACGAATCTTTATGAGGAGGTCAATGTCCTCTTTAACCGTTTTTCTTACTTTCATGTTTTGCACCACGTAATCTTTACTTAGTGTTATAATACAATTATGAATTAATTATAACATATTTTGTAAACACCATATTATTCAGTTATCAAAGAGGTTATTTATTTATAATTTCATCTTTTGGCAAACCATGTTTTTTGTACCCTGTTGATATAGAAAAATCAAAATATTTAATTATATTCTCTTTAATAATCTTATCAGAATTTAGTGAACCATGATGTGGTAACTTAAATTTATAGCTTTTAAATTAAAGCCATATTATTATTTGAATATGGTAGATATGTGATACCTGTAAGCAATAATTTACCAGATATTCCTTGCTTGAAATTTCTATTGAGTAGATTAGGTACCACTAATTCCTGTTAGCATTTGTTTAAGCGAAAGCGGCCGCACATATTCTTATTCTTGTTAACTATTTTTTATAAAAAAAAGACCCCTATACTATTTCCTAGTATAGAGATCTGACTTTGTCATCTTAACTTAATGACATTGCTATATAGATAGACTCTCTTTTATTAGTGTCTATCTTATAGATTCCACTTTAAATTGATGCACATTCTCTTTTTTTCATTTAAGCTATTTTCTTTTTACCACATAGTAAATACACGATACATCCACCGACCAGTGCACCTATTACAATTCCAACGATAAGCTGATTGTTTCCTGTTTCAGCTTTTCCACTCACCACTTTCTCTTTTAGTTCTTCTGTAGATTTGTCCTTGACCTCTTGTTTTTGTTTTGATTCTTGTTTTGGCACCTCTTTTTGCTCTACTGCTGCTGCTACCTCTTTTTCAACAGGAGTATCTTTCTCAACTACCTTTTCCACTATTTTTGTCTCGCATTTATGAGAATTCAGTTGTTTATTCAGTCTGTCTATCTCTGCTTGTAGTTGTTCTTTGTCCGCCTTAAGCTGCTCATTCTCTGCTACAAATGGATTAGATGTAATCACAAATGTTTTCGAAATTTCGCCATTGTATCCATTCACCCCAGTAACTACAACAGTTGCTGTACCTACTTCAATATTGTTTTTATAGCTTACAACAAAATCTTTTCCTTCTGTTAATCCCTCAATACTTACAGTAGGTTTCAACTCTGTGCCTGTATAAGGGACTGCATCAGCTGATAATTTAATACTATTCTCATAAGCGGAAATAGGCCAAATTCCTGCATATGTAATACTATAAGAATCATCTACAAAGCTTAAGTGTGCATAATTTTTTGTAATAATCTCAACTACGTGAGAACCATCTTTTCCTGAATTATTTAAAAATGGTTTCTCTCCTATTTTTTTAATGCTATTTGGTAAATATACAGTTTCCAATAATGCTTCTTTAAATGCAAATTTTCCAATATATTCTACACCTTCTTCAATTACTAATTTTGTAAGTGTAGTTGCTTTGTATGTCCCTTCAAATGCTGATTCTCCAATTTCTTTGACATTGCCTGGAATGGTCAATGAAGATAAATGGTGTAGGTGGAATGCCTTTTCACCAATTTTCTCAACAGATTTTGGAATAGTAAGAGATGTTAATCTAGCTCCTGCAAATGCTGTCGCTCCAATTTCAGTAACCGTATCTGGAATTTCAATGGATTCAAGATGAATATTCATGGAGAATACACCTTTAGGAATAATTGTAACTCCTGAAGAAAGTTTCAATTCTTTAATGTCATTTGTAGCGAACGCTCCATCCCCAAGCTTTGTAACTGTATCTGGAATCTGTACTTTTACAAGATCATTCCCATAAAATGCACGATAACCAATTTCAGTAACACTCTTTAAATCTACTTCTGTTAATGCATTTTGAGAAAATGCCTCTTTTCCAATCGTTTGAATACCATTGGGAAGTTTAACAGAACGCATACCATTTGGTGAATATATCCCAAACTTTGTAATTACAACTTCATTATCTGGAATCTTAAATGCACCCTCCCCTACTGCAACAATTGTTTTTCCATCTGGAGTTGTATCTGGAAGAACTAATTCACGTAATTGAGTACGTTTTGCCTGTCCACTTTCTGACCATCCAGTTATAGTTGCGGTACCTTCATCATATGTGAAATCTTTATGATTCCATCCACTTCCTAGTAATTCATCATAAACAACTCTGTGAGAATAGTTGTTTGCATATGATGTATTGTATGCATTTACTTTTGATTCATCTGAAACACGGACAACAACGATTGGTTCCGCTGGCTTTGACTTATTTCCAAAAATACAATCCGCTGCTTTATCTATAGTAGAAAGAACAGTTGTACTTGGAAGTGTTACTTCTTCAATTGCCGAACCGACAAATGCCTCTTGTCTAATACTTAACAACCCTTCATGTAACACTAGTGTTTTAAGTTTTCCTGTATATCCTTCTTGATTTACTCTAAACGCATATTTTCCGATATTTTTAACGTTAGAAGGAATTTCCAATGTAACTAAATTGTGATTTTCAAATGCTCGTTGTTCAATTTCTACCAATGTGCTAGGTAAACTTAATTCTTCCACATGAGTTCCTGCAAATGCCTGTTTTCCTATTTCTTTTACACCTTCTGGAATTGCAATATTCTTTAATTCAATAGCTGAAGCAAAGGCTGATTGAGGAATCACTTCCACATTCCTAGATAATTTTACTTCTTTCAAGTTAGCACTGCCTGTAAAGCTTCCAATTCCCATTGTAGTTACGCTATCTGGAATAGATACCGATTCTAATTTTGAATTTTGGAAAGCAGTCTGACCAATCTCAACCAATCCATCCGGAAGGTTAATTGCTTTCATTTCTGCTTCATAAGTCAATGTTGCATTTAACGCAAATGTCCATTTACCTATTTTAGTTAAGCTATCTGGCAAAACAATACTGGCTGGTGTATAGTTTTTATCCCCTTCGCTATACACAAAAATTCCTACATTATTTGCACCATCACCTAACGCTACAATCTTCTCTCCTGTTAGTCCTACCTTTGGTAACTCCAGCCTTGGATTAATCTTAATTTTATCTTTCCCATCGTTTGACAACCCTGTAATGCTTGTACCTGCTACATCATAAGTAAAATCCTTTTCATTCCATGATGTATATTTAGATGGAATGGTTCCAACAATTAGTTTTTGTACGTTAGACTTTTTATTATCTATATGGTCAATATAATTGCCAGTAGCATCAGCCTTGTACATGTACACAATGCCACCTTTTTTCTCTGAAGCCGTTCCTGACGTTACCGGCTCCATACCTGTATTTTGCATAAATGCCCATTTTGTAACTTTCTCTGTATTCACAGGAAGTTGTACTGCGCTAATCTGATTGACAGCAAATGCCTGAGTGTCAATGTTTAAAGCAAAATCAGTAGATTCTGTAAAGGATAGTAACTGAATCTGATTCTGAGCAAAAGAAGCATTTCCGATAAACATCAATGTTTTTGGAAATATAACTCTAGAAAGTTGGTTTTGTTTAAATGCATTTCCACCAACGTAAATAACTCCTTCTGGTAATTCTAATGATGTCAACTTGTTTTTTCTGAATGCACCGCTAAGGATATAGAAATTCCCTCTCTGTGCAATTCCCGTGGCATCTGTTTTCCAAAAGTCTTCACTGTGTTGTGTCATAACACCTTCTGGTAATGTTAATTTTGTAATTCCTTTTTCTTTGAAGGCATTGGCCCCTACACCTTCTACAACTCTTCCTGTTGGGTCCTTTGCAGGAATAACCAATTCCTTATTTGTTGCGAGTTTTCCTTCGCCCTGTTCCGAGAAACCTTTCACAACCCATACTGTGATATTATTAGTTGAAGAATATTCCGATGCTGGATATAAAGCCACGCTTTCTTCTCCATAAGTAAAATCCTCTGCTGTCCATACAGATGTGTCTGTTAAATACACTTTATGATAATCAGACGTTGGAAAGTTTTTTGTATCTTCATACTGAGTTTTTGAAGAAACATAAACTTTTGTCACCAATGCTTGAGTACTATCTGAATATTCTTTTCTAAAAGTATTCTTATGAAGTTTTGTAACTGTAGTAGGAAGCTCTATTTCAGAAATCACTTTGTTTCTAAATGCATCTGCACCAATTGTTTTCAAGCCTTCCTGTAAAATCACTTCACATGGTCCATTCAAATAGTTCTTCGTGGAGAAAGCGTAACTCCCAATACTTGTGACAGTTGATGGGATTTCTATTTTACTAAAATTATTTCCAGCAAACGCACGGCTTCCAATTTCTGTAATACCTTCATGTAATTCAATACTTGTTAACTTATCCATCCAGTTATCACCATCACTACATCCAAATGCACTGTCTGGAATCTTTGTCAATCCTTTTGATAAGCTAATTCGTTCTAATTTCGGATTGGTTGCAAATGCACCACTTCCTAATGAGGTAACACTGTTTGGTAAGATAACGCTTGTTAAGTTATTTGTTTGGAAGGCCACATTTCCTATTTTCTCTAATTTAGAAGGGAATGTAACTTCTTTCAAACCATTATTTTGAAATGCAAAGTTGCCAATTATTTTTACACCACTTGGTAGATAAACGGATTCAAATTTTTCCGTTTCTGATGCGAACAAACCATATCCACCAAAAGGCGCACTACCAATCTCCGTAATATACTGACCATCTTTGTTAAATTCCGGAATTACTAGATGCTTATTGGTTTTTCTTTTATCTATTCCTGAATTTGACAAACCTGTGATTGTTGTGCCATCCACAGTAAAATCACTAATGTTCCATAGCAGATTCGTATCACCAGAACCATTGGTTACGACCAACTTCTGCACATATGATTTTTGCGATGCGGTTTCTTTTCCTGTATGATGAATGCGATCTTTTCCTTCCAATTCTGCATTATCTGTGTACATATACACAACACCAGCATCATGTTTTACTCCATCAACTATGTATGTTTTGTAAGTATCCTTTGCAGTTGCTTCAATTGGTTCCATTCCTGTGTTTAATATGAACGCATCTTTGTTTACTACTTCTGTATAATCTGGTAAACGAACTGATTTAATAAAGTTATTTGCAAATGTCATCCCATGCATTTCAAGTTGAAAATCACATGTAGTTGGAAAATTAACCGTTGTGATTCTATTTTTCGAAAATGCCTGTGTTTCTAACCACCAAATTGTTTTTGGTAATTTTACAGTTTCAATTTTATTATTCATAAATGCATTTGATAAAACTGCAATTACTCCTTCTGGCAAAACTACCGAAGTTAATTGGTTACCCGAAAATGCATTTTCAGCAATCACAAAATTCCCTCTCTTGGTTACTTTATGAGTAATGGTATCGTCATAGTCTACCATCATTCCCGTAGGGAATACTACTGATGTAAGTCCTTTCCCTTTAAACGCACTACCAGCTATGCCTACAATGGCATATCCCTCATCATCAACTGATGGGATTACTAAATCTTTGCTCTTTGTTAATTTTTCTTCACCCGATTCAGAAAAACCTGTAATCGCCACTCCTTTGACTTTAATTTGTCTTGTGTAATCGCAACCATACAAATCTTTTTCATAAGTTCCATATGTGAAATCTTTTGATGTCCAGACTACTTCACTTTGGTTTTTCACATTTGTTGCGAATACGGGAATTGCATCTGACATTAGCATAATAAAACATAACAGCAATGCAATCCATCTTCTCTTTTTCATAATCTCTCCCCCCATATTTAGACATATTTACTTTAATAATATCACCTTAACCTATAATTTCCAACACATTTACTTATTGATATTTTCGATTGATTATCATCTTATATATTATATTTTTCTATATATTGCTTTTTTTCGATTTTTATGGGATAATAAGCGTAAATAAAATTTGGGAGCAATTTTATGATACTGTGGTATTTATTATTTGGAATAGGGTTTGGAGTCATTTTGCAACGCTCACATATTTGTTTTGTGTCTGCAATGAGTGATCCTCAGATTACAGGCTCAACAGAAATATTTCGTTCTATTTTGATTGGAATTCTCACCTCATCTCTTGGAATTACAATCATGAAATATTTATCAAATGGCGCATTGGATTTACTAGGTGTTTCTACTATTAGTATTCCACTTATGTTCGGAGCATTTTTGTTTGGAATAGGAATGATGCTTGCTGGAACATGTGCTTCTGGAATGTTCATTCGATTAGCAGAAGGATGTATGGTACACCTTTTCACCATTCCCAGTGTGATTATTGGTTATCTGATTGGTACCAAACACTATACTACACTTTGGTCTAACTTCATCGTGGATGCACCTGTCATTTTTTTGCCACATGAAATCGGGTGGAGCGCTGGCATCGTTTCTAATATTTTAATTATACTTTTGCTCTATTTGGCAGCACGAAAGTATGAATCATCCACTGCCATCTCATATCAATCTAATTATTTATACGGTGCTATCTGTTTAGGAATACTTAATGTACTTCATTTTTTTGTATTAAAGTCTACATGGTCAATTACTGGAGCATTCTTTTGGTTTGGTGAACTCTCCACTGTAAAAGTGGATTCCCTCATGGCTGCTCTCGGACCAAATCTAAGAAATTTTGGGTTATTTCTCGGTGCTTTCTTATCCGTACTAGTGTGCAAAAAATTTCATATACAAAAAATCCGTTCGTACAAACAGATTTTGAAATCGGTGATAGGCGGTTTGCTTATGGGATATGGTGCTTGTATTGCTGGTGGCTGTAATATCAGCGCATTTTTTATTAGTGCAGCTTCACTTTCACTATCAGCTTGGATCTTTCTAATCTTTTTGTTTATGGGCTCATTTGTTGGAATTAAAATATTATATAAATTATTGTAGGTAACTTATGGAAAAAAAGAAATTAAAGAATATAACTTTATATCATAAAGAACAAATAACGATTATTCTCCTATTAGTTGCATTTTTCCTTTGTGGTTTGAAATTGCCACAGATTCGTGAACAACTATCGAAATCAACACCGAATACATGCACGAATATGATTGTTGAGAAGGAAGATTCTGTTATAGATCATGCTACAGACGAACTTCAAGATACTTCCAATGCAGTAGCCGAAAAAACAGAAGCGGATACTCCTATGTCTGAAGTTGCATCAGTGCCCACTACTATAGAGTCGCAACAACCTCATACTCCTGTTGATGCTTCCAAAAACGTATCACCTACCCCTACAATGCCCGAGGAAAATAAACCTCATGAATCCACTACTTCTCCTTCGACTACTCCAGTTGAAAAAGAATGGGTTCCACCAGTGTATAGGACGATTCACCATGATGCCGTATACGAAACCAAACGTGTTGTTTCCTGCAATTATTGCAATGAAATCTTTCTAACAGTAGGTGAATTTCAAATTCACAAAGATGCGAATGGCGGATGAGCCGGCTTACATACAACTTGCAGGTATGTAAGTCAGCAGGTACTCGTAAAAGAAGCATGGGATGAAGAAGTTCTGGTTTCTGAAGGATATTATAAATAAAAGGATCTGCGCACTAAGTAATTTAGTTCGCAGGTCCTTTTGCGTTGACCACTTTGCACAGCACACCATCAAGATAAATATGATATTTATTAATAATACTTAGTATTGATCATTATATATTTTATTTTGCGAGAGTAGAAATCTAAAGTGAAATTCATTCCCCAAAATAACATCATCATAAATAAAATATATAAACTTGGATTTTTAATTGTTCTATAGGCATAAAAACTAAATAAAAAAACACACATCTATTACTAGAACTTAATATTCTAATAATAAATGTGTGCTTACTTTTCTGGGCCAGCAAATTATCCATATAGGACATAAATTGTCCCATCATGGACAAAATATGCTCACCTCATA
>ERZ1106969.1326-NODE-1326-length-17896-cov-50.014293_pt1 | contig 17896 bp, 14 predicted proteins | sample MGYA00403685_ERZ1106969 | MGnify/ENA primary metagenome ERZ1106969 (study PRJEB35170, sample SAMEA104062416) | human gut metagenome | biome: human gut; feature: human-associated habitat; material: faeces | place: Denmark | collected 2012-05-18 ... | reverse complement strand
AAAACGCTCCCTGATGTGTATCAGTCTCTCACGTTCTGTCCGCTCTCTACAAATATAGTCCTCTGAAAAAATAATATCCGGCGGCTTTCCATTAAGGAAAATACCCATCTGCTCTATCAGTGATAAACTGTCCCTTAAACTCTCAATACTGTGATTGCACCATCTGTCAAAACGCTCCCTGATGTGTATCAGTCTCTCACGTTCTGTCCGCTCTCTACAAATACGCTCCCTGTCCTGCTCGCTTAATTCCTTATTTCCTTTGACCTCTACCGGCAGCCGGAAATCTTCTACAATCTTTAATGCCGCCTCATACTGCGATAAACCAAACATCCGGGATACATAGTCAATCGCATCCCCTCCCACGCCACAGGTAAAACAATGATAGTTCTTATCAATCTTCATGCTTGGGTGCTTATCATCATGGAAAGGGCAACAGGCTAACCCATTTCTTCTGACCTGCAGACCATAGTTTTCTGCTACCTGTCTCGCCGTCAAATACTCCTTTACTTCTGAAAAAATATTCAATATGCAATTTTCTCCTTTCCTCTGGAGAAAGCCTTTGCTATAATAAATGTGTGTGTTGGATAGAAAGGCTTTATCCTTTTTATTCCTGAATGCCCTTGTTACCAGCAGGGGCATTTTTATTTACTTCCAGCAACTGTTTTACCAATTCCAGCAGTAATCTTTCCTCTTCTGTATTGCCATTCTGTAAATGTGCCAATATCTGCTCCAATACTTTTGCCACCCTGACCGACATATAATTTCCGGCAATAACCGTTACCTCTTGCCCTAAAACTGCTTTCCGGTAATATTCACCTTTCGATATCCCCGATAAAATTATCTTCGATTCCACTTGGCTTTTCTCTTCGTCACTCAACCAAAAAGCAATTGTATTGCGCCGAAACCGATCCTCTCTTTTACAAGCCACTTTCCTCACCCCTTTCCACTTTTCCAAGCCTTTCTGCAATTTTTTCCTGTGCATCCATAGACTGATGACAATAAGTTTCAATCGTAGTCGTAACCTTTCCATGACCTAACCGTTTAGCAATCTCGACTGGGCTAAATCCCATCTGCACAAGCATACTTGCATGACTGTGACGGGTACAATGGACTGTAATTTTCTTTACTCCCGACGACTTAATTCCACGCTCCATTTCGTGCTCAAAGAAACTCTTTGTCCTTCCGGCAAAAAGACGTGTTCCCGGTCTCACATGATACAATGTCGCAATATATTCCTTAAGTTCCTCCTGCAATTCCTTATGTATCGTAATCACACGAACCGAGCTTTCCGTCTTTGGTGCCGTAATCAAATCCTCTCCATCAAGCCTCGTCAAAGATTCGTCAACAGTTATGGTTCCCTGCTCAAAATCAATATCTTTCACCTGTAACGCCAGCAATTCTCCTATCCGCATACCTGTCCAAAATAAAATCTGAAATGCAATCCAGGAATCCTGCTTATCCATAATCGCATCTGAAAACTTCTGGAACTCCTCCAGCGTCCAATACGGTCGTTCATCCGCTTTACTCTTGCCCATGCTTCCGGCTTTACGACAGGGATTGGAACGCAAATCATAGAAATTTACTGCATAATTCAAAATCGCACTAAGCTGATTATGTATTGTTTTCAGATATGTGGGCTTAAATCCTTTTTCCATCATTTCTCCCTGCCATTTGCGTATCATGGGAGCTGTGATTTCATTAATTGGCATTTTCCCGAAATATGGCAGCACCTTGTCGTTCATCACATACTCTTTCTGCTTCATGGTAGTTTTTCGTAAGCGCTTTTCCATATCCGCCTTATAAATCTCCCAAAAGTCCGCCAGTGTCATCGTCGGATCAGATGATTGCTGCAACCTGAAATGCGCGTACCATTCTTCTGCTTCCTTCTTGGTCTTAAATCCTCTTTTTTGTGATTTCTTTTTTGCTCCCGTCCAATCTGTCCAGCGATATTGTATCCGCCATGTACCATTGGGATCTTTCTTTGCATTGCAGCTCATGCACTTACCTCCTTTGCTCCTCCGTACCATTTTTCCTTAAAATACTCCACCGGAATTTTCCCGGCAATTGTGAGAAATCCTTTACTTGCCAAATCCTTATTCATTTCTCTAAGGATTTTGTAGGCTTTCCCCATACTCACACCAAGCATTTTTGCAATGTCCTCCGCACTATAATAGATTTTTTCGTTCATATTGTTTCCTCCTATCCTTGTATTCGTTTCTGTATAGTATCATTTTGTTTCGTTTTTATAATATCGTAACTTTTGTTTCGTGTCAATATCTTTTTGCTTTATTTTTTTCTTCTTGTGTGTTATCCTATATTTGATATTGAACAGTTTTACAAAAAATAGCTTTAGAGCAGGAGGCATGTTTTTATGACAGTCGGGGAAAACATAAGACGTATCCGACAGGAACGTAATCTTACCCAAAGACAATTAGGAGAAATGGTTGGTGCAAGTGAAGCCTACATTCGCGCCTACGAGAGCGGCAGAAGAAATCCCAAACCATCCTCCCTTGAAAAAATAGCAAACGCTTTATCTGTCAATCCTGAAGTACTTGCAAACTCCGATTTTGATGGAATAAAAGCGATTCACCGGCTTTTTCAGATATTCCGGCAATATGACGGACACCTCTTTGAATGCCAGGATAAAGATGGAAATGATATGGTTGGAATCAGCTTTGGAACATTATCTTTGATGCGATCATGGTTAGACCGATATGAAGAATATATGGTAGAAGTTGAAAAATGCAATGAAATAAAAGATGTTAAGAAACGTGGGGAAGCTCTGCTGAAAGCGGAGGCAGACTTTAACCTTTGGATGGATATTTATCCGGAATCGGAACCATGGCAGGAACGACTTAGGATTCAGAAGACACATGATGAGGTTATGGATAAGATGGGATTGAATCATAATGGGTAAAATATGTATGCTTGACTCACCCTTAATATTCATAAAGAAAGGATTATGACAATGACCGAAGATCAATTTTTAAAAACGATGATTGAAACCATTAAATATGATGATTACGAAAAAAAGGAAGAGATGCTAACTATTCTGCGTAATTCCGTTATATACTTTGATAAAACAAGTTCCTTTGCCACAAGATCTTGGCAATGCTGGGAGAATATCGATCTTAGAGTTCCTATTCCCCTTTTAAAAGAAGCAAGGAATTTGCAAAAAAACTTACAAGATATTGCATCTTTGGTATATATCGAAACAGATGATTATGATTTTAATCAATTAAATATAAAACCTAAACCTATTGATTTAGATATCGATAATTATAAGGAACATGATGCATTTTTTTCAGAGATTAAAGACACCATTATACAAGGAATCCGCAATGCAAAATATTTGATTTGGTGTGCAGTTGCTTGGATTACTGACGATGATATTTACAATGAATTACTCCTAAAAAGGAACAATGGTATTCAAATACGAATTCTTACTTCCGATGAACCTTCTAACAGTCGATTACTAAAAAACTTATGTGATAATTTTGAAGTAGTAAAAATTCCTCAATGGGGTGAAAATTCCCGGAACAGGATGCATGATAAATTCTGTATTATTGATCTTGAATATGTTATGCATGGCTCATACAATTGGAGTAAAAATGCAATGAGTAACAATGAAACATTAGCTACTGCACTGGATAAAGATTTTGTTAAAAAATTTGCAGATGAATTTATGTTTTTATATAATGCGCACAAACATGATTAAAAGGAGGATACACATATGGATACTATATACACTACTGAATTAGTCGCTTTAGGAGCATCTCTTGCAGAATTAGCAGTAAAGGGAACTGCCACCGCAGTCTCAACAAAAATCAAAGCTATCAGAGATGAAAAGAATACTGATAAAGTTCGTAATACTTATGACGAAATTGTGAGCGAACTACTTTTGGAACGTGACGAAGCAATACGTATTGCACAGTCTTACAAGTCAGAACTTGAAAAAGTTGTTATTAGTGACGAAGATATTCAACACTTACATAATACCGTTTCAAATATACTTGAAATTATTAAATCTATACAAATCGCAAGTGCCCTCCCAAAGGGAGAAGATGAAATTGCGAAGGTCAAATCTCAAGTTGAAAGTTATGAACAACTCAAAGAATTAATTAGTGTTGACACACTAAAAACAATGCAATTATTAGGTTTTAACTACAAAGCAGCTATCGGAGAGCCTTTAACAGAAATATGTGCAAATGCGATCTCAAAATTAGGCAATAAAACTACTGTATCTAAACGTAAATAAATATTTTGTACCCAAATCGTACCCAACGCCATCTAAAAAATCCCTACAAAGCCTATAAATACAAGCTTTGTAGGGATTTACCTTTTTACTCAAACTCTTCCCAAAGGAAGTATCATCAAATCAAAAATGCTGATTTTATGCGGCATTCCACCGCATCTGTTTCATCTTATGTTACTCTTTTCATATCGTTTTCAAAAACTTTAGTAGCAAATTAGTTGCAATTATTCAATATTACTTCCACGAAATCCATGGCAGATATAATCTACTTTTACTACTAAAAACGAATAATCAAATGTGGTTTGCGGGTGCTTAATCGTGCCTGCTGCCACACCCACTATGAAAGGAGCTTTTCCATGAGCAATCAACACAAACATCCAACTATAAGTTTTAGAATCAGCGCTGCTGAACGCAAGCAAATCGAAGCCCGCATTCTTGCCAGTGGCATGATGAAGAAAGATTACTTTGTCCGTTCCTGCATCTATAACCGCATCTGCGTTGTCGGCAAGAAAGAAGCTATATATCCTCTTGTGCAGACTGTTAATGCTCTGTATCTGCAATTACTTGAAATGCAAAATGCATTTACTGAATGTTGTGAACACCAAGCTTTAAACAATCTTCCTACAAGCGATGAAATCAAGGAACTACAAACCGACTATAACAATATGCTTACAGCCATCATTGATCTGCTTGATGGTGCTAAGTATCTGTGGGAAGGAGAACACCATGAAACAAAATAATCCTTGTTACCTGTTTGGCATGTATGAACCTGATACAGATTCCGTTATTGTTAATGCCATCAATAATACATATACCAGTACGCCTCTTACTATCAGTTGTGCGGAATGTAATTCAGCTGTCTTACTTGATACATCTGATGATATTGCATATCTATACCGACTGGCACAGGAAAATCCTCTGCTGTATGTAGAATTGGCTTGTAAACCTAATGGATTACAGGAATATGTGGATGCTATGAATGAATTCAATTAATTTTCCCTAGTTGAGGAAGCATTTTATTGGAGTTAGTCTCATCTACGTCTCACCAGTATCGTAATGATTTGAGACTGGTGAGACTATGTTTAAATTCCAGTATTTTATTTGAATTACAATTTCTTCTCCACCTTCTCCAATTCATCCAACAATGCTGGTTTTCTTGGATATCTCTGCTTCAATTCCTCAATTAAAGACTTAGCGGTATCATTACCCTTCCATTTTATAAGCTGTGCAATATTCTTCGTTATCTTCTTATATTCTCGTCTATCCTTTGCCTGAGCACAGCTTTCACTTATTTCCTTATAACACAACTCATATATCTGCTCCGGATATTCCTTCACCAAATATTTTCCATAATAAAACAAATCATACAGATTCTCCATTACATCTTCAAGTAATCTCTTCTTTTCATTTTCTGAAATAAGAACACTGCGGTAGCAAACAGTTCGCTTGCTATCCTTTAATTCATCCAATAGACTCTCGTAATTCTCATTCCATGCACCACACTCTTTGTAAATCTGTTTCAAAACACCCCAGAACTTCTCATTTCCCATTAATAACAGCTTTTTTGCCTGTGCGATTTGCTTTTCCCTGTTGTTTGCTGTCTTATATATGTCATATAGCATGTTATTCCAATCTTCCGGATCACCACTATGATAATGCCATGTATTTTCTGCATTTGCCTTCTCTAAACAAAGCTTTTCCGCTTCATCATAATTCTTCTCTTCCATAGCATCCTTAATCGCTATAATACGGAGTTCATTTATCAAAATATTCTGATATAACTCCTTCTGCGTATTCTCTTTGCCATATAAATGCCTATGCAAAAGATATCTTACAATCAAATCTTCTTTTTTCGTGTATTCTGGAAAATAATCCTCCCGCGAAATTTCCAACAAAGTATCCAAAACCTTTTCAAGTTTCTTTGCACTCTTTTCATCACACAGGCAAATCCCACTTTTCAACAGGTTATAACGCCAGTCAGTCCAACCGTCAAACACACTCTTTTTCGCCTCTTTTATAATTAATGCAAGTGCTTGATCCCGCATTTGTTGGTCCTTTTTTTCGATTTCTTTTGTACATTTATCTATCAGTTCGTATGTACACATGATAACATCTGTAAGCATTCCCGAACTACTATCCGCATGAGATGCTAACTTAACGCCAGATACCAAAATGTATGTAGCCGCCTCAAGTGCAACCATATAGTCACGCTTTTCTAAGGTCTCAGCACACATATCAAGGCAGTCATGCATATCCATACAAATATTATCACAGCTGCTCCAACCAATGTATCCCCGATGGGTGTTACATTTAATTGATGCAGCAATTGTGTTTTTCACTATCGGTATAATATCTTCTGTTGGTATCATGGCAGCCCCTTTCTTTTATTCAACAATATCAATCTTATGTCTTTCAGACCATTGCCTTGCGATTTTTTCATAAGCTTCATCACGATATTGGTACCAATGTTTCTCCACTGCTGTATGCAGAACTTGCTCTCAAAGCAGATGGCTTGCAAGGATATGTAGATGCCATACATGCTAATAACTCCATATTCACCAATTCATTTAATAGTTGCCTTGTCCTAGGACCTTTTAAACCTATCTTTTCTGCTATCTGCTCTGTACTATATTCAACCCCAGCATCCATATAGACTAAAATCTGCTTCTGCCTTTCTGATAAATCTATTGCTTGCATTTTTTGAATCCGCTGATTTTTCTGCTGATTCTGCTGATTTTTCTGCTGATTCATCATCAGATTCCTTTTCCATCTTCATAACAAGTGTAACCTGATTAAGATTTGTATCTTCAAGCAATTCCGGTTTTATCCCCGTTACAAATAGCCTAAATATGTATCAAAGAAACTTCAGTGCCTACCTTCCATCCACATACTTTTTCAGCAATGTAAATTGCTTTGAAGAAAGCTTATTTTTGTCGCTCGAATTTACTACCACTTCAATTTCTGGCTTAAAATAGTTATCCGGAAGAGATTCTAAGTAAGCTTGTAAAGATGCTAATTCTAAAAACAAATAATAATTCTTTTGAACAAACCACTTACAAAGAAAATTACATTTGTCACTTGTACACGTTTCACCACATTTAACTTTTATTGCAGTTTTGTCAATTGACTCCAATCCCATTTCTTTACATCCATACGGATTTTCATGCGTTAACTGTGGCAATTCAACATCTACCCTTAGCATAATTTTTTCAACAATACTGTTTTTCTCCAAGAAATTTACTTTTTTGTTCTCATCCAAGTAATAATCTGTTTCTATTTCATATCCCTTTGTAATCAAATGGGACAACCAATGAAATCTCGAAGTATCTCCCATATTATCTAAGTTATGGTTTAAAACCAATGCAGATACACGATAATTACTCATATCCAACAAATCTGCCAATCTCAAGATTATCTTTGTAAATTTTTGACTCCACAACTTCGAACTGGCAGTTGATTTGATTTTATAAATATCATTTACGTTATATCCATGTGCTTCTGATACCTCTGCAACAATTTCTCTAAGTGCACTATCTATAAATCCCAGTTCATGTCGATTTCTTATTTCTGTAGCACTATTTTTTGCATGATTTTCTCGTACTAATTTTTCATAAAACGAATCAACTTTTAAATAATATTCTTTAAGCAATCTCTTCACTGGTCGTTTTGCTAAATTTGATTTTTTCAACTCTTCACGTATATTCTTAACAAAATCCGAGTATATTTTATTACTCTCGAAACCTCCGGATTGAATTGAATCTAAATCTGGAAATGTTACCATTGATATATCATGTAAATAACAGGCTATGAACAACACATAATAGTCATTTTTCGATATATTAATATAATCTATCGCCCTTATTATTTTCAATGAATTCTGAATCAGATCAACAGCATGTTCTTGATTATGAAGGGTATAAAAATATAAATGCTTTGAGCCATTTTTCCATACATCACAAGTGTATTTATGAACTAATATAAGATTATCAATATATGCTGGAATACTCACAAATGTTTTAAACACTCCCAGCACCTGTATGATTGAATAATCAATTGCATGCTGATACTCATCTTGAACAAAATCCTCTTTAATTTTTTCAAAATCTTCGAGTGTAAAATGATTATTCCTCAAATATATCAATATTCTTAACTCAGAATATGTAATTTTTCTATTATTATTTTTCTGTAAGACTACATCATCACTAATTTCTATTTGCATTAAACCTGACAAAACTGCATTTGTACATCGCCTTTGTATTTCAGACGAATTGGATATTACCAGATTCGCAGTATTATAAAACTCCTTCCCCATAATATCCTTAACTGGATATTCGCCATGTATTCTATACAATTCATTCTTTACAAAGTCAGCTTTAATACTGTCTGCTTTTTTTCTTACATAAGATGTCCTTTCTTTAATCAATCTTTTTAATGTTGTGTATGCTGACACTTCCGAAGCCTCATATTGAAACTGCTCGATATAATCCTTGTATGCAACATATAGATAGGAACTATTTTTATTATTGTTTCCAAATAACAACATGTTTAATTTAAGAATTTTTTTAATTAATACAGAGTAATCCTCTCCCATTTCTCGCATTGCTTTCAACACAAAACTGATAGTCGCCCCCAATGTGTCTTCATTATACAGTTCAAAGAATTCTGAAAGATTGCTACTTTTATCACTATTATCATCCAAAAATTTCAAGTCGTTTAAAAGTTCTTCCTGTAATGATTGCGTATCGCTTTTCTCCCTGTACTGTAAATCCTTATATCGATATTTAAAGAACTTTTTATAACGAACCAATTTCTTTTTATAAGACTCTTTATATTTTTTATCTTCTGCCGTTAATTGCTGTTCATCATTTATTTCTAAATCAATTTGTTCCAATTCTTTGTTTATTACTTTTAAAATACTTCCTGTTTTATTCAATAGTATTCTACTTTCTTCATCTGAAAAGCTTGTATTGATATCAAATGCAGTCTTTGATGTTTCTCTACCAATACAATGAATATATACTTCACCTTCTTTACTATCTGCAATATTGGAAATTGTACTCTTATCACCGGGTGGGTGAATGTTTATACCATACAAGTCTATTTTTTCTGCAACAAATGATAATAAATCTGACGAAATAAATTGATTCTCTTTTTCATATAACTCATTCATCCACACAGTTATTTTTTCATTGACATCCTTAATCTTTTGTCCAAAATCCTCAACATCTTTTATTTCATTTGTAAATACAGCAGAATCATCAACATAAAACACCATTTCCCCTGGCAATACTTTTTTATAGAACTTTTCTACCTCTACCATAAGTAGATTTGCCAAAAAATAACTTTGAGGAAGTCCTTGAGGAAGTCCTATTGCAAATCTACAATTCCTGTGTTTTTTCCCACCTAAATATATATCCAAATCTTTCTTACTGAGTTTTTCTATTTCAACAAAAATAAGTTTTTCTAATATCTTGCATAGCATATTTTTATCATCTTCGCTATATTCTACTGGTATTTGTTGAACTATATAATTATATAAACAGACAGGATTTATTGAAGGAAAGAAATTCTCTAAATCAAGATTTACTTCCCATTTGTATTCTCCATTATCATGAAAATTTTTATAATAGTCATTTGCTTTATATGTGTATTCTTTATATTGCTCTTGCCACGGTTTAAATAGCTTCTCGGGTTCATACGCCACTCGATTCCCATAGAAATTGTGAGGGATAAGCCTACTAAAATTTGACATAGATATTTTATTATCTGCATCAAAATCATATATAAGAATATTTAACATAGAAACTGCTGTAATCTGATCAAGAAGGCTTGATGAATGTAAAGGTCGAAATATAACCTTATCATTTTCTATATCATATTTTTTGGGTTTGAAAAATATTCTTGCATGTAAATAATGGGACTCATCAATCAGTTGATATAAACGTTCTTGCACTTTTTCAATCCATTTTTCTATATTTTTCTCATCGAATTTATCCTTTAATCTATTGAGCTCCTCCTTATCTTGTTTGTCTAACAATTCTCTGTTTGAAATATACGACTCAACAGAATACAACGCCAAATATATATTCTGCTTACTAAACAACCTCTTACGTATGCTTAATTCATTCTGTTTCATCCTCAAGTACTTCCTTTCTTCGTTTTAAAAAAGTTGCTATACACTCATCAATTATTTTCTCATAATTGTCCTCAATATTTATTTCTTCTGCAATCACATATCCATTTTCATGTATCAATCCCAATTCAAGCTGCAATACGTCTCTTTTAACAATATCAGGATTAAATGCGTTGCTAAGCCTTACTTTCCCCTTTTCAAATTTCCATACATCATCAATATTGATTATGCACTCTTGTTCAATGCCTGCAGCAAAAATCTTAACCAAAATCTTATCTAAGAGTATCTGATATTTTAGTTTTAATGCTTTTTGACATTGAATAAAATCTTTCACATACGCACTCAAATAAGTCTTGTTATAGACATATTCTGGATTAACTGCTACTAAATACTCTGAAAAAGCTCCTATCATTTGTTCTATATCTTTTTCTTTATCCGCTGATATTTCCTGACTTTCAATAAATTCCTGAAAACTCTTCGTATTTTGTATTCCCATTTATATTCTCCCTGTTAACATCATACTATTAGTGCAAACCCAAATCCCAACTACACACATTTATATAACTATTCTTGCTCTTCAAGACAATTCCTTCAATTTATACTGAAGTAATTTCTTATCCAGCAATCTTTTCTGATAATGTTTTAATAACTTTACTTTCATATTTTGTAGTTGCAATTGAGTTTTACCATAGAACACAACTCAATTATATCCCAACCACTCTGCAGTCCCGCATAATATTGCATTTCAATTGAGTGGAAATTGAGTTTTTCATAAAAAACAACTCAATTTCCACTCAATTATTTATGCATAACGTACCTGGCTGCTGGTCCTTTGCCTGTTAAATCAATCAGATCCTCACTCCTCATTTTATCAATAACACTTCTTGCCTGTTGTTTAGTAAATCCACACATCTCCTGTATCTTAGCAGATGTTATCTGATCATTTGTCTGCAGATATTCTAAAATCATATTTTTAGCTTTGATATACTGGACTGTTTTATCTCTTGTATATTCCACGTCTGATTTTAATGCCTCATATACCTTAGCTGTGAGCATATATTCTTTACCAACAATCTCTATCAGACCGCTGTTAACCAACTCATTGCATGACTTTTTTGTTTCATCCAGAGATTTTTGGACTTTCCTTGATAACTCTGATAGCTGCTCTTTTCTGTTGTCAATTAAGTCTCTTAATATCATCATCTCAGCCAAAGGCATAATTTTACTATTCTTATCCTGTACTTCGGTAATAAACTTAACAAATTCTGTGTTATCTATTGCACTGAATATTGTCAAAGATACCGCATCATTAAATGATCTGTATCTTGGGTAAGGTTTACCCATTGAAACCATGTCCTTAAAAATGATATCTACTCCCTGACCTGTTCTCTGAACATATTTCAAATTCTGAAGTGTCTCTGCTATCAGCTTATTCCTTGGTATAGATGGATGCGTTATGATATTGTCCTCTGTAATTCCATCAAGGAATCCGCCTGGATTTTCAATAACTATTTTATCCGGATATTGTTTTACATAAACTGCTGCATTGCTCTGATAATCTCTATGAGACAACGCATTGAGAAGTGCTTCCTGAAATACTCTCTCCGGAAAATCTTCCACCTCAAGTCTGAATAATCCTACCTGAATGTTCTCTATCTTACTGTATGCTTGTACTCTCTCGGTCAACTTGTCAATAACGCTTATTAATGGCAGCTTTAAATCAAGTCTTGCATCGTATTCTTCTAAATTATCAGCTGAATAATGTAAATATATAACTTCCGCCTGCGGTAACAATCTTTGAATTGAGGTTTCTTTTCCCACAAAGAGCAGACCAGCAATAGTCAGACGTTCTACATCTCCGTCATATTTTATGAGCTGTAAGTCTCTCAAAAAATCTATATCATCCAAATCTGGTAATGTAGATTTAGAATCCCTGACTCTTAGTTTTTCCTTCAAGCTGTACACTTCTAACTTATTTACATCATCCAGAGTACTTTCGCCTATAATTCTGCCAGAAAAATCCGGATTCCGCACAGATGAATACACATTACTTAATTCATCTGGATATGCAGGTTTTGAATTTCTACCTAATCTCTTCAGACATCTGCCATCTGTAGTTGTATATGTCTTTCCATCTGCTTTAACTGATATTGCAATAACGAGCTTTCCCTCATACTCAAAATCTGATATTTCGGTGAATAGTGGTGGAACGGTTCTATCATAAATTCCCTCAATAATACGCTGACCATCATAATTCCTATCACAACCAGTAACTTCAATTGGCTTATCTTCTACTCCAAAATAAACTGTTCCTCCCTTAGTATTTGCAAATGCAATTAATTCATCAACCGCAAGAGAAATAATTTCTTTCATATTTCTTGCATTTATCCAAGACTTAAATTCAACTGTATCAGTTTCCTCTTTATCTAATATTTCCTTAAATTCTTCTTCAGTCATTAGCTTTACCCCTTCTTTCCCAATAAGCATTCATATCCAATTTACTAATCTCTTGATTTTAATTTGCATGATGTTGGTGTTTGTTTTCTGTTTCAAAGACGTAAGAATTAGCATTCATACCTTATAGTAGAATATATTTTTAATTATACAATGACTCCATTAACTCTTGTATCTCCTGTTGCTCAATCCTTTTCTTCCACCTTCGTATATTCTCTTGTATATACTGTTTATGTTTAAGCAAATCAACACCAGTAAAATAAGACAACAGAGACTCATAAAATTTGACTCGTCCTTGCATACAAGGCACCATGCTTCCGGTTCCGCCCCAATGATTAGGTTCTAACGATAACTTAGTAAAGATTTCATAATCTTTATTATACTGAACAAACTTTGCTATAGCCTTTTCACGGATACCTGCACCCAATTCCGACAATGCCTCAAACAAAGCTACCATTTTCTTGTTATCATCATTATATCTCTCTACGGTTTGTAATACCCATTCTTCTTTTCTTTCATTTCTTAAATCTTTTCCCTGCTCATGTACAAGCAAATTTTTAAATTCTTCTTTGGCTCTCCACCTATAATATTCATTCTTTTCTACAACAAAATCAAACAAGTAATCAAATATATTCATATAGTTATCCAATTCCCAGCATGCCATAATTCTATCATGTTCATACGAATATGACCTATCTTCATTTTCATTAATATACTCTGCATATAACTGAACCCAAGAATTATCAACACTTATAAAATACTTAATAAATTCACCATCATAATCTGTGTGCGAATCTAATCTTATTGTACATAAATATACTTCCTTCAATAATTCAATATCATCGGAAAATTTACACATTAGCTCTTCCGGTTTCCACACATGATCATTGAACAACCATTCAAAATACATTCGTACCATGAAATTACTATACTCTTGCTTTTTTAAAATAATTCTAGTGGCTATACAATATATTTTCGGCTCAAGTTCAATAAAGTTATCTAAAAATCTTAGATCCCTATATGGGGATAATTTAATTTCTTTATCTCCATCATCCTGAAAAAATTTAATCAACCGTTCTAGCCACGAAGAATTAATTTCTTCCTTTGGCAATATTTCAAAAAGCTCAAATTGCCATCTGTTTTTTTGAACAAATTCCTTGCTCCATATAAGGTTATAAACATATTCGCTACCATATTGTGCTATTAAATTCTTTATAAGTGAATAAGGATGTAACTCAATACAATCTCCTTTTTCAACAAACACTTTTGCAAAATGACACAGTTTGTCTTTATCACTTGACAGTTCATCTACAATGATTTCCAAACCGTGGACTATTTCATATTTCTCTCGTTCTAATTCAAATGTGATTTGATTGACTTTTTCTACAAGATTGGTTATATCATTCTCTGTCAAAGACTTAGCATACGTTTTAATTTCAAATTCCCGCTGTTCTTCTGCTTCTTCATAAGACAATTCCGTTTCCCAGCGCTTGTCCGAAAATACATTATATATCTTCCACTCTTCACATTCAAAAACTACATTGAACTCATCTACGGAATCAATACCATAATACTTCCATTTCTTTTTTAATTTTTTGCATAAAACACAATATCTTATCTTATTTTTTTTCCACAGTTTATCAACCAACTTCACTATATATTTTTTATCAAATTCGAATACATCTTTTTCTACTTCATCATACCATCCCTCAGCATATTTCTCCAAAATATTTCTAATATCTTTCTCCCAATATGCCTCTTCACTAAGCAAAATTAGTTCTTTCCAAATGCTACCACGATACTTCTTACACCCTTCGGTTAATATAATAGGTATAGTATACATCGTTATTGTCTTTCCTCTGCCCGATTCTGCCGGTCGGTACAACACCTCTAAAAAATGATTGGAAATTCCCATAAAGAGTTTCGTAATAATAGGACTATTCCTTTTTTTCTTTACTCCTTCTACAATCATATTTACTGTAAAATAATCGTACCTATAAGCATTTTTATCAATGCTGTAATTTGTTTTTATACACTGCATAACCGTATCAATCGCTGATTGCTTCTTTTCTACATATTCACACATTAGCTCTACCGCCTCTGGCAAAAGAGTACGATTGCAATAACCGGAAAGCATTTCTATTATTACATCTTCTGTATGATATTTATCCTTTGAAAAATCTATTTCATCAATGTTGATTTTATCTGCATCTACCGCCTCTATTCTATCCTTTACAATCAACAAAACTTCTTCAGGTCTAAAGTCGTGAAAGTATTTAACAAATTCATAAAATATTTCTCCACCTTCTTCTTTATATATATCCCACACTTTCTCTATCTCTGAAGACAAATAATCATGAATTTCCGACGAACTAAAAATGTTCCACAAAATACTTGTAGCTTTTACGATTCCATTTCTAAAACTTCTAAAGCCAATCTCTAATAATTCTGAATATGGCACAATTCGTTTTTTACAAAATGCGTAATATAACATATAATTTCGCAGACATTGATCAGATATTGTTGCAACTTTATCAAGCTTAATCTCAACAAATTCATCCTCGCATAAACGATATATCATTTTCAAAAACAATTCTTGATTCATATTCAATTTATCCAGCAAACTCTCCAGAGGCTTTATATCTGATAGATTGATTGTATGCAATAATGAAATAACACTTGCCGTTAAGCACAAATCCCTATCTGTAGTAATTGCTGAACTTACCAAAAACTTAGTATAATAGCTTTCATATAACTGCGTTGCATCATTAATTGCAGACAATGATTGTTCTGCTTTTGCTAATCTACCAGCCATATAAGCAATTCTCGGATTTCCCTCTGCAATTCGTATAATAGTATCCACATAATCTCCATTGCGAATTTCCATATTAACATTCAAAAATTCTTTTATTTGCTCATCTGTAAAAGGAACCACATTTAATATGTGTGGCTCCGTATATTGGCGAATTTGATTAACAACTCCAGCCGCCGTATAATCTCTTAATGTTGATATGATTTTTATATCATATCCCATATTCTCCATATTTATATATTCCAAAACATATTTTAATCCCACCAATTCATTGGCATCGTCAATCAAGAACAGGTACTTTCCTGCATTTTCCATATAGGCAGCAACATCTTCTGATATTGACAAATCCATACTCTTAATGCAAAACACCTTATATCCGAATTTATTTCCAAAATCTCCGGCTACCTCTAAAGATAATCTTGTCTTTCCTACACCTGCTTTTCCCACCACCACAACTACTTTTTTCTGCAGTAAAAATGACATCATCTCTTCATATTCATCTTTTCTAAATTGAAATGTAGTTGATAATGGCGCCATCATCTCATTTGAATCATACTTATTAATAAAGTCTCTTTGTTCAAGTATTTGATTTGTATCAATAGACATACCTAGATGATCTTTAGCCAATATTTTGTATTTTCGATATATTTCATCTGCTATTCTATCTATACCATAGATATCAAATAGAATTCCTTTTTGAGAGCATATATCTTTAAGTTCCTTATCTTCTCCCGCCGATAAATTTGATGAAGTATGGCAAAATATTATTTCCTCAATATCTTTTTCTTGAATTCCTGTCTTTTCTGGATCTAGACATTTTTTTATATCATCTTTTGCCTTCTCAAATAAATTGTCTTTTTGCGTAGTATATGCCACAAAAATATATTTGCCATTTTTACTCTTAAAGTACGTATCTGGATTTCCTTTTGTTGTCTTCATTGTTCCAGCTTGCATTCCATATGCATGAATTCCTTCATATCCTTTTCGTGCCAATAACGCATCACACAATTCCTGAAATGCTCCTCCCTCAAGAACATTAATTTTTGCTTTTATGTCAGTTAATCTAGACATGAACACCTCCTTACGAAAACGACTTATGAATTTCCTCATCAAGCACGTTTTCTAGCTGTACAACATTTGCTTTTCCTGATGTTTTTTCTCATCTCATCATGAATATCTTTAGATATTTCCTCCATTCTTCTATGTATCGAATTTATCTCATCATATTTATTAATAGCTATATATTTTAAAACATCCGCTCCTCTATTAATTGATATTGCATAACCATCTACAGTATTTATAATACTATGAGAATTAACAGTTCCATATACCGCTCAAGTATTCGTCTAATGTTATTATCAAATCATATTCTAATATATTTTCTTTGTAATTCCAATATAAACTAATTGCTCTATATTTAACAATTTCCTTTTCTTTTAATCGTTTGACCATATAAACATGCTAAATCTGTGAAATGCAGAAATAATTTATTGAATGCTGCGAAGAACAAGCTTTAAGCCATCTTCCTAACAGTGATGAAATCAAGGAGCTACAGACCGACTACATCAATATGCTTACAGCCATCATTGACCTGCTTGATGGTGCTAAGTATCTGTGTGAAGGAGAACATCATGAATAATCCTTGTTACCTGTTTGGTATGTATGAACCTGATACAGATTCCATTATCATTAATGCCCTAAATGATACATATACCGGTACACCTCTTACTATCAGTTGTGAAAAATGCAATTCAGCTGTCTTGCTCAACACACCTGATGACATTGCGTATCTATATCGGCTTGCCCAAAAAAATCCTCTGCTATATTCAGAATTAGCTTGCAAACCTAATGGATTACAGGAATATATGAATGCTATGAATGAATTTAATTAATATTAGTTATTTTATCATTATCACAAGCTGATCTAGTAATGTTTTGCTCGAACTTATAAAAACTTTTCGTCGCTTTTCCAATGAAAAAAGCGACGAATTATTTTAATCTATATAACTTGCCTTTCCACTATCAATGCTTTTCCCAATCTTCTCTATTATCCCTGCCATAAAACAAAGTCTATCATATACTCGTTATCATTAGTAATAATGAAACTGGATATATTTAATCCACAGGCTTAATATATCTTCTTCTTTTAGTTGTTCCAATACAAGCCAATAACTCCTTATTCACTAATCGTTTAATAATTGTCTTGTTCTTGGACCTTTTAAACCTATCTTTTCTGCCACCT
>ERZ1106969.1316-NODE-1316-length-18014-cov-19.039033_pt1 | contig 18014 bp, 8 predicted proteins | sample MGYA00403685_ERZ1106969 | MGnify/ENA primary metagenome ERZ1106969 (study PRJEB35170, sample SAMEA104062416) | human gut metagenome | biome: human gut; feature: human-associated habitat; material: faeces | place: Denmark | collected 2012-05-18 ... | reverse complement strand
TGAATGACTTCAGAGGAGTATGCCTAACAACCTAGTGTTATTTTCTCACAAAAGTATTGATTCGTCCAGTCAAAATTTGTAAAATTTTTAACTATCTTTGATTTTTTTGGCTGTACAGCCTCTTGCTCCGATAATGTTTTGGTGAATTTTAATAAAATACTGAATTTACTGTTTTCTTCATTGACAGTTAGCTAATTCTAACGTTTCTGCTCATTTCCGGTAACCAGGCAGAAAATTATTCTGCTATAAAATAGCGCAGCATATAATTTTGTGATACAATAGACCAGTACATCATTTCTCAAATAACTATATCTCTCATACAGGATGCTTTTTCGCCTGTATAATCGAGTGATATACAAGCTAAGCTGATATTCGCAATCCGCTTCGCTACTTGCTCATAACCTTGTTATCTTAAAAATGACGTATTAGAATTACATATTATATAGAAAGAAAGGATTTTTAGAATGTCAACACAATTACCGCCTTCCTTTCTCCCGGAAAAGTTCCGGATTTTGAGTGGAAGTATTTTGAAATTAATTGCTATCGTTCTGATGCTGATCGACCATACAGGCGTAATGATTCTGTATAATTATCCCGCCACAACAGCAACACTTTTTAGTTTTGGCGGTGTAGATTACAGCTGGTATCGTATTTTTCGTGATATCGGAAGAGCTGCTTTTCCTATCTTCTGTTTTCTTCTGGTAGAGGGATTTGTGCATACCCATGACCGTAAAAAATACGGACTGAACCTGCTTATATTTGCATGCATCTCTGAGATTCCGTGGAATTTTATGTTTACCAATACCTGGAGATATGAGAAACAGAATGTATTTTTCACTTTGTTTCTGGGATATCTGGCATTTTGTGCATTAGAATACTTCTGGGATAATCAGAAAATGCAGCTTGTCTGCGTACTGGCACTGCTGGCTGTTTCTGTTTTTCTGAAAGCAGACTACGGGTGGCGGGGATTTGTATTTCTGCTGATCATGTACTGGTTTCGCAATGAGAAAACTGCACAGGCGATTATCGGAAGCTGCTGGCTTTATTATGAATGGAAGGCATGTTTTGCATTTCTGTCTATTAATATGTATAACGGAAAACGTGGATTTATAAAAGGAAAATTTTTAAAATATATTTTTTACTGGTTTTATCCAATACATATCATCCTCCTGGTCATTCTCAGGCAGCTCCTGTTTCTTTCCTGAAACATAAAACCGCCTGCAAACCTGCTGCTAACTTCAATATTGAAACGTCATCAAAAAGGGCCGCCATCACTGGCAGCCCTCTTTTTTATTTACTTTTCTATTTGACAGTTACTTTGACAGTTCTTACTTTACTTCCTGACTGTACTCTGATGCTTGTTGTTCCCTTTGCTTTTCCGTAAACTACACCTTTGCTGTTAACAGTAGCCACCTTTGTATTCAGAGATTTATAGGTTACCTTTTCACCGGAATTATCAGGTTTCACAGCAACCTTAAGGCTCACTTTTTTCCCCTTCTTCAAAACTATCGAAGTTGGTTTAACTGTTAATGAAGTGGTTTTTATTATTTTTTTCTTTATCTGAACTTTTACAGATAACCGTTTTCCACTGGCAAGAATTGCGGTGACTGTTGTATTTCCATTTTTTATCCCCTTGATCAATCCTTTGCTTGTGACCGTTGCAATTTTTTTATTTCCGGATACCCATACTCTGACATAGTCTCCTGTCGCCATTCCTGTGACTTTGACTGTCTTACTCTGTTTCTCATATAGAGTAACTGTGGCTGCGGATAATTTACCGGTTGCTTTTAATTTCGCTATTGCCGCAGTCTGCCCGGTCTTATCACATACCGTACATTTCTGCACTTTTAAGCCGGTCTTTAAAGCCGTTGGTTTTCTGGATACCTTCCAGGTGTAACTGTGGTCTGTTAACGGAATTACTTCCTCTTTTGTCTCAGTACAGCCTGTACAGATATAATATATCTTACCTTTTGTTATACAGGTTGCTTTCTCTGTCCTTTTTACCTCCCACTTATGTTTGTGAACTTCTTTTACACTGACTATGCGTGCTACAGAAGAAAATGATCTCTCTGTGGCATTTTTTACAAATGATATTGTTTTTGAATAACTATCTGTTTGCATAGTTGCTGTCTTTCCATCAGAATGCAGCGTACCGGATGCACCTTTTGTTACTTTATAGGTTCCTTCCGGCAGCCCTGTCACTGTAAGAACTCCATCCTCGTAAACAGCACTTATCTCTCCTGCAATAGTCGGACGTGTAGGGATCAGCAACTTTTTGATATTTCCCGCAAGTTCTGACTCTTCTGTGTGTTCTCTCACCCACAGATGGGCGCTTGCTTCTTTCGGAATCAGCTTTATACAGTCACCGTTTCCTCTTTTCCAGGCAATTCCGTCAAAACTGTACTCCAGATTCTGACCGATTTTTTCATTAGTACTTTCAGTCTCATAATTAATGGATACCTGCGGTGCTTCTTTTGCCTGTACAACACTGTAGGATTCTCCAAACAAAATATCACGATATGAATACATCACTTCTTCCAAATGAGCATAATACTCTCCCAGTGATGCGTATGTCGTACCCTTTTCTCTGTTAATCAGATCCAGAACTTCGCTTTCTTTCCCTTCCTTCTTTACAATATCAATATATGCCCTTTCTCCTTCCAGACGCATTTTGATAAGATATTTCAGTGCTTTCATAAACTGGTCCGGATCACCATCGGCAGCTCCGTTTTTGACAAGGCAGTCTTTCAGAGAATAGGTTAGCGAAGCCGCAATTCTCAGTTTCTGAAGACTGTCTACTTTATCATCCCACTCAAACAGATCATCTCCAATGTTGAATGCTGTTTTCATTATTGAAATCGTAGGTACAATATTTCCGCCTCCAAAATAAGTCTGATCTATCAGCCCCAGCGTTTTGTCTATAACTGCCTTACCTTCTGATTTTGCGAATATCTCCGCAAAATCTTTGGCAAATTTCTGCGATCTGGACGCATAGCCTTTTCTGATGGATTCTTTAATTTCACTTAACTCGGCATAACATGCCTCATTTATATAATCTGCAGTCATCAGGCAATCTATGCAGGCCTCTGCTTCCTCCTGATTTGCACAGATTGTTACCATATCATTGATAAATTCTGCGGATGAATTCCAGGCGTCTATTCCCTGTGAAACAGGGCCCAAAATATCGCCCGCTACTTCTTTGCAGGATGTTTTTACCGCTTCTCCCAGAATTTCTGTTGCCAGATTGTCTTCGATCATATTTTGTACCAGATAGATTGTACCTGCACTGACAGACGATTTCATCAGAGTAAGCATTCTGGCCTGGAATGTGTCATTACCGCCTTCCTGAAGCGCAGTTGCCAACGCTTTCACAGTGGTTGCATTTGACGCAAAACCTGACAGTTCTTCTGCCGCACTTGGATCCTCTTCTTTTATAGTTCCACTCATCGTGCTTATCATATTTTTTGTTATGTCCAGATATTTCTTTTCAATTTTTTTGTTTACTCCTTTTTGGAAAGATTCATCTGACAGCATTCTGGCTACATATTTTCTGGTAATTTCCTTCATGTCATTATTGTTTAAAAGGCTAAAATCCAGATTCAGCACACAGTCCGTAGAACGATATGTTGCCTCTCCAAATTGCTTCAGTTTGTCACCATCGTCTTTTAAAGCCTGTATATAGTAATAGAAATTTTCGTTATTACTGTCCTTTATAAACTGGTACAGCTCCTGTTTATCCTTATTCAACCGCAAAATATCTTCTCTCTTTTGTTCGGAATCGGAACTGTCATAGAGATCTGCTTCCATTTTCTCCAGAATAACTTCCATATCCATCTGCTCCTGGCATACCTTAACCATCCAGCCCAGGTATGCTGTGGCATCATAATATATGGAACTGTAGCAGACATAATATTTTGTAAAGGTCTGGCCTGCTTTCAGTGTGGTAACTTCTGTATCTGGAGACGTGTAGCTGATCCTGCCATTTCCGGACAGCGATGTTTTTAAAATCTTCACCTCTCTTTCTGTATTCAGAAAATCGTCTTTTTTCCCGTCCTGTACATCCCCGACATTCTGGTAGCTTCTCAGTATATTGTCAATCACATCAAAGCCAGTGATATGAATGTCCATAGGACTGTTGTTTTCCATGGAAACATTAAAGTATAATGCATTTCCTTTGATCGTGGCGTTGGATTTAAAGCGTATCTTTACATTTTCCGGTCCATACACATGGAGTGGTTCTTCCGTTTCAAATGATGCGGAGATATTTTCGTTAAAAGGAAGCAGCGTACCTCTGTACTCCGCATTGAGGTTATAATCGCCCTTTTTATCTCCCCTCAGTACCCATGTAACATTTTTTTGCTCCTGTCCTTTCAGGGTTCTGAAGCTTCCATTATCGCAGCTCATTAATGTCAGACCATCAGGAACATTTAATTCTACACGGTTATCTGCCAGCGTAAATTCTCCATCCGCCTGGTTCAGGATATAAAGCCGCACTTCAAAAAATTCTTTCAGGATCGATGCACACACCGGAACATCAATGATCGCTACAATATGCGATTTGGAATGGGAACCCGAAGTATCTTCATTGGAATACGGAACAGAAATAAGCCGTAATTCTCTTTGTTCTCCGGTTTTGCTCCATACCCGTTTCTTCACACCTTTTACGATTTCATTTCCATTCATGTACCCAGTCATATAAACGGGCTCATCCCAGTATGACATCTTCACAGTAAATTTTGACACATACTGGTTCGCCGGATCTTTTGTATCGATTCCTGCTGCTTTAATCTCTTCCAGCGTCATACGGTTGATCTCAAATTTTCCGGTAACCAGCGGCTGCGCGGTCATGGTGATTTCAGATACTGTTGTTTCACCCGCACGGATTACCGCACCTTTTTTCACCGGAAGATAACCCTCTCCGTAGCTTCCCACATAATAAGTTCCTGCTGTTGCCTGGAATATTGCATATCCGTCCGCATCTGTATATTTTTTATTATCCACAGATTTATCCATGTCAAAGTATACAGCCATTCCGGAAAGCGGATTGCCTGTGCTGTCCTTCAGACGAACTTTCAGCTGTCCGATCAGCATCGGGTCATCAACACAGATATTCCTGCTGACGGATGATGTTTTTCCTGAAATATCAGTTACTGTAACTGTTGCTGTATAGTTTCCTTTTTCCGCATAGCGATGTTTCATCACTGCCTGAGTTATTGTTTTGGATATACCATCTCCGAAATCAAACGTATAAGACTGAATCTCCTCGTCCGCGGATGAACCGCTGGCATCAAAAAGATATTCTGTGTTTTTTTCCATATAGCTTTCGCACTCAAGGTCTGCTGTGACCCTGGATTTGTTTGGCAGCCATATTTCCTTACTTTCTATGGATGCTTTATTTCCGGCAATATCTTCTGCCTCGATTTTGTATACATAGGTAATACCATTTTCCGCCTGTGTATCTTCGTAAGTATAAGTTTCTTCGCCGCTGTTTTCTGTTTCATCTACAAATACATAACTGGCTCCTGTTTTTCGATAAACTGTATATTTTCCCTCTTTTTCTCCTTTCCAGGAAACAATAATGCGGTCTTCCTTTGCCATGGCTTTTACATCACTGAGCTGTGGCGGAACCTTATCTACGATGCAGGTAAATTCTCCCTCACTGGTCTCATTTCCTGCCGTATCAGTAATCATTACAGAAAAATGTATCTGATCTCCATTATTACATTTTTCAACAGGCAATGTTTTTCCGATCAGCTTGTCTGGGCAGTTCAGTTTTTCTTCCTCCAGAAGCAGCTGTTTACTGTCAGAATCATTTACTCTGTAATAAACCTTTACCTTATCAAGTTTATAATTGTCGCTGACCAGAATCCGGAATATTTTGTTTCCTGTTCCAAGAATATCGCCATCCTGCAGAACACTGCTTTCCAGCACAGGAGGTGTTCTGTCGGCGGTGATCTTTGCCCTGACTGCATCTGTTCTGCCACTTACATTTCCTGCCAGATCCTTTGCTGCCAGCTGATACCAGACTTCTTCATTTTCAGGATCCGGTGAATCCCAGTAGTTTAAGTATGTATAATCAGAAGCAACTTCTTCATAATTTTCCCCGTCAAAAGAACGGTATATAAAATAGCCGTTTACATCTCCCTGCGATGCAGCATCCCATTTCAGCTGGATTTTTCCATTTTCCTCTGTGATCTGAAATCCTGTTGGAATGTCCGGTTCTGTTCTGTCAATAACATATTCAACGGTTCCTGTAGTTTCGTCTATCGTAGTCTCATTTTTTAAAGTATCTTTTCCAAGTGCACGGATGTAAATACTTCCTTCTTCATAATCATCCAGCTGCAGGTTATAACTTGCTGTTTCAGTTTTTCCCTTTTTTTCAAAAGTAACCGTGGCAAGGTCGTTCCATATACTTTCATCACGGGATATCTGGATACGGATAGAATCTACTCCTGTATCATCTTTCGCCTGAATTTCCAGAGGAATTTCTCTGTTATAATATCCGGCTTCCGGTTTGATGGACAGAATCTGTGGCGGAGCTGTATCTTTCTGAGTTGTAACAGTAAGTTCTTCAGACGCTGTTCCGCGATTTCCACACTGATCATATGCCACTACTCTGTAAATATAATCTGTATCCGTTGTCAGACCATTCAGATTGATACCCAATGTATGGTATACGTCTTTTACTTTTGCAAAAGTTCCGTCTTTCTCTTTTTTCTCCACCCGGAAAAATGCCAAATCTTCATCTTTAACATCATTCCAGTAAATCGTGGCAGTCGTGATACCGGATTCATACCTTAATCCCTGTACCTGTTCCGGTCCTGTATTGTCCACACGGTAGGTGTACTGAAGGCCTGTACTTACATTGTTTTCAGCGTCATATGCCAGACCCCGTACCAGAATTTTTCCATCTGCGTATTTACCTGTATCCAGAAGGATTTTTCCTTTTTCCCCGCTGTCTGTACCTGCTGATGTCCAGGTTTCGCCCTTGTCTTCTGATACCTGAAGTTCTGTTTTTATGACGCCTACATTGTCTTCCGCCTGGATTGTTACCCATACTTTTCCACCTGTTAATGATCCGTCTACAGGGTTCATCTGGATCACACGTGGAGCTTCCCTGTCTTTTTCCGGCATTGCAAAAGCGCTTTCTGATGGTTCACTTTCTTTCCCCATAGGATTCACTGCAGTGACGTAATACTCACTGAGTACGCCTTCTTCTGCCTTTGTATCTGTATAAGTCCGAATGTTTCTGCCGTATATTTTTTTTATCTGAGTAAACTCTGCTGTTCCTTCTTTTCTTCTGTAAATATTGTAACGATTTGTTTCCAGTTCATGCGCCATGCTCCAGGACAAAACAACACAGCCTGTATCACCAATGGCTGAGATACTGGAAATTTTTTCCGGACTGGATCTGTCTATGGATACTTCTGAAACTGCTTTCACACTTTCGCCGTCTGCATCTGTAAGAACAAACTGAATTTCATAGCTTCCTTCATCCAGATCACGCACATCCCATTCTACACGGTAAATACCGTTTTCTCCGGTTAAAGTCCAGGGCTCTGAAATATCACTTTCAATCTTTTTCTGCTGCCCGTTCTGAAGAAGATAAAATCTTCCGACTGCGCTTTTTTCTCCCTTTTGCAAGTTTTTGAAATTACTTACAGACGCGTACAGCCAGTCGTTTTCTTCATTAAGTTTGTTACCTTCAAATCCTGTATAAATTTCCTTTATTTCCGGTATTCTTAACGTTACTTCCAGTGATGCTCTGGCTGTTTCCTGTTTCTCTTCCTGAACAGTCCTGTATCCTGCCACTTCGTACAGATAGATTCCTGTATCCAGATCACTTTCTTCAAAGCTTAGTTCTTCCGTTTCTCCTACAAGGTTTCCATCTCTGTAAATATGGTAACCTTCTATGTCTTTGACCAGTGATGGATTCCAGGATATTTTTGCGCTGTGGCTGATGGTATATACACTCTGCAGTCCGGTTACTTTCAATGCCATAGAATCTCCGGAAAAAGCTACATTTTCGCCTGTAAGACTGCTCCACTTTTCTTTATACTGCTCCAGTGCATCGGAAGGAACATAGATTGTCTCCAGTTTTTTCATTCCCTGATAACCGAAAAACATAGTTTTTGGTGTTCCCTTCAATTCAGGCGGAGTATTTCCAAGAAATGTAAGAGTTTTTACATTTGCACAGAAGCCAAATGCCCTGTCTCCGATTGTTGTTACATTATCTGAAAATAGTATCTCATCCAAACCTTCGCATCTGTAGAAGCACTCGTACGGAATATTGCTGATTCCTGAGCCAATGACCAGTTTCTCTATATTTTTGCAATAAGCAAATGCATCAGAATTTATCTGGGATACATGATCCGGGATTACCAGTTCACTGTTAAAGTTATTTCCATAAAATGCATACCGTCCTATCTTTTCCAGTTTTTCCGGAAGTATCAGGGTTCCTGTGAAACCACAACTCTGGAATGCATAATCCGGAATTGTTTTCAGAGTTGCACTCAGTTTCAGAGTTCCGTTAAAGCCTGTGCAATTATAAAATGCGTATTCTCCAATCTCGGTTACACTGTCCGGGATCACCATATCTCCACTGAGGCTCTTACATCCATAAAATGCATATTTCCCGATCTTTATCAAATTATTTCCGAAAACCAGACTTCCCTTGGAATCTTTAAGAGCACTACAGTTCCGGAAACTGTATTCCCCGATTTCTTTCAGACTCTCCGGAAGAGAAACGTTTTCCAATGCTGTACACCCTGAAAATGCATAATTACCTATTTTTGTAATTCCTTCCGGCAGGGTTACCTTTTTCAGTTCTTTATTATTCTGGAACGCGCCTGTTCCGATTTCAGTTACATTCTCCGGTACATTTACTTCCTCTGCAGTTCCTGTATAAGCAGTCAGAACTCCGTTCTCTATGAGATAATCTTCAGCTCCTTCTTCTAAAATTCTTGTTCCATTGTTTAGACGGGAACCATAGGCTTCTGCGTAAACTTTATAACAACCAGCCGGTACATAAATCTTCTCCAGATTTTTCATTCCGTATGTTCCGAAGAAATAATCCTGTCCGCTGCTGTTCAGTTTGATCTCTGGCGGCGTTTTCCCTTTAAATCTCAGCTCCTTTGCTCCCTCACAATATGCAAATGCTTCTGCCACAATATTTGTTACAGAACCAGAGATTTCTATTTCTTTTAGTCCATCACATTTGTAAAAACCGTTATACGGGATACTGCTGATTCCTGTTCCAATAACCAGTTTTTCCAGACTACGGCAATAACCAAAAGCACTATAATTCATCTGAGATACATGATCTGGGATCACAAGTTCTCCAGTAAAACTATTCCCATAAAAAGCATATCGTCCTATTTTTTCCAGATTTTCCGGCAAAATCAGATTTCCTGTAAAACCGCAACTCTGGAATGCATAATCCGGAATTGTTTTCAGATTTGCACTCAGTTTCAGAATTCCTCCAAAACCTGTGCAGTTATAAAATGCGTATTCCCCAATTTCAGTTACACTGTCCGGAATTACCAAATTTCCACTAAGGCTTTTACACCCATAAAATGCGTATTTCCCAATCTTTGTCAGATTGTCCCCGAAACTCAATCCTCCTTCACTGCTCTTAAGAGCACTACAGTTCTGAAAACTGTATTCTCCAATTTCTTTCAAACTGGCTGGAAGAGGCATGTTTTCCAACGCTGCGCATCCTGCAAATGCATAATTACCAATCTTCGTGATTCCCTCCGGCAGGGTCACTTTTTTGAGTTCTTTGTTATTCTGAAATGCTCCTGTTCCAATCTCAGTTACACCTTCCGGTACACTTACTTCCTCTGCATTTCCTGTGTAAGCAGTCAGAACTCCGTTCTCTATGAGATAATCCTCAGCTCCTTCTTCTAAGATTCTTGCTCCACTGCTCAGACGTGAACCATAAGTTTCTGCATAGGTTTTATAACAACCGGCCGGTACATGGATCTTTTCCAGGTTTTTCATTCCATAAGTTCCGAAGAAATAATCCTGTCCACTGCTGTTCAGTTTGATCTCCGGCGGTGTTTCTCCTTTAAATCTCAGCTCCTTTGCTCCCTCACAATATGCAAATGCTTCTGCCACAATATTTGTTACAGAACCAGAGATTTCTATTTCTTTTAGTCCATCACATTTGTAAAAACCGTTATACGGGATACTGCTGATTCCTGTTCCAATAACCAGTTTTTCCAGACTACGGCAATAACCAAAAGCACTATAATTCATCTGAGATACATGATCTGGGATCACAAGTTCTCCAGTAAAACTATTCCCATAAAAAGCATATCGTCCTATTTTTTCCAGATTTTCCGGCAAAATCAGATTTCCTGTAAAACCGCAACTCTGGAATGCATAATCCGGAATTGTTTTCAGATTTGCACTCAGTTTCAGAATTCCTCCAAAACCTGTGCAGTTATAAAATGCGTATTCCCCAATTTCAGTTACACTGTCCGGAATTACCAAATTTCCACTAAGGCTTTTACACCCATAAAATGCGTATTTCCCAATCTTTGTCAGATTGTCCCCGAAACTCAATCCTCCTTCACTGCTCTTAAGAGCACCGCAGTTCTGGAAACTGTATTCCCCGATTCCTTCCAGACTCTGCGGCAGGGGTGCACTTTCCAGTGCCGTACATCCCGAAAATGCATAATCCCCAATTTTTGCAACTCCCTCAGGAATTGTAACTTTCTTAATCAAAGTATTATTTTCAAAAGCTTTACTTCCGATTTCTTTTACCTGGTCAGGAATTACCACTTCTTCATCTGATCCTGTATATTCTGTCAGTACACCATCGGAAATGACGAAATCCGGATTCTGCTCTGTGTCAGCTGAGATATCTTCAAAATCCCCTTCATTTTCATTCTCTGCATTAAGAACAGGCTCTTCTCCATCCGAAAAATCCCCTGTATCTTCATAAGTATTATCCTGACTGCTGTCTGAAAACAGATCTTCTGTATTTCCCGACTCAAAACTATCTCCAGAATCCGCCAAAATTGTGACAGGCGAAATCGTTCCAATAGTCACAGCCATGATTAATGATAATATTCTTCTTTTCATACTTTTCCTCCCATAATGGACATAATCAGGTTGTTATTGATAGTTTATCATGCAATCCTTTACTTTACCAATATTAATTTGACATTCTTTATACTTTAGTTTTGGCATTGCCTCAATTTGATTATTTTCAGTTTTGTCAAGACATACAAAAACGAAGTATGTTGTCAGCAAAAACACTGGCCGCATACTTCGTCTTCCATTCTGTTATTTAGTTTTCTATTTTTCCAATTGTCACTGTTTCTCCACAATCTCACTTCTTGACTTATAAATATGATTTGCCGGTACACATCCTCTTACTGAAGAAAGCGGATATACATTGCAGAAACGTCCGATAACTGTTCCAGGATTTAATACAGAGCCACATCCAACCTCTACATGATCTCCGAGCATTGCACCGAATTTCTTCAGACCTGTTTCAATCTTTTCGTTACCATCTTTTACAACTACCAGTTTCTTATCTGATTTTACATTGGAGCAGATAGAACCTGCACCCATATGAGATTTATAACCAAGAACTGCATCACCTACATAATTGTAGTGTGGAACCTGCACTTTGTTAAAGAGCACAGCATTTTTCAGCTCTGTAGAATTTCCTACAACAGCTCCCTCACCTACGATCGCTTTGCCTCGAATAAATGCACAGTGACGTACTTCTGCTTCTTTTCCGATAATAACCGGTCCATTAATGCAGGCTGTCGGCGCTACCTTGGCACTTTTTGCAATCCATACATCTTCTGAAGGATGATCGTATTCTTCTTCACTTAAAGTCTGTCCAAGTTTCAAGATGAAATCACCGATTTCAGGTAATACTTCCCATGGATATGTTTTTCCTTCAAACAGATCTTTTGCGATAGTTTCATTAAGATCCAGAAGATTTGCAATTGTAAAATCTTTTAACATAATATTTTTCCTCTTTTCTCATGCTATAATGACATTTTCTGTTATCTGTCACAAATACATACTACTTTTTATCAGCCGGCTTTCTGTAAGTATGAGGCCGGCCTGTTCTGCCAGATGTTTTCGTTCCTGTTTTTGCAGTTGAATTCTTATAGTTGACTGCTGCCGCATCAAAGAACTGCCGCAGATATGGCTGGATGTTGCTGTCTTCTACCTGTTTGGTACGAAGGCGCACAAAATGCTCCAGTTTATCCATGTATTCCTGCTCTGTAATACTTCCCTCTGCTACGTAATTGAGACCTTTTTCCCAGCTTGCAGTCAATTCCGGGTTCAGAAGCTGTCTGATGGAACAGTTTACCACATCAAAGATCATCTCTCCCAGAAGGGTTGGAGTTATCACCTGGGTTTTCTTGTTTAGTGCCAGATATTTTATATTGAACAGTTTTTTCAGGATTTCTGCCCTGGTGGCACTGGTGCCGATTCCACAGCTTTTGATCTGAGCACGGAGTTCTTCGTCTTCAATAAGCTGTCCGGCATTCTCCATTGCAAGGATCATAGAACCGGAATTATAACGTTTTGGCGGCGATGTCTCACCCTCCTTGATACTCAGGTTATCCACGGAAAGTATATCACCTTTTTTCAGGTTCTGCAATGCAGCCAGAAGTCTGGTATCGCATGCCATATCCTCTGAGGAATTGTCTGATCCGTTCTTTCCGTTATCTGAACCTGCAGCCTCACTTTCTGTATTCCCTGCTGCACCGGTTCTGCTTCTGCCATTCATAGCATCTGCAGCCTTCCTCTTTGCAAAAGAGTTCGTGGCTACTTTTAAATATCCCTCATCCAGCAGTACTTTAAATGAGGAAAAGAAGCTTTCACCCTGGATTTTCGTCACAAGACTGACTTTTTGATATACAGCAGGCGAATAGAAAATACATACAAATCTTCTGACAATAGTCTCATATACGCGCTGCGCAGTAAGGGATACACTCTTTAGCGCATTTAATCCCTGGCCAGTCGGTACAATAGCATAGTGATCAGTAATCTGTTTATCATTGACATATCGGGTTTTTGCCAGATTTTTGTAATTGCCCTGTTCAATAATGTGCTGTGCGATTTCTGCTGTATGTTCATAATTACGCAGTCCTGAAATGTTTTTATAAATTTCCTTTGCTGCCGCAGTTGACAACACACGTGCATCTGTTCTCGGATAAGTAACTAACTTCTTCTCATACAGTTCCTGTACAATTTTCAATGTCTCATCCGGACTTATTTTGAACAGCTTGGAGCATACATTCTGAAGCTCCGCCAGGTTAAACAAAAGCGGCGGATTCTTATTCTCTTTTTTTCGTTCTACTTTGTCTACCATACACTGCAGAGGCTGGTTTACAGATAATTCCTGAATCAATTTCTCTGCATATACTTTCTCTTTGAAACCGTTCTCTTTATACAGATAAGGAGTCTGAAAGTATTTGCTGCCTTCAACAGCTCTCCATTCTCCCTCAAAATTTTCTCCCTCAAGGGCAATACTGCTGAGCACGCGGTAAAACGGAGTTTTCACAAACGCCCGTATCTCACGCTCTCTTCGCACTACCATTCCAAGTACGCAGGTCATTACGCGTCCTACGGAAATGGCCTGATATTTTGTATTTAAATAATTTGACACACTGTTTCCATAACGCAATGTGAGTACACGGGAAAAATTAATTCCCATGAGATAGTCTTCTTTCGCCCGAAGATATGCCGAAGCAGAAAGATTATCATAAGATGACAGATCTTTTGCCTCTCTGATTCCTCGCATGATTTCTTCTTCTGTCTGAGAGTCGATCCAGACCCTCTTTTCTTTTTTTCCATGAACGCCTGCCATCTGTGCGACCAGACGATAGATATATTCTCCCTCACGTCCGGAGTCAGTACACACATAAATAGTGTCCACATCTTCACGGTTGAGCAGTCCCTTTACAATCTCGAACTGCTTCTGTACACCAGGGATTACTTCATATTTAAATTCGTGCGGCAAAAAAGGCAGGGTATCTAAACTCCACCTTTTATACTTGATATCATATTTCTCCGGGTAGCTCATGGTGACCAGGTGTCCAACACACCAGGTCACCACACTGTCCTGAGATTCCAGGTAGCCATCCCGTCTTTGTCCGTTGATTTTCAAAGCTTTTGCGAATTCCTGTGCCACACTGGGCTTTTCTGCTATGTATAAAGCTTTTGACATATTATTTATCTGCACTCATCTTTCTAAGCGGCCATGCCAGCAGGAGAGCACCGCCTACCATATTTCCTAATGTTACTACTACCATGCTCTTAATCATGGCGCCAATGGATAATCCCGGTACCAGACAGTATGCAGTAACAAAGATTCCCATATTTGCGATGCAATGCTCAAATCCACTTACAACGAATCCTGAGATACACATGGTGATCATCAGAAATCTTCCTGCATCACTTTTTAATTTCATACCACAAAGTACACCGAGACATACAAAGAAGTTACAGAGCACTGCTCTAAAAAACATCTGTCCAAGCGGAATACTCAGTTTATTTCCAATAAATCCTGCAAAATAATCTGCAGTTCCGGATGCTCCTGCCCATACAAAAAGCAGTGCAAAAATAGCACATCCTACAAAGTTTCCAAGGTAGCTCACGCCCCATACCTTACCTGCTTCTTTCCAGCTTACCTGCTTGTCAAAGGCTCCGAACGCCATTACCATATTGTTACCGGTAAAAAGTTCGCCGCCTACGAAGCTGATCAGAAGCACTGCAATGGAGAATACTAATGCCCCCACAAATTTCCCCCACTCAGGCATGGTCTTGGAGAAAACGTTTCCAACTACATTACTGTAGATCATAGCCATATCAATAAAGAAGCCTGCCATGATCGCACGTACAAAGTACTTGAAAAAGTTAGTGTTTACCAGGTTGCTCTTGGCTTTCGCCGCATTTGACACTTTCTGTACATCTTCGTAATTCATAACTACACCTCCGCAATGTATTTTATTGAGAACATTATATCATTTTAATGTCTGTTCTACAACCAAAATCGTCGAACAATTCCGAAATTTTTTATACAGATTTGTAATTATGTACAATTATGCGCAAAGATTTTTTAGTTTAATTCGTTTAACTCTATTGTTATATGCTCAATTTTAAAATTATACAGACATATTAAGTTAAAGCTGAACTTTTTTCTTATTCAAACACAACTGCCTTATCCTGTGGATCTGTCACGTATCCGATAATGCCGCCAAAGATATCCATGCCAGAAAGTTCTTCTGCAAGGGCATCCGCTTCTTCTGATGGCACTGCAAGCAGAAGTCCGCCGGATGTCTGTGGGTCGAATACCAGATCCTCCATCCAGAGTTCTTTGATCTGGCTCCGTACTTCACTGCCTGCAAAGTCACGGTTTCTGTATGCCCCCTCTGGAATCAGGCCCATCTGTGCGTATTCTTCTACTCCCTCGATGATCGGAAGTTTCTCAGACTGGATCACCAGGGTCTTGTGGCTGCCTTTTGCCATCTCCAGACTGTGTCCTGCGAGACTGAAGCCGGTTACGTCGGTACAGCTGTGGACCGTATATTTGGATGCAATCTCTGCTGCGTATTTATTCAGTTTCGCCATGATCGTCTGGACTCTTTCGATTTCTTCCTGAGATGCCATCTCTGCCTTGATGGCGGTGTTGAGGATCCCGCAACCCAGTGGTTTGGTGAGAATGAGGATATCACCTGCTTCCGCACCGTAGTTCTTCCACATTTTGTCCGGATGCACGTATCCTGTTACGCAGAGTCCATATTTCGGTTCTTTGTCATTGATAGTATGGCCACCTGCAAGAACTGCTCCGGCTTCCATGACCTTGTCCGCACCTCCGCGCAGGATCTGTTCCAGCACCTCCGGGCCAAGGCAGTTTGGAAATGCCACGACATTTAATGCCAGTTTGGGAATACCACCCATTGCGTAGACATCACTCAGTGCATTGGCCGCTGCGATCTGCCCGTACATGTACGGGTCATCTACTACAGGCGGGAAGAAATCTACAGTGTGGATCATTGCCAGTTCGTCGTTGATTTTGTATACTGCTGCATCGTCTGATGTTTCCGGACCTACCAGAAGCATCGGATCTGTAAATTTCGGTAGTTTGCCTACTACCTGTGCCAGAACTTTCGGACCAATCTTTGCACCACATCCGGCTGCGCTGGCGAGCTGTGTGAGACGTACTTTGTTTTTATCTGTTTTGTTTCCCATAGATTATTCACCCCAGTTAAATTCAATACTCAAAATCTCTTCAAAAATAGAGACTTCCTTATGGAATCTATTCAAAAACAGCTATATTTTGTTTCACGGTATATTATTTCACGCTACTTCGAATATATCATAGTCCCAAATAAGCAGTACAATTTTATTAAGAGATTCTGAATTTAATTGTATCATGGATTCATGTATCCGTCAAAACACCGGAGTTCTATTACCTATTGGATAATATGATAAATCCGCAGGTTTTATATGAGAATCCGATAGATCTTCTCATACTCCAGATCCTGTTCTTTCATATAAAAAGTAGTTTCTTCTTCTCCCTGTTCTCCACATTTCCATGCAAGGCCACAGGAAGCGGAAATTTCTCTGGGTACAGGGATCAATCTGCCTGCGAATTCGGTTTTCTTACATTCCCGTTCCATGGCAATTGCCTGAGTTGTAGTTCCAAAAGTTACTACTGTTGTCAATACTTTTTCCTTCATGACAGTCATATCCTCTCTATCATATGTGTCCCTATTCTAACCTATCCAAGACACTTTTGCAAACACTATCCACAGTCTGGCAAATATCCACAATCTGCATTCGATCAATTATCTATCCCAAATCTTTCCAAACTATTCTATAAGCAACGCTCTTTTTTCGTCACGTAAAAAGAGGTGCCGACACCGACACCCCCTTCATTACTTTTTATAAATTATTTCGCCTGGATATATCCTTTAGCTTTTAATGTCTCAGCGCAGAGAACTGCTCCGCCTGCTGCACCTCTGACTGTGTTGTGGGAAAGTCCTACAAATTTGAAGTCAAACATCGAATCTTCTCTCAGTCGTCCAATCGACACTCCCATTCCGTTCTCATAATCTACATCCAGTTTCACCTGTGGACGGTTGTCCTCTTCCAGATACTGAATAAACTGCTTTGGTGCACTTGGAAGGTTTTCTTCCTGCGGGAAACCTTTGAATGTCACAAGCTTTTCAATCAGCTGCTCTTTTGTCGGTTTCTTCTCAAAATTGATAAATACAGCTGCTGTATGACCGTTTAATACCGGTACACGCAGACACTGGCAAGTGATTTTCGGAAGCTGAGCCTTTACGATCTCGCCGTTTTCTACTTTTCCGAGAACACGCAGCGGTTCCTGCTCACTCTTTTCTTCCTCTCCGCCAATATATGGAATGATATTTTCCACCATCTCCGGCCAGTCTTTAAATGTCTTTCCCGCTCCGGAAATCGCCTGGTAAGTCGTTGCCACTACTTCTTTTGGTCCGAACTCTTTCCATGCAGCCAGACACGGCGCGTAGCTCTGGATCGAACAGTTTGGTTTTACTGCGATAAATCCGCGTGTTGTTCCAAGACGTTTTTTCTGATCCTTGATCACATCAAAATGTTCTGAATTGATCTCCGGCACTACCATCGGCACGTCCGGTGTCCAACGATGTGCACTGTTGTTTGACACGACCGGTGTCTCTGTCTTTGCGTATTCTTCTTCGATCGCTTTGATCTCTTCTTTTGTCATATCCACTGCGCTGAATACAAAATCTACCGTAGACGCAACATGTTCTACGTCGTTTACATTCATAACAACCAGTTTTTTCACTGCTTCCGGCATTGGAGTTGTCATTTTCCATCTGTCTCCGACTGCCTCTTCATAAGTCTTTCCTGCAGAACGCGGGCTTGCTGCCACTGTCACAACCTCAAACCACGGGTGATTCTCAAGCAGAGAGATAAATCTCTGTCCGACCATTCCTGTTGCTCCTAAAATTCCAACTTTTAAT
>ERZ1106969.1308-NODE-1308-length-18154-cov-45.493342_pt1 | contig 18154 bp, 12 predicted proteins | sample MGYA00403685_ERZ1106969 | MGnify/ENA primary metagenome ERZ1106969 (study PRJEB35170, sample SAMEA104062416) | human gut metagenome | biome: human gut; feature: human-associated habitat; material: faeces | place: Denmark | collected 2012-05-18 ... | reverse complement strand
GTACTTGTGCCGTATGTGGATTATCTTTAAAATCCCATAAACCAGGACATATATTAAGTTCCTTATAAGGTTTATCGAGAGACCATTGTGGGATACTTTCACCAACAATAAAGAATATATGTTGTGGTTTATCAATACGAGGACCTGATGCAACGCGCTTGAATGCATGAAGCGGTGTATTCAAATTCTGCCAAGAATCTTTATATTCCTTAGGAACAATACGGTGAATCGCGTCATCAATGTCCTCAGCAGATGCGGTATATTCATCACGAAGGGGATGTTTTAGCACCGTTTCTAAGGCACATAGATCTGGCACTGTAGCACGAGCAAAGAATATATCCTCTTTTACTACTGTAGGAATCGTATCCCATTCTGGTTTATCATCATGAGATAAGGTTCCACCATAGCGGAACCAATAAAACCCCAAAACGGAGGCAGCCACAAGACCTATATTCCAAGCTACAGTAGGCCAAGTTCCTTCAATAGTTGGATAAGGTATAGATGGCAAGGATAAGAAGAAATCTCCCATGTACCAGGATATAAACGTAATAGGAATCAATCCTAAAATGACGAGAATTCCTCGATCTTGATTAAAGAATACATCAATCAAATTACGTTTCTCTGCATGATTTCCATAATGAACCATATAGTTATAAGTATCATGGAAATGCTTATAAAAAATCATTTTTCCTGCAAAAGCTGCGTAAAGTATGCAGGAATAAATGGTTAATCCCACTAACCGTACAGTATCTTCTATTTGGTGATACCCATCAAATAATAATGCAGGGAGCGTCACCAATACTAAGGGTATTAAGAATACATAAGCATCAAAATCCATGCCCCACCAAAAGCCATAACGCAATGAACCTAATACAGATTTCCAGCGTCCCTTCCATGTGGGATAAGGATTATACACAATCATGAATATGATTCGAAAGATGGTGCTCAATATAGGAGCCCAAAGCATTAGTTTTATATTTTGTTGTAGGGATAGAAAAAATTGTTCACTCATTCATACTTCCATATCTACTTCAAGAACAACAATTCCCCATAGTAATCTACTATACTAAATTACTGATTATAATTGCCCATTAGATTTGTTTAAATAATATAATTTTACATATTTCGTCATGGTGTACATCATATGGTAGATAGATAATAGAAAACCTATTTTTCCATCTAATATGCCTCCTTGCAAAATATATATCTTGAAAAATGCCCATGTTGGACGCAATATAATATCCCCTAAAAAACTACAAGATTTCCCTTGTTCCTTGTACTTGTTGGCCGCTGCTGTAGTGTATTTATTGAACTTTTCAAAGAACTGATGCCAATTATCATACGTATAGTGATACAACTTTCCTTCTAATGTATCTTGTGGATACGGGCTGATAAAGGCTTCATGAACAGCACCTTCTACAGTTGCACCCTCTCGAGGCATCAATCGTAGCACCTTATCAGGTCTCACCACACCATGGGTTGCCTGATTATGATGGAACAAGTTATATCGACGTAGCCAATAAGCCTTCGGTTCTCCTTGAATAGCTCGTTGAATAGACTTTGCTAACTCTGGTGATACACGTTCATCAGAATCGACAAATAGAATCCATTCACTCTGAGCTTGTGAAATACCAAAGCGTCGTTGTTGTGACCAATCTCCATTTAACGGATGTGGTATAACCTTTGCACCCAATCCAGTAGCAAGTGATACTGTTTGATCTGTACTACCATCATCGATAACTAGGATTTCATCAGCAAATTGAATACTTTTAATACAATCTACAATATGTTGTTCTTCATTGCGCGCTAAGATAATAGCCGTCACAGTACTCATAGATAATCCTTTAGCTTATAAATCAATTACATTTAATACATAAAAATGTGTAGTTTTTATTGGATGATATCCCCATGTTTAATACGCCATGCCGCAAGTTCGCGCATGTCTTTAATTACCTTACCATAGGCTTGAGGCATGTTTGTGCCTTGTTCCATAAGTTTTCCATTGTTATCTAGATAGAGTCTATGGTTAAAGACGAATTCCTCTTGTGTAAACAAGCTTGGCACCATCGCTTCATAGGTTTGACCAGGTCGCCCCGCTAGTTCTGCCAAGGTTGGAATGATTTGAATGCTCATGCCAAATGCATTAGGAGCAAGCCAATCTTTATGAATGCCTCGTCCATAGAAGATAATTGGAATGGTAGATGCCACATTAGGACTTACTTCGCGAGCAAAGGTAAAGCGTTCACTATGGTCCCCAGTGATAACGAAGAGCGCCGATGGATCTGCTTTTTCTTCACTAGCGATAAACTGGCCCATTACATGATCTGCATACCAAATATGTCCCATTTCGTTCAATTGCTTATCTGTTTCAGCGATTGTATCCGGCAAATGACCTTTTACCTTGTTCACATCATACCCTTCTTTAGCGACGTTAACGCTATATGGAGGATGATTTGATGTAGTCATGATTACATTGAGGATTTTTTCTCCTCTATGTTGGTCCATGTACGCGGAGATGGCTTTAAACATATCCTTATCGGCTACACCCCACGCATTGCTTTCATCGCTTGGCATTTCGGACGCATCATGGAATTCATCAAACCCTTGAGACAAGGCGAAGTTCTTAACATTTTGCCATGTGCTAAAACCACCGTACCAGAATACTGTTTTGTAGCCTAGTTTTTTCATAACAGAACCAATGCCTAAGCCATACGGTTGTTTGAAGCTTTCACCTTCATAGTTAGGATATAAACCTGTATCAGGCATACCAGTCAATAAACCGTTGATAGCAGGCATCGTACCTGTACCTTGGGCAAGTGCTAGCTGTGTACTCATCGCTTGAGGGCTAGCAGCATATTTACGGCCTTGTTCAACAAGGTAGGCACCAGGTTCATTGTATTCAGCGAGGAATGGCCACAAACCATAGGATTCACCAAGAACGATATTAATAGATTGCGGTTGCTCTGCTAAACGTTGGGTTGTAATCGTTCTTGTGAAAGAACCATCAAAATCCTTACCGTTAAACTTACCGCCGATGGCACTAATTTTTTCACTCAATTCTTGAGGTGTTAAATTGATGACCTCAAGTTCATCTGCACGCTTTGCGATGCTTTTAACGCGATAGAGAGCCTGCACATCATCAAGAATGGTCTCGTTTAACAGATTAGAACTAAGGCGCGCCGCACTTTCCCAGTTGATGGAATTTGTATAGTTAAAAGCACCACCAAATCTAAAGAATAGTCCTAGTACGCCAATAACTACAGTCAATCCAATGCCTGTGATCCATTGCGTTTTCTTCGTCTTAGGATACCAAGTGGTACAAACTAGTTGAGTATTAGCGTAATCGCTATATTTCTTTGTGCCCCACGCCAAGAAACGAACGAGGAACCAACAAAGGGCGGCACTCAACACAACAGCGCCTACGATGTACATCAACGCATTATATTCATTGATGGCTGTATTAATAATGGCACCGATATCATCGTTTTTACCATTAATGAGCATCGCATTATAAGAGGAGTTAAAAATCTTATAGAACGGAATGCGCCCCAAGAATAAGAAGGTTAACAGTACCGTTGCAATAGAATAGATAACCTGTTTAATGCGCAAGGATGGCCATTTTGGTACAAAGGTATGCACCAATGTGCCTCCCAAAAAGCCCAATAAACACAAAGAACCAACGGTCTTGAGACTCAATCTAAAGCCTAGCCATAAGGACGTAAGGATATTTTCCATCGTCACAGATGCTAGCTGTGATTGGAATACTGCAAGAAACACGATTCTAAATGCAGTCAACAAGGCAGAGAAGAAGATAAATACCTTAATCTCTGTCTTTATGCCTTCAAATAATCGTTGCCATCGGTTCATCATTAACCCCTTACTGTTCGTTCATATAACTTAACTACTACTCTATACTACCTAACTGTAATTATGTTGGATATTTCTTACATTTAGGTCCCTTACATCGTTTGCATTTACCGCATCCGCGGTCGATAGTCCCAGCACTGGCTGATTTCTCAGCACTAGTACTCTCCTGAGCCTTTTTATGGGCCTTACTATTCCATACGGGAACTATCGTTTCTACTTTTTTTCAGATCCATCCTTTTTGGATTTTTTATCTTTTTTCTTGTCTTTTTTCTTATCTTTTTTACTGAAAGTATCAGCTAAAAAGACTGTTTTTAACTTGTCATTTAAGACTTTAAGCTTCTTTTCAGCCTTGTCTTTCTTTTTCTTTAATTTATCTTCAGACTTAGAATGTTTATCTTCCTTGGACTTTTTATGTTTTTTGTCCTTTTTATCCTCTTTAGACTTCTTGTCATCCTTAGATTTCTTGTCTTCTTTAGATATCTTTTCGTCTTTGGATTTTTTGTGGTCCTTAGATTTTTTAGACTTTTCATCAGTCCCATTGATACGCGCCCATTCATCATCTACGCGTTTCAATTGCTTTTTAAGAAGCTTTTCCATCTTCTTATTGGCTTTATCTGAATCCAAGCCAGCTTTGCCGAACAACAAAGCATTTACCGCAGTATACGGATCAATAGCGGATAAATCATCTTCGTCCTCTATATCATCATCGAATTCATCATCTGAGAATTTATTAGATACCTTATCATTTTTAGATGTAGTACTATCTGTTTGATTAGTATTATCCTTACTGTTACGAGATTTTTCTGTATTCTTAGATTCTGAAAGCAACACAGAATTTTCTGTATCAAATGGATTTTCTTCATCTAAGTGATGGACTTCTAAACTTTCAACACCATCTAATGGATTAACATCCATATGCTCTACAAGTGCTTCATCAAGGTCAGACACCTCATGTTTGGAGCTTTCACCAGAACCTGTAAACAGACCACCCATAGAATGTAATTCGTTCAATTTAATATGATTCATGCCCACTGTAGAATCGTGCTGTACAGGAATATCGGATAATTGAACCTGTTCCATAGCGTACACATCGTTATTATGGCTAGCACCCTTACCAAGATACGATTTATCAGCAATGATGATATCATCTTGATCATCGCCTAACACATTGCCAAATAAATCCTCTTCAAGAGAATCATAGGTATGCAACATGGACATCCGTTTTTGAACCTCTTCAATTTGATTCCACAAATCCACGAGAGAGGATGTGTAGTAAACGCGTTCCTTAACCTCTAAATAAGCTTGGTAAACGATAGCCAATTCAGACTCATTGAGCCCCTCTTCGGCACCGATTTCTTCAATCATTTGTTGGATCTGTTGATCTCGATCATAACGTTTAATTAAGGCCTTGCGAATACGTTCAATCAATGCTGTATCGATGATTTCCACGGGTACCTCCAGTCTTCAATACACTCAGCCCTATCCACTAACTTAGTGCATACGAATCAATGTATAGAACCATAAAAAATAATTTGATTTTATAATCTCTAATATATTATTATATCAGAATTTATCTGCTTTTTCCTTAATAATCTAGGTGAAAGTTCCTTAAAAATAGAATAAAACCTCAATTTGAATGATGTCTTAGTCGTACAAATTTACAACCACTAAAACAAGCCTTCAACATTGAGGTTTCTTACATACTTTTTACATACTAAAATAAATGGAATGAAAACATAAAAATAAGCTGACAAAATAATCTGACAGAATATACTAAAACAAGTTAACGGAATACACTAAAATTCGTTCTTTTATATCACGCTCTTCAAAGAGATCACTACAATCAATGGGTTCTTCCTGTTCTAAACGGACATGATTATTCAAGAAGTTTTCTACCTCTTCGTTGACGTAGTAGAAAAATAGTTTAATCTCCCGCGGATGATGATACAGGGAATCAAAGATATTTCCTAGAACACGCTTAATCGTATGGAGCGCAAAGGGATTAAAGAAGAAACAACGATCTGCTTGGTCGGGTAATTCATAGAGCGCCGCATCACCATGCACAAAGCTCACACGGTTGCGAGCAGCTAGGCTTTCACCATTGATAAGAGCCCTTTCATAGAGTCGTTCATCGTATTCAATACCAATGGAGTGACAACCCGTTTGGTACGCCATAAAAATGCTAACACGGCCCTTGCCACTGCCATAATCGATGAGCGTATTTTTCTTGCGAATATGACCGCTATTTGCCAAGCGCTCTAGCACACAATAATCCGTCGGCTCGTAAGGATGATGCTCCGTATCAGACCGACTATCATCGCGGCCTGCTGTCTTTATTTGTAAAACCTGTTCCCATTCCTGTTCACTTGTCATAAATCTAATCCTATCATGAGGTCCAATTTATATGACCTAATAATTAATACTAATCTTAATTTATATACATACTATACCCTTATTAGAGCCATATTTACAAATTAAAGGCAATCATATATTATATTAATCAAGGAAATCAATAGTTATAACATTTTAATGCATTCAAATGGAAAATAGGGTGGCAGCCCTGCTTTTTCTGTGCTAGTTACTGACGGAAATATCTATCTAGCCATTTGCAAATGTATTGACACAAGAAAAGCACCCATTAGGGTGCTTTTCTTGTATACAAACATTTATTGATGCTAATATGGTATACTAAAAAGTAACATTTCTATTTTCTCATGTGCAGAATATAAAAGGAGAATCTATTTACATGGACAGTGATCTGACCTTAGATTTTATAATTATCATCGTATTAATCATCGCGAATGGCTTGTTCTCTATGACGGAGTTGGCCATCGTTAATGCGAAGAAACGAAAATTAGAGGAAATGGCCGAAGCGGGAAACGAGCGCGCTAAAAAAGCCTTTGAATTAGCAGAAAATCCAAACGAGATGTTCTCTACTATTCAAATTGGTATTACCCTCGTTGGTATCTTAACTGGTTTGTATTCTGGTGCTACCTTCTCTGGTCCTTTAGAGGATATCTTAGTGGCAAGCATTCCAAGCATCGAGCCCTATGCTGCATCTATTAGCTCCTTCCTCATCGTTGCTATCATCACCTATTTATCCCTCGTTATTGGCGAGCTTGTGCCGAAACGTTTGGCTTTAAATAGTCCTGAAAGCATTGCTGTTGTAGTATCTAAACCAATTTACTGGTTATCTGTAGCATTAAAACCTATCGTTAGCTTCCTCGGTGTTTCCACAGAATTCCTTTTAAAATTACTAGGCGTTACTGTAAAAGAAGAGGCGCCTGTTACAGAGTCTGAAATCAACAAAATGCTCACCGAAGGCGTTGCCATGGGTGCTTACGAAGAAGAGGAACCTATCCTCGTAGAAAATATCTTCCACTTGGCAGATATGAACGCTGGTGACATCATGACACCTCGTACGCAGCTCAAATGGATTGACCTTAACGGTACAGAGGACGAAATCATGGAAGTCCTCAAAAACGCCAACCATTACCGCATTCCTGTAGGTACCGATTCCTTGGACGAATTAAAAGGTCTCGTTACCGTATCTGATGTATTAGTTCAAATCATGCAACGTCCTAGCGAACGTTCCATTCATGATATTATTGAATCTTGTTTGAAAGAACCATTACTCATTCCAGAATCCATTACACTCATGAAATTATTGAACGTACTCCGTACAGAAGGCGTTCACGAAACTATCGTTCTCGACGAATACGGCGGTTTTAGCGGTCTTGTAACCTTACATGACATCATGGAAGAAATCGTTGGTCTCATGCCTTCTGGCGAAGAAGAAATCAAGGAAGAAGAAAATAAAATCGTTGAACGTGAGGATGGTTCCTGGCTTGTAGATGGCCTTCTCGACGTAGACGAATTTAAAGAATTCTTCCATATCGATCAAGAGCTACCAGGCGAAGAAAAAGACTTATACAAAACAATGGGCGGTCTCTTAAACGTGCTCTTTGGTCGCATTCCTAAAGAATTAGACAAAGCCAAATGGAATGGCTATACCTTTGAAGTTGTAGATATGGATAATACCCGTATCGATAAGATTCTTGTAACCTATGAAGAACCTATCGTAGTACAAGAAACAGAAGAAAAAGATTAATAGTTAATAGTTAATAGTAACTAGTTACTAGTTAAAAGTTACTAGCTCATAAATATATGAGATTCGTAAGTTTATAAAGAGTGAGTTCTCCTATGGAGGACTCACTTTTTATATATACCCCTAGCCGTTTACATATAAATATAGTATTATTAAATTGTATAAAATATATAATTAAATCTAATAGATTTAATAGAACTATTATCTACTATATATCTAATAGCTAAATTAGATATATTCTCATAAAATATATAGTCCTATGAATGCTACCTATATGTAGTTGTGTGCCATAGGGCTTATGTGTGGTATAAAGGAGAGATTCTATGAATCAAAAAGTCATAGCAACCATAGGAGCCCTTTTAATAGGAACTGCTATAATCAGTGGTTGCGGATCTGAAAAGCAATCTGAGGATACTAGCCTCAAGGTGCGCACCATCACCATCGGTGAAGAATCTGGTACTACTAGTGCTGGCTATGCAGGCACTATCCATAATAAAACGGAAACAAACTTAGCCTTTCAAATTGGGGGTCGCGTCATCAACAAATTTGTCAATGTCGGTGATACTGTACAAGCAGGCCAAGTAATTGCTCAAATTAATGGTTCAGATACATCAGCTCAAGTACAAAATGCTGAGGGTGCTGTGAAAGCTGCTCAATCGGCCTATGAATTAGCAGAAACCAATGCGAAACGATATCGCGAGCTCTATGCTCAACAAGCGATTAGTAAGTTGCAATTAGATCAAGCAGAAAACCAATTGAATGCCACATCTGCTCAATTACAACAAGCACAGGCCAGCCTCAACTTGAGTAGCAATCAAAATAGCTATACCAATTTGACGGCCCCTGATACAGGTATTATTACTGCTTTCAATATTGAAGCAGGCCAAGTCGTAGCTGCCGGTCAAAGCGTTGGCACCTTAGCGGCCGGTCACGACCCAGAAGCAGTCATTGCCCTTCCCGAACAAGAAATGACCAAGGTTCATGTGGGCAGCCCTGCCAATATTACATTCTGGGCTCTACCAGATGTAACTGTACAAGGTGTGGTGCGAGAAATTTCACCAGTTCCTGACCCTGTGGCCAGAACATATACTGTAAAAATTACATTACAAAATCCACCTAAAGAGGTACAGCTAGGCATGACGGTCAATGCAAATCTATCTACCACAGATAGCACCAATATTTCTATTCCATTGACGGCTCTTGTAAAAGATTCTAATGGCAATAATGCAGTGTATATTATCCGCGATAAGAAGGCTCATCTCGTTCCTATTAAGACTGGTGAGTTCGGTAAAAACTCCGTCATCGTTACATCTGGTTTAGCTAAGGGCGACATTGTCATCACCGCAGGCACTCAACAATTACAAGAAGGGACGGCGGTTAGTCAATGAAACAATTTAACTTAGCCGAATGGGCCCTCAAACACAAGTCCATTATCTACTACTTCATGGCTGTGCTACTCACCTTTGGCATCTTCTCATACAACCATATGGGGCGTATGGAAGACCCAGACTTTACGATGCGCACCATGGTTGTCGGCGTTGCTTGGCCAGGGGCTTCCCCTCAAGAAATGTCGGATCAGGTAACGGACAAATTAGAAGAAAAACTGCGTGACCTACCTGGCGTGGATTATACAAAATCTTTCACAGATGGCAGCAAATCAGTTATTTATATTAATCTGAAAGAAAATCTACCATCTGATAAAATCCGTCCCGCTTGGGAAGAAGCGCGGAACATGATTAACGACGAATGGAAATCTCTCCCACAAGGCGTTCAAGGGCCGACTATCAACGATAGATTCGATGATGTATACGGTATTATCTACGCCATTAGTGGAGATGAATTCTCATATGAAGAAAAGCGTCAACAAGCGGAAGACTTAAAACGTCAGCTTTTATCTGTTCCAAACGTTAAAAAAATCAGCCTTATTGGGGTTCAACAACAAACCCTTAATGTAACGATTAATAAGGATAAATTAGCATCCTATAAAATCAGTACACAACAGCTGTTAACAGCTATCAAACAGCAAAGTATGATGGTGCCAGCTGGTATGATTACGACGGATACCAATAATGTATATCTCCGCGTAAACGGTCTATTCGATAATCCGCAAGCCGTACAAGATATGCCAATTCGCATCAACAATCAAACCTTGCGCCTTGGCGACATGGCTGATGTAACCATGACCTACCAAGATCCTAGTGATCCTCAATTCTACTATGAAGGCAAGCCGGCTATAGGTATTGCCATCTCCATGGATGCAGGTGGCAATAATATAGAATTTGGTGAAGCTATCGATAAAAAGCTAGCAGAATTGAAGAAAACCATTCCTGCAGGCCTTGAGCTCGATCAAGTATCAAATCAGCCACATATTGTTAAAGAATCCATTGGCGATTTCTCTCAATCTCTATTTGAAGCTATCGCCATCGTATTGCTCGTAAGCTTTGCATCTCTTGGCTTGCGAACAGGCGTTGTTGTAGCACTCACGATTCCAGTCGTTGTGTCTACTACATTTATTTTGATGTATGAAAGCGGCATTTATCTGCACAAGGTTAGTCTAGGTGCATTAATACTAGCTCTAGGCCTCCTCGTAGACGATGCCATCATCGTTGTAGAAATGATGAGCGTTAAACTCGAAGAAGGTTGGGGACACTTTAGATCTGCAACCTTTGCTTACGAATCGACAGCATTCCCTATGCTATCTGGTACGCTCATTACATGTGCTGGTTTCTTACCATTAGCACTCGCAGAAGGCATGGTAGCAGAGTTTACAAAATCTCTATCCATCGTTGTATTTATGGCGCTCATCCTATCTTGGTTCGCCTCTGTTCTCGTCAGCCCTGTTCTCGGTTATAAAATCATCGAAAATAAGGCTCCAAAACCTGAATCAGAATGGAACAAACGAGACCGTATCATGCACAAGCTCAGTGTTACATTTTATGATAAATTTGAAAAACTGTTACATTGGGCTTTAGGCCATCATAAGGTTGTATTACTCATCACCTTAGGTGCCTTTGTGTTATCCCTACTTTCACTACCATTGATCAAACAGGAATTTTTCCCATCATCAACACGTAATGAAATCATCGTATCCATGCAATTCCCTCAAAGTTCGTCCATCGAATATACTGCAAATCAAGCGAAGATCATCGACGAACACTTACAAGGTAACGAACATATTTCAACATTTACATCCTACATCGGACAAGGTTCTCCACGTTTCGTCCTCACCTTGGAACCGGAATTGCAACGAAACAATTTCTTGCAGTACGTTATCATTACTAAATCCTTAGAGGATCGTGATAAATTATATGCAGAATTGACGCCATACTTAAATGAAGAATTCCCATCTGCCCTTGTAAATACTCAATTTGTACAAATTGGCCCACCATCTAAATATCCAGTTATGCTCCGCGTTTCTGGACCTGATCAAAAGGTGGTAAAAGAAATTGCCAACAAGGTTAAAGACAAGATGCAAGGCGACAAGGATTTGCATAACATAGCCTTTGACTGGCCAGATGCGGAACCAGTAGCCAATGTTCATATCGATCCTAACAAAGCTCGTTTACTCGGTATTGATAGCTATGCCGTATCCTTACACTTGCAAAGTCTATTATCGGGTACAAAATCTGGTGAATATTACGAAGGTAACCAAACAATTCCTGTTACATTCCGTTTAGGAGATAATGAACAACACAACTTAAGTGCTCTATCCTCCTTACCAATTCAAACAGGTAATGGTTCCTATGTACCGCTTAGCCAAATTGCAACCATCACCATGACCCAAGAGGATGGTATTATCTGGCATCGCAACATGATGCCAACCATCAGCATTCACGCTAATGTAAATGCTGGCGTCTTAGGCAACGCGAAAACAAAAGAGGTGTATAAATCCTTACAAGACATTCGCGATTCCTTGCCTACAGGATATACCATTGAACTTGATGGGGCCGCTGAAAAGAGCGTAACAGCTGTACAAAATCTGTTAACACCAATGCCGATTATGCTCTTTGTGATCATGACAATCCTCATGTTCCAATTAAAGCGTATCGCCCTCATGTTTATGGCCTTGCTCACAGCTCCTCTAGGATTAATCGGCGTCGTATTGGCTCTAAATATTACGAGAACGCCATTGGGCTTTATGGCTATTCTAGGCATCATTGCCCTTTCGGGTATGATCATCCGTAACTCCATTATCTTGTTAGACCAAATCGAAATCCATAAGGCAGAAGGACAAAAACCTCGTGAAGCGATTATCAACTCCGCTACACTTCGTTTCCGCCCTATCATGCTCACCGCTATCGCAGCGATTTTAGGCATGATTCCGCTCATGGGATCTGTATTCTGGAGCCCACTTGCTATCGCCTTTAGCGGCGGCCTACTAGTGGCAACAGTACTAACACTTATCGTACTACCAGTCATGTATGCAACATGGTATAAGATAAAATAAAAAAATCCCCCTAATATAGTTTTAACACTATTATTAGGGGGATTTTTATTACCTATTAAACTACAACGGCTGTGCCATTGCATGTAACCATGAGCATACCATTTTCTGCACCTACTGTACTGTATTGGAAGGATACGCCGATAACAGCATTAGCACCCATTTTAGAAGCGCGTTGAGACATTTCATCGAGAGCTGCTTGACGTGCATTCATCAAAGAATTTTCATAGCTGCCACTACGACCACCAACGATGTCGCGAATGCCAGACATGAAGTCTTTCACAAAGTTACGGCCTTCTACGACCTCACCAAATACGATACCTTTATACTCTTGAACAGGTTTGTTTTCAATATGCATAGTTGTAGTAATAATCATAATTGTATCCTCTCTAATTGACTACAATATATTTTGATTTATTATAGCAAGGCTTTCACAGAAATACAATCACAAAAAAAGACCTGTTCACTACATTCATAATGAACAGGTCTAATTATGTTGTTATTTATCGAAATCGCGGTCTAGGTTAACTTCTTTCAATGGAACAAGTTTTGTTTTCTTGATATATTTGTAACCTAAGTATACTGCGAAGAAGATTGGCAATCCGATGTACGCAACGGATACGCCATACCAGTCGATTGTATCGCCTGTGAAAGCGGAGTAGTTTTGACCAGCAATGATGATGACGCAAAGAATGAACGCCAAGATTGGACCAACTGGGAATAACCACGCTTTGTATGGTAATTCTTTAAGATCTCTACCTTGTGCAATGAAAGCACGGCGGAAGCGATAGTGAGAAACAGCGATACCAACCCATGCGATAAAACCGCAAAGACCGGAAATATTAACAATCCAAGTATATGCAGTACCTTCGCCGATAAAGCTTGTAAGGAATGCAAATAAACCGATTGCTGTAGTTAAGATTAACGCTGGCACTGGAACACCACGTTTATTAAGCTTACCGAAGATTTTTGGTGCTTGCCCTTCTTTAGCGAGTGCGTACAGCATACGCGTAGAAGAATAGAGACCAGAGTTACCAGCACTGAGTACTGCCGTTAAGATGATAGCATTGATAAAGCTAGCAGCAAAGGCAAAACCAAAGCGGTCGAATACGAGTGTAAACGGAGAAATAGATACATTCTCTACACTAGAATTTAATAGGTTTGGATCAGTGTACGGAATTAAGAAACCGATAACTATGAAAGCACCGATATAGAATAATAAGATACGCCAGAAGATTGTATTAATCGCTTTTGGCACATTCTTTTCAGGGTCTTCTGCTTCACCAGCGGCTACACCGATAAGCTCAGTACCTTGGAAGGAGAAACCAGCCACCATGAAGATAGCGAGGATAGATTCCCAACCACCTACGAATGGCGCTTCCCCTACTGTCCAATTCGCAAATCCTGGAGATGTACCGCCAATGCCAAAGATAAGCATAAATCCACAGAACAGGAATACGAATACAGTAATAACCTTGATGCTAGAGAATACGTATTCACTTTCACCAAAGGAACGAGTAGACAAATAGTTCAAGCCGAATAAAACGAGCAAGAACAGAGCAGACCATACGATGGCAGGCACATCAGGGAACCAATATTTCATGATCAGCGCCCCTGCTAATACTTCAGCAGCCAATGTAATAGCCCAGTTAAACCAATAGTTCCAACCTAAGGCAAAACCGAAGGCAGGGTCTACATAGCGTTTTGCATAAGTCCCGAAGGAACCTGGAATCGGCAAGTACGTAGCCATTTCCCCAAGAGATGTCATGAGGAAGTACACCATGATACCGATGAGGCCGTAAGCTACAAGCGCACCACCAGGGCCTGCTGTACTTACAACTTCACCACCAGCTACGAATAAGCCGGTACCAATAGCGCCACCTAAAGCGATCATATTCATATGACGCGCCTTTAGGGAACGTTTTAAATGTTGATCTTTATTAGAGGTAAACTCTACGTTATTATTTTGATTTTCAGCCATGGGTCACCTCTTACAAATCTAGATTACGCACGTATTTTGCGTTATCTTCAATAAATTTACGACGAGGTTCTACTTTATCGCCCATGAGAACGGTAAAGATTTTGTCAGCTTCGATGGAATCCTCTAAGCTAACTTGTAAAATCGTACGGTTTTCAGGGTTCATTGTAGTTTCCCATAATTGTTCAGGGTTCATTTCACCTAAACCTTTGTAACGTTGGATTGTAATACCATCGCGGCCTACTTCATCAAGTTTAGCTGTAAGCTCTGCATCAGAGTATACATACCAGTGGGATTTACCCTTCTTGATTTGGTACAAAGGTGGTTGAGCAATGTAGATATGACCTTCCTCTACCAATGGTTTCATATAGCGGTAGAAGAATGTCAATAACAAGGTACGGATATGAGCACCGTCAACGTCCGCATCTGTCATGATAATAATCTTATTATAACGAGATTTTGTAATATCGAATTCTTCACCAATGCCAGTACCGAAAGCGGTAATCATGGAACGAATTTCGTTATTCGCTAAAATCTTATCAAGGCGTGCTTTTTCTACGTTAAGAATCTTACCACGTAAAGGCAAAATCGCTTGGTAACGACGGTCACGACCTTGTTTTGCAGAACCGCCCGCAGAGTCACCTTCGACTAGATAAATTTCAGTCATAGATGTATCTTTTTCGGAGCAATCTGCCAATTTACCAGGAAGACTAGATACTTCCAATGCATTTTTACGGCGAGTTAAATCGCGGGCTTTACGAGCGGCCTCACGAGCACGGCTTGCCATTGTTGCTTTTTCGATGATTTTCTTCGCATCTTGAGGATGTTCTTCGAAGAATGTTCTAAGACCTTCAGATACGATAACATCTGTAATACCTTTAACTTCGCTATTGCCAAGTTTAGTTTTTGTTTGGCCTTCAAATTGAGGTTCCAATACTTTTACAGATACAACAGCTGTCAAACCTTCACGTACGTCTTCACCAGAAAGGTTGGACTCATTTTCCTTGATCAAGCCAGCTTTACGGCCATAATCATTGAGGGTACGAGTCAAGGCAGCACGGAAACCAGAAAGGTGAGTACCACCGTCAATGGTATTGATGTTATTTACGAAGGACAATAAGTTTTCGCTGTAGCTATCGTTATATTGCAATGCTACGTCTACAACTACATCGTCTTTTGTATTTTCAATGTAAATTACAGTTGGATTTACTACTTCTTTATTTTCGTTCAAGAAGGTAATGAAAGAACTCAAACCACCTTCGTAGTGGAAGCTTTCAACACGAGGCTCCTCTTGGCGCAAATCGCTCAATGTAATGCGAAGGCCTTTATTAAGGAATGCCAATTCTTGTAAACGAATTTTCAATGTATCAAAGTTGAATACAGTAGTTTCAAAGATTTCAGCATCTGGCTTAAAGATAACAGTAGTACCAGTACCTTCAGCTTTACCGATTTCGTGTAACTCAGAAGTTTTATGACCACGAGCAAAGGAAATCTCTTGAATAATGCCATTTTGAGATACTTGAACCTTAGTCCATTCACTCAACGCATTTACTACGGAAATACCTACGCCGTGAAGACCACCAGAAACCTTGTAGCCGCCACCGCCAAATTTACCGCCAGCATGCAATTTTGTTAATACTAACTCTACCGCAGACATACCGGATTCATGCATCCCTGTAGGGATACCACGACCATCATCGACAACAGTGATACTGTTATCTTTATTAATGGATACTTCGATATGTGTAGCGTAACCTGCGAGCGCTTCGTCTACAGAGTTATCTACTACTTCATAAACGAGGTGATGTAAACCGCGAATGGACGTACTACCAATGTACATACCAGGACGTTTACGTACCGCGTCAAGACCCTCAAGAACCTGTATATTCTGAGCGCCATAATTTTCTTCAGGCATGAAACAAACTCCTCCTAACAATCTATCACACTGTACTGGATTGAAATTTGGTACAACACATGTACAGAATAAATCTTATCTCTTTATTATACTATAAAACTCATCAATTCGTCTCATTAAAGTCTTAATGCTAATACCAGATCCATAAACGCAATCATCTGTGACCACATAGGTCTTGATCTGCTCCTCTGGTACCATGGCGATATACTCTAAGCTTTCATAGTGATGAATAGGACTTTTATGGGACTTTCCGCCCTTTGCATGCACCATAGTAATAATGGATTCGATAGGCACGGAAACGGTATCCCCAATATGAACGTACATATAAACACCTAATTCTTTTTTATAACGTAAATAAACTAATATGGATAATTTGTTATTAAATCATATGCATACTTTGCTGCTTCTTTTCTACCAAAATTATCCTCTAACCATTTAGCTAAAATTAGTTGAGGTGTATATTCAACCATAGATAATTTCACTTTTAATATTATATTATCTAGATATTCTATATCACTACCATATGGATTTGGTTCTAATTCTAGCAATTGAACAAGATATTCGCCTTTCATCTCTTTTAGCATATCTGTAATTACAATAGCTATACTTTCATCTTTATATAATACTGTTGTAAATTGTAAATTTATATTATCAATATTAAATATATAATCTTGAAAGTTTTCTGAACGTTTTTTTTCTTCAAAATATAAAGAATTATAAAGTTTTTCTGCTAAAATAGATGCTTTAATTCTAGGATTTTTACGTAAGTATAAATATCGATTTAATTTAGGAATTGTTATATATAATACCAATATAATTATAATTATCCCCATTATAATAATCATAATTTCCCCCTACACAACACAATATAAACTCAAATATTTACAACACTTCTAATTTAAATCAAAAATTATATTTTCATAACACATAATTAATTCTATTTTTCTAAAACCCCATTTAATGAATCAATTTTGCGCTGTTCTTCTTCAGCGAGGAACTTAGACCGATATTTGTTACACAAATTAATAACATGCTGATCTGTTAGCTCATCAGGTTTCTTGTGCGTAATGAGCATAGCCAACATAAACATATGACGGCGATTGATGGATCCTTTGTAAATTTTATCTAGGTAAAAGTATATGGATTCCCGCATGGCTTCTGCAAAATCTGGGAAAGTACACTGTATAAATTGCTGACAGTCACTATATTTAAAGTACGGATACTTTCTAATGACCGCCTTAATGTCCTTAATATGTTTTCGATGTAATTCATATTCGCAAGTAGGGCAGATGTCCTTTTTAGATTGCATATGCATGCCGCATCGACCACAACGATGATAGCCATGCTGCTCTAAATAGATTTCCCGCTTTCGAGCCGTAATTTGCACTTTTCTGAAAGCAGCTCGTAATTCTTCGTTATCCGTCTGTTCTAACGACTTATCGATAGCATCTACGTCTTCTTTTGAAAGCACGATGTCTGCGAAATTAATACGTTTTGTAATAATCTGTTCATCAGGCAATGAAATAGATGTGTCAGTATTAGCTTTCACATAGCTCTGACGTTTCATAATAAAGCGAATATCTGTAATGACCTCTTGATGGTAATATTTATTAATCGCCTCGATGATACGCCGTTTTTGCATCTGTAGTTCCTGCATCCACATGGAATTATCGGCACTGATAACCATATCTGGCGGCTTGATAGATACAATTTTCGTATGATCCGCAATGACATCGCCCACTACATGACGCCACTTGTGAATGAGGGTATTTAATTTATATAGTTCTAGTAAATTCAGTTCTGCTAAGGCCTTTGGTAAACAAAGATCAAGGCTGTCCATAC
>ERZ1106969.1302-NODE-1302-length-18200-cov-7.119923_pt1 | contig 18200 bp, 15 predicted proteins | sample MGYA00403685_ERZ1106969 | MGnify/ENA primary metagenome ERZ1106969 (study PRJEB35170, sample SAMEA104062416) | human gut metagenome | biome: human gut; feature: human-associated habitat; material: faeces | place: Denmark | collected 2012-05-18 ... | reverse complement strand
CCCATTCCGGCTTCAGTCCTTTTCCTTTTCGCACACTCTCCATGATCGTAAATGACAGTGCACTGTCCACTCCCTGGTTGATCAGATAGATCATAATATCATCCCGGGTACAGATTGCCGTGGAAATAGTCGCCTTGCCGGACTCGATCAGAACCTGTGCATTTCCAAGCCATACATTTGTTCCATGAGACAATCCGGAAATACGAATCAGATCCGAAAGCGACTGCGGGTTGGCGTCCTGTACCATCTGGATAACAAAGTCTGTTCCAAATTCCGGGATTCCAAGGCATCCCAGATTACAGCCATCAATGTCCTCCGGCCTGATTCCCAGCGCACTGGTATCGTGAAACAGAGAAAGTACTTTTTTATCATCCAATGGAATTTTTGTCGCATCAAACGGATTCTCCTCGTTGTATTCATTTTCCAGCGCATCGGATGTAATGTATTCCTCCAATGTTCGAATCATCGTCGGATCATCATGCCCCAGGATATCCAGTTTTAAAAGGTTGTGGTCAATGGAATGATAATCAAAATGAGTCGTAATAATATCCGTCGTCATATCATTTGCCGGATGCTGAACCGGTGTAAACTCATTGATATCATGTCCATGCGGCAGTACTACAATTCCCCCCGGATGCTGTCCCGTACTTCGCCTGATTCCTGTACATCCCTGTAAGATACGATCGATCTCACATTTCCGTTTGCGGTGTCCTCGCTCTTCATAATAGTTTTTCACATATCCAAACGCTGTCTTGTCTGCCAGCGTTCCAATGGTTCCCGCTTTGAATGTATGTCCCTCCCCAAAAATAACTTCTGTATACCGATGTGCTTTTGCCTGATAATCTCCAGAGAAGTTCAAGTCAATATCCGGTTCCTTGTCTCCTTTGAATCCAAGGAAAGTCTCAAACGGGATATCAAATCCTGCTTTTACAAGCTTTGCACCGCAGTTCGGACAGTTTTTATCCGGCATATCAAATCCACATCCTCCTGCGAAGGCACGCACTTCCTCGGACTCAAAATCACTGTAATGACATTCGCTGCAGTAATAATGCGGACTTAGCGGATTTACCTCTGTAATCCCCGCCATGGTCGCAACAAAAGAAGACCCTACAGAACCACGGGATCCTACCAGATACCCGTCATCATTGGATTTCCATACCAGTTTCTGTGCAATGATATACATTACCGAATACCCATTTGAAATAATGGACGTCAACTCCCGTTCCAGTCTTGTCTGCACTGGCTCCGGCAGCTCTTCCCCATAGATCTCATGTGCTCTGTTGTAACAGATATCCCTTAAATTCTGTTCGGAATTTTCAATGACCGGCGGACATTTGTTCGGATTGACCGGCGAAATCTTCTCCACCATATCGCAGATTCGATTCGGATTGTCAATGACAATCTCTCTCGCTTTTGCAGAACCGAGATAAGAAAACTCGTCCAGCATCTCGTCCGTTGTACGCAAATACAAAGGTGGCTGCGTATCTGCATCTCCAAATCCTTTTCCTGCCATAATAATCCTTCGGTAGACTTCATCCTCCGGATCCAGGAAATGCACATCACAGGTCGCCACGACCGGCTTTTTGAATTTTTCACCAAGACTGACAATCTCACGGTTGATATTTTGCAGATCCTCTTTCGAATTAATATCCCCATACCGGCCACTTTCGATCATAAACTCATTATTTCCAACAGGCTGAATCTCATAATAATCATAAAACTCGGCCAGTCTCGCGATTGCCTGCGGAGATTTCTGATTCAAGATTGCCTGATACAACTCTCCCGCCTCACAGGCGCTTCCTATAATCAGCCCTTCCCTGTGCTGGTTCAAAAGGCTTTTGGGGATTCTCGGCCTTCTCGCAAAATACGTCAGATGAGAAGCAGAGATCAGCTGATACAGATTGAATCGCCCGATATCATTTTTTACCAGAATAATAATATGATATGTCGGCAGTTTTCGAATTGCATTCACATTCATGTCTCCAAACCGGTTCATCTCTTTGAGCGTCGTAATATTCTGATCTTTGAGCATCTCTACAAACTTCACGAAGATCTCTGCAGTTGCCCCTGCATCATCCACTGCACGATGATGGTTCTCCAAGGAGATTCCCAGAGCCTTTGCCACAATATTCAGTTTATATTTTGACAATGTCGGCAGCAGCACTCTTGCAAGTGCCACGGTATCCACATACACAAAATCCGGTTCGATTTCCTGATATCTACAATTCTGTTCCATAAATCCCACATCAAAACCGGCATTGTGTGCCACTAACACGCCATCCCCAACAAATTCTAAAAACTGCGGGAGCACAGTCCCAATATCCGGAGCATCCAGCACCATCTCATCTGTGATACTGGTCAGCTGTGTGATCTCAAATGGAATCGGACGCCCGGGATTGACAAAGGTACTGAATTTGTCCACAATGACACCATCTTTTACCTTGACAGCTCCAATTTCTATGATCTTATCCTTAATCGCTGAAAACCCTGTCGTCTCAATATCAAACACAATATAGGTATCATCCAGCGTCTGTTCTTTGGCATTGACCGCGATCTCTGTCAGGTCATCGACCACATATCCCTCAACACCGTAGATTACTTTAAACGGATCATCCTTATCCAGTGTCTCAATATAGTGATTGGCATCTGGAAATGACTGAGCAACTCCGTGATCCGTGATTGCAATCGCCGGATGTCCCCAATCATGAGCCCTTTTTACAATATTCTTAACTTCTGACACTCCATCCATATCACTCATTTTGGTATGACAGTGCAGTTCCACTCTTTTCACCGGACTCAGATCTTCTCTGGAAACCGTAAAATCTCCGATTTTCTTAATTCCTGTCACCGATCCTATCGTCAGTTCCCCATCAAATTTGTCAATGGTTGTCACTCCTTTGATCTTGACAAAAGCCCCCTTTTTGATGTCTCCCAAAAGCTCTGTCAGCTGATCATTTCTTACAAACATCTTGACCGTGATCGTATCGGTAAAATCTGTCACAGAAAACATCAAAATGGTCTTCTCATTGCGGATTTCTCTTGTATCAAAACTGATGATCTTACCATGAATGGTAATCTCTCCCATCTCCGTAATAACCTGATCCAGAGTCAGCGGTTCCTCTTCAAAATTCTTGCCATAAATAAGAGCCGGATCATCTCCCTGCTTGAGAGGACGCTGGAACTCTTTCTTTCGAATCTCACCCTTTTTAGATCCAGATTTTGTACTCTCTTTCCTTCCGGTATCTGCCGTTTTCTTTTCTTTTGTCGATTCTGGCTTGTTTTCTGCCGCCTGCTTCTGTGGAACTTCTCCTTTTTGCCTTGCCCTTCGCTCAAAAATAGCATTGATCTCCTGTTGGATCCGCTGCTCATCGTATTCCCGGTTCTGATGTTCTTCCTGTTCCCGATAGAGCACCCGGATCTCTGCCTGCATTCCAAAACGGCTGCCCAGCACGTCTTTCAAAAGCTCTACGATATACTCCTTCTTTCCCTCTGACACAATGGTGTCCAGAAGTTCCACGCATACAGTTTTCTCACCTTCAAAATGAAGCCTGGCCTGCTCAAACATACTGGCTGCCAGTACACTCTGCTTTTCCAGCTCTAACACCAGACTCTCTTTATATTCCGTAAACAAAGTTTCCAGTGTATACAGCTCCGACAGTACATAGTGCTCTTCCAGCCGGATCCTAACTGACACCATGCCAAACAACTGCTCTTTGATACTCTGTTCCATCTTCCAGATCAGCTTCTTAGGAATCAGATGATGACTGATCATGTGAATGTGCAGAAACTCCCGTGTAGAATTGGTCGTGATTTTTTTCACTTCCACATCCTGGAACAGCATCTTTAGCTCTCCGTCTGTTTTCAGAGTTGGAAATACTTCAAAAAATGTCTTTTTATTTTTTATTTGTTCCAATTTAACAACTCCTGACGCAGCGTATCCAACAGCTCCTCTTCTTTTACTTTTTTAACAATCTCACCCTTTTTGATCAAAAGTCCTTCTCCGATTCCACCTGCAATCCCTATATCCGCTTCTTTCGCTTCTCCCGGTCCATTGACCACACATCCCATGACCGCCACTTTGATATCCAGATCAATATCCTGTACCATCTTTTCTACCTGATTGGCAAGACCGATCAGATCAATTCTGGTTCGGCCGCAGGTTGGACAGGAAACTACTTCTATTCCGCCTTTTCGCATCCCCAGCGTCTTTAAGATCAATTTCGCTGTGCGGATTTCTTCTGTCGGATCCCCCGTCAGCGATACCCGGATCGTATTTCCAATCCCGGCATTTAAAATAATCCCAAGACCTACCGAAGACTTGATATTTCCGGAATACAGCGTACCGGACTCTGTAATCCCGACATGTAAAGGATATCTGCATTGTTCTGCGATCTGTTCGTGAGCTTTGACGCACATCATCACATCCGATGATTTGATGCTCACCACAAGATTGTCATATCCCATCTCCTCAATCATATGCACTTTATCCATCGCACTCTCTACAATTCCCTCTGCTGTTACTCCTCCATATTTTTCCAGGAGATTTTTTTCCAGAGAACCACTGTTGACCCCTACACGAATCGGTACCTGATACTCTTTGGCTTTTTCTACCACTGCCTGTACGCGTTCTCTGGACCCAATGTTTCCTGGATTGATGCGGATCTTATCCGCTCCGTTTTCAATCGCCGCAATAGCAAGACGGTAATCAAAATGAATGTCTGCCACAAGTGGAATATGGATCTGTTTTTTTATTTCCTTTAATGCCAGCGCAGCTTCCATCGTAGGAACCGCACAGCGGATGATCTCGCATCCCGCTGCCTCCAACGCTAAAATCTGTTCAACTGTAGCCGACACATCCTCTGTCTTTGTATTTGTCATTGACTGAATCGCAACCGGGCGATCTCCTCCGATCCACACATCTCCAATTCGTACTTCTTTTGTCTGATTTCTCAACATTTTCATCCTGTTTCCTCCTGTTCTCCAAAAAATAGTGTTAAATTTACGGCGGATGAGAAATTGTTTCAATCCCCGCATCCACCGTCTGTATCATATGCTCTATTTCTTTGTAAACGTCATCTGGCTTCCATATTCCCGCTCTGTCAGTGTCAATTCTCCCTGCATCAGATTGTATTCATATGTGCCTTCCAGCTTCTGCAGTACAGTCTCCAGTTTTTCTGCCGCTGCTCCTGATTCTTCCGCAGCTTTCTGTACTGCATCCGCATCAATCCGAAATGTGATTACTTTCATATCCGTATCCACACTGCAATCGAGAGAAACTGTCACATCCGGGGATTCCAATTCTTCCGGCCACTGAACAATCGCCCGGTCTTCATCCTGGATCATCAGTACAAGATCACTGTCTTCCCGCACCCAGCTTCCTTCCAAAGGGTTGGAGGTAAATAATTTTATCACAAAGAACACTGCAACCAGAATAATTACCAGTGTAGATACTGATATAGCAGTCTTCCAAAGACGATTCCTTTTTTCTTCATCATTTTTTGCAAACATACTTCCTGTCATCCTTTCTTTTCTTCTGTTTCATTATACGAATTTTCTATGTAGGTGTCAATGCGTTTCCCTCCCCCTCTGCATCGTGTCTTTTTGTCACTTTTTTATTCATTTTGTTGATATTTGTCACTTTTTGGCAATAAACGGAAGCAAACTGTTAAAATACACATTATTTAGGAGGTAAATATGAAGTTTTCATCTACATTAAAAGAATTAAGAGAACAAAATCATATCACCCAAAACCAGCTGGCTTCCCACTTAAAGCTGACTCGTTCTACCATTGCAGGATACGAAACAAAAGGAAAGCAGCCGGATTACGAGCGTTTGCTTCAAATTGCAGATTTTTTTCATGTATCTGTCGATTATCTGCTTACCGGTTCACAGACCAAAGGAATCTCTGTCCCGCCAGACTCCTCGGAATATCGTCTGCTCTGTGCTTATCTGAATCTTTCTTCCGAGGCCAGGCAACAACTTTTCGAATACACAGAATTTCTGCAAAACAAAGAAGGCAAAAAGGGAAGAACGCAAAAATAAATTCGCATTCTTCCCTTTTTATATCTGCATACTTGTATTTTATTCTCCACCGAGTTTGCTGGCTGTAAACCATCCAAGACAAAAAGTCACAATTCCAATGCCAATCGTGAGTGCTGAAATCCCGCTCCAGTCCACTTTTAACAAAATTGCAATCGGAGATGCAAGAATCAGACCAATAATCGCATAATAGGCATGTATCTCTGCTTTCATAAAAATAAATTCAATCAGCTTTGCAATCAGGAAAATTCCGATTACAACTCCGATTCCGAATGGAATCAACACACCACACTGTACGAGAATTTTCTGAATATCCAATGCAACCATTCCGTCGATCGTCTGATTGATCGTCTTTAAGATTGTGTCATAATATCCGAGCAGCATCAGCATCATAGATCCACTTACTCCGGGTACGACCATTGTTGCAGCTGCTACAATACCTACCAGAAATAATTTGATTATATTGACAATCCCAAAGCTTACATCCGCTGCAGCACCACTTGACTCTCCCAGAAAGGCCATTCCAATTACAACTCCGAAAAAAATCAAAAACGGAATGATCTTCCCAACGGTTACAGAATGTCCTTTTACCTTTTTAAAAATAAAGGGAAGACTTCCTGCAATCAGACCGCAAAACGCAAAATTCGTCGGAATCGGATATACTTCCAGTAAGTATTCAAAAAGACGGGACAGTACAACAATTGCAATCCCTGCTCCTAAAAAAATCGGAATCAAAAGTCTCATACTCTTCTTAAATTCACTTTTTAAATGTGTGATTGCATGGATCAGCTGATCATACAATCCCATCGCCACCATCATCGTTCCGCCACTGACACCTGGAATGATATTGGCAATTCCAACGACCATTCCTTGTAATATCTGTTTTAACATTCTTTTTTACCTTTCCTTCTTTCTTTGATATATTTCTTCAAAAATTCCAGTAGGCGCTCCATTTCTTCCCTGGTTCCCACTGTAATTCTCAAATATTGACAAATCCTCTCGCTGTTCCAGTATCTCACATAAATTTTTTCTCGTTTTAATGCCTCAAATAATTCAGCCGCATCAAATTCAGGATGCGTCACAAACAAAAAGTTCGCTTTCGAATCTGTAAACATAAACCCAAGCTCTGAAAGTTCTTTTTTCGTCCACTCTCTTGTCTCCACTATTTTATCGACACATGCATGAAAATATGTCTCATCTTTCACGCTCTGTACCCCGCAAAGCAGAGAAGTCTGATTGATCGTATAAGAGTTGAATGAATATTTTGCATCGTTGAGATATCCGATCAACTCTGGATTTCCAATTGCAAAACCAATTCGCATTCCCGCCATAGACCGGGACTTTGAAAATGTCTGTACAACCAGAAGATTCTCATAACGATCGATCAATTCTAACGCTGACTTTCCTGCGAAGTCAATATATGCCTCATCCACGATCACAACAGAATTCGGATTATGACGCAAAATATCTTCTACAAAATCCAGATCTTCATAGATTGCGGTCGGAGCATTTGGATTTGGAAAGATAATTCCACCGTTTGGAACATAATAATCTTCTTTTACCAGATGAAACTGCTCATCCAGCCGCGGACACTGATACGGAATCCGGTACAATTGTGCCCATACTTTATAAAAAGAATATGTAATATCCGGAAACAAAATTGGCTTATCCGAATTAAAAAATGTCAAAAAACACATAGACAGCACATCATCTGAACCAACACCTACAAAAACTTGTTCCTTTTTGACCCGATAAAAAGCTGCCAGTTCTTCCACCAGAATATCTGCCGCCGGATCCGGATACAACCGAAGCGTATCTGCATCCATCTTTTTTAAAACTTTTGCTACTCCAGGAGCCGGTGGATAAGGATTCTCGTTCGTATTAAGCTTGATCACCTGCTCCTTTGGCTGTTCTCCCGGTACATAAGGCTCCACTCTTCGAACCTTCTCTAAAATCGCCTGATTCATACTTCTACTCACTCCTTATATTCTGCTGCCAGTTTTGCAAATTCCGGCAGAGCATTTATGATTGTCTCATAAGATACACAATATGCCAGTCTGACATAGCCTGGACATGCAAATGAACTTCCCGGAACAAGCAGGATATGATATTTCTTCGCTGCTTCGCAGAACTGCTTTTCATCCGCAACAGGGGATTTCATAAACAGATAGAATGCGCCTTCCGGCTTAATACACTCAAACCCCAGTTTATGAAGTCCCTGGTATAAGGCTTCTCTATTTCTATTGTAATATGAAATATCTGTTTTTTCATTCAAACAATGCTTTACAATCTTCTGCTGCAGTGTCGGTGCATTCACAAACCCCAGAATCCGCGTTGCTACATTCACTGCCCGGATCAGAGTTTCGCTGTCCGCTGCTTCATCCGGAATCACCAGATATCCGATTCTCTCTCCGGGAAGTGAAAGCGATTTGCTGAATGAATATCCAACCACTGTGTTTGCATAATATTTTGTCAGATACGGAACTTCTGCCCCATCATATGCAAGTTCTCGATACGGTTCATCTGAAATGAGATAAATCTCTGTGCCAAATTCTTTCTGCTTTGCATTCATGATTGCTGCCATCTTTTTGATCGTTTCTTCTGAATAAATAACTCCGGTTGGATTGTTCGGCGTGTTTACGATGACAGCCTTTGTCTTTTCTGTGATCTTTTGTTCAAATTCTTGGAGTCGGGGCTGGAAAGTTTCCGTATCCGGTGATATCTCCACCAGAACTCCGTCAAAATTACTGACATAACTGCGATATTCGCCAAAATATGGTGCAAATGTGATTACCTCATCACCCGGATTTAAAAGTGCTTTCAGAATCACGTTCAATCCACCCGCTGCTCCCACTGTCATTGTAATATTCTGACTGGAAAACTTTGTATCAAACCGTGCATTCAGGGAATCTGCAACTGCCTTTCGTACATCTGCATATCCTGCATTGCTGTTCGTATATCCATGAAGGCGGATTGGGTCTTCAGATTCAAGAATGGAGACAATTGCCTCTTTTACTGCCTTTGGAGCAGGCACATTGGGATTGCCGAGACTGAAATCATACACATGATCCGCACCGTATTTTTCTGCCATTTTGTTTCCTTCTTCAAACATTGCCCGAATTGCTGAGCTGTTTGCTACCATCTGTTCCATTTTCTTCGAAATCATGATACCACCCCGTTTTCTCTTTTACTGATTTATGCGTTTTTTTTCGTCAGGATTCCTTTTTCAACCAAAAATGCCGGACGATACGATAACTTTGCTTTTCGCAAGCCTTCTGAACCTGCGTCATCCTCCCGGTTCACATACTGATACTCTGTACATTCATGCTGTACAAATTGCTGATTGATCATTGGGTAGGCACCCTCTATTTCTGCAAAAGCCTTCTCGATGTGCACAACAAACGTATCCTCACAAAGTTCTTCTCCAATCGTAAATGCCACAACTTGTCCATTCACTCGGAGCACACCGCCCTGCTGATTTAATTCTTTGTATAATCTCAGTGCATTCAAAGCAACACACATCTCTGCATTTTTTCCAGGATCATCTTCACAGCCATTCTGGTTTCTCCATTTTAACGCCATCTGAAAACACTCTTCCATATTTTCATCACTCAACGGTTCATAGCTCCAGTCTGGGTACTCTTTTTGAAACTTATTGATATGATTTCGCTTTCCATGCAGTTTTTTCCCTGCCAGGGTCGCTAATTTTTCGGATTCATATACATAATCCGCCTGATCTCTTTCATACTCCAGTTCAAACTCTCCTGGAAACCACTCTTCGATCTGTGCAAAATTCTCCTGTGTCACATTGTACAGTTTAAACGGGTATCCCTGTTCTTCGCTATACTTCATCAAGAATTCTAACGCTTTCTTAACACACGCTTTTTCTCCTGCCGGATATGCAAAGCCAGGCTCTTTTCCTCCATCCCGAAATACCAGTGTATCCTCTATCACAGCAAATGTCACATCATAATGACGTGCCCAGAGAAAAACATCTGCAAAAGTTCTGTCACAACTTCTGCTCGGCGCCTTTCCAAAATAAGATCGGATCAGCTCCTGATCCTCAAGAGCAGGTCTTCTAAAAATAACTTCTTCCATAATATCCTCTTTCTAAAATTTCATTCTTCTATTATATCCCGCTGATATTTTGTTAGTATAGCATATTCTTTTTCGAAACGCAAAATGAAAAGCAGCGGACAACCGCTGCCTTACACTCTACTCATTCATGTTTGCTAATTTTGCAGCCTGGTCTGCTGCGATCAGACTGTCGATCACTTCATCCAGATCTCCGTTTAAAATCGTATCCAGTTTATGAAGCGTCAGCTTGATCCTGTGATCTGTCACACGCCCCTGTGGGAAGTTATAGGTTCTGATCTTTTCCGAACGATCTCCTGTTCCAATCTGACTTCTTCTCGCCTCAGCCTCTGCAGACTGCTGTTTTTCCAGCTCCAGTTCATACAATTTAGAGCGAAGCAGACGGAATGCTTTTTCCTTATTCTGCAGCTGTGATTTTTCTGTCTGGCTATAGATTACAATTCCTGTCGGATAATGTGTCAAACGTACTGCAGAGTCTGTTGTATTGACACACTGCCCACCATTTCCGGATGCTCTCATAACATCGATACGGATATCCTTTTCATCGATCACAACATCTACATCCTCTGCCTCCGGCATCACTGCAACTGTAATGGTTGATGTATGAATACGACCTCCGCTCTCTGTCTCCGGCACACGCTGCACACGGTGTACACCACTCTCATATTTCATACGGGAGTATGCACCCTGTCCTGTGATCATAAATACGCATTCTTTGAATCCGCCGATTCCATTTTCGTTAAGAGAGATCATCTCCGTTCTCCATCTGCAGCTCTCTGCATAATGTACATACATACGGTATACCTCCGCAGCAAAAAGCGCTGCTTCGTCACCGCCTGCACCAGCACGAATCTCCACGATTACGTTTTTGTCATCATTCGGATCCTTTGGAAGCAGCAGAATCTTCAATTCCTGTTCCAACTCGTCCACTCTGGCTTTTGACTCATTGAGTTCTTCCTTTGCCAGCTCACGCATCTCCTCATCAGATTCTTCTTCCAGCATCATCAGGCTGTCCTCTATATTCTGCTTACACTGTTTATACTCATTATATGCTTCTACGATCGGAGCAAGATCACTTTGTTCTTTCATCAGTTTTCGGAAACGCTCCGGATCATTTGCAACGCCGGGCTCCTGAAGTTCTCCCATGACTTCCTCATAGCGGATCAGTAAATCCTCTAATTTATCAAACATCTCTTTCCTCGTCCTTTCTATTACTCATCTTTCCTATCATACACGCCAAAGACCACCCGGTCAAGCCCTGCCAAATCCTTTTTCACACTTACTCTGGTGTATCCGGCCTGTTCCATCATTTTTTTAACATCTTCTGCCTGATCAAAACCAATTTCAAACAAAAGCCATCCTGTTTTTTTCAAATATGCAGCTGCTGCTTTGATGATCTCCCTGTAAAAGTACAGTCCATCTTCTTTTCCGTCCAATGCCAGAATCGGATCATGCTCTTTGACTTCCTTCTGCAAAGTCTCTATCACAGACGTCCGGATATAAGGAGGATTGGATACGATCATATCATAAGTTCCTTCCACCTTTGCAAACAGATCACTTTCCAAAAATTCTGCGTCGATCCCCAGCTTTTTTGCATTTTCCTTCGCAATATCCAATGCAGCTTTTGAAAGATCTACGCCAACACCAGTTGCTGTACGGGCACTGAGTTCATGCAGAATGCTCAACAAAATACATCCGGATCCGGTACACATATCCAAAAGGTGGAGCTTCTGCACCTGTTCCCTGCTGCAGACCTCCAGCGCTGTTTCCACCAGCACTTCTGTATCTTGTCGAGGAATCAGCACATGCTCATTCACCGCAAATTCCAATCCCATGAACTCCTGCACCCCCGTCAGATGCTGCAGTGGAATCCGTGTACTTCTTTTTTGGATCAACTCCAGATACTCGCGTACCTCCTGTTCATGCATCGGATGCTCGGGCTCCATATAATAGGAAGTCTTTGTGATTCCGGTCACGTATTCTAATAAATACCAGGCATCCAGCTGATATTCTTCCACACCGGCTTTTTCCAGAGTCTGTGCCCCCATCTGCCACGCTTCTTTCCATGTCATAAAGCACATCCCTCCTGTGTGCATCCCTGTTTCTCCGTAAAATTACCTGCTGCAGAAACATTGTCTTTCAGATAGGCTTTCCAGTCAAACACTTCTTCTACTGCCCGAATTGCCACTTCGATCATACTGTCATCGGGTTCTTTTGTTGTCATCATCTGCACCCACATTCCCGGCCTGCTCAACAGATTGACAACCGGATTTTCACTGTTTCCCGCCAATCGGATCATCTCATAAGAAACTCCGGCAATAACCGGCATCAAAGCAATTCTGAGCCCCACTTTCAAAACCTGTGATTCTGCAGTGATAAAAAAACAGAAAATAATGCTGACGATCATTACAAAAAAGAGAAAACTTGTTCCGCAGCGCTTATGCTGCCTGGAACTTTTCCTTACATTTTCAACAGTAAGGGGCATCCCGTGTTCAATGCAGTTGATACATTTATGTTCCGCTCCGTGATACATAAATGTTCGCTGGATATCTTTCATTTTGGAAATCAGTCCAATATACAAAAGAAAGATTCCCATTCGAATCACACCTTCCAGTGCTGTAAGGATTCCTCTGGACGAAATGTAATGCTTCAACAGATTACTCAAAAGGTAAGGCAAAACCATAAAAATTCCAACCGCAGCCACAACGGATACAACCATTGTCACTCCCATCACCATTTTTTCCTGTTTTTCCTGCTTTTGTGCTTCCTGTTCAGTCAGTACTTCGTCCTCTTCTTCAAAAAAACGCGCAGAATAAGTCAGTGTTTTCATTCCCAATACGAGTGAATCGATAAAACTAAAAATCCCACGGATAAAGGGGATTTTATACACCCCCTGCCAGGGAATGATCCCTTTGTATTCTTTGACACAAACCTCGATCTCCTGATTCGGTTTTCTGACAGCAACTGCATAGCGCGTTTTATTTTTCATCATAATGCCTTCTAATACTGCCTGTCCGCCTATGTTTGATGACTTCATATTGTCCTCCTGTTTTTCTATATACGAAAAACAGGCTGAGATACATTCACCTCAGCCTGCCATAGTCTTTTCTTATTTAATACCATATTTTTTGTTGAACTTGTCAACACGTCCGCGAGCCTGAGCAGCTTTCTGCTGACCTGTATAGAATGGATGGCATTTGGAGCAGATTTCTACGTGGATGCTCTCGTTTGTAGATCCTGTTACAAATGTGTTTCCACAGTTACAAGTTACTGTTGCCTGATGGTACTCTGGATGGATTCCTTCTCTCATGATTTTCACCTCTCTATTTTAAAATATTATTCTAATCTCTAAACAGCTACCCCATAATAGCATAATTTTTTCTGTTTTGCAAGTTTTTTCAGTAAGAAAACTTTATCTTTTTTACTTTTTTTCGTTTTCTGACCCCTTTTCTTTTGCAATCAGAAAATATGGAACAGCCGTGAACAGAATGCCTCCTGCCATATTTCCAATGGTTGCGATGACCAGATTATAAATGTATCCGCCAATACCGAGATCCAGCTGCGCCGGATTCAGCAACCCGATCATCATTGTAGACATATTGGCCACACTATGCTCAAAACCTGCCGTAAAAAATGTAATCAGACACCAGAATACCATGATCAGTTTTCCGGATTCTGATTTCATTTTCATTCCACACCACACCGCAAGACACACCAGGATATTACAAAGTACAGCCCGCATAAATAATTCTCCCGGTGTCACTGTCATCTTTGCCAGTGTTGTCTCTGCCAGAAGCTCTTCCACACTACCTGTACAAAGCCCTGTCAATGTATACATTCCGGCCAGCAAAACAGATCCTGTTAAATTCCCAAGCCAGCAGACTGCCCATACGGTTATTGCATCCAAAATGGTAACTTTTTTCTGAAATATACCTACTGCCATTACGAAGTTACTTCCCGTAAAAAGCTCTGCACCTGCCATAAGGACCAGACTCAGGGCAACACCAAAACATGCTCCCATAATAAACTTTACACCTGGTACGCCGCCTTCTTTTAACATCCCACCGGCTGTAAATGCCAGAAGCACTCCAAATCCGACAAACATTCCCGCCAGCATGGCTGATATAAAAAACCCCGCCTTTTTCTGTCGCAGAAACTGGATTTTCGTTTTGGCTGCATTTCCTGCCATGTCAATTTCTTCACGAAACATCTTGATTTCCTCCTCAGCTTCTCATCATTCAAGTATTCAGGGATATCCCGCTTTTTCGCTGTTCTTGCAGGACACCAACCAGAATATCATATCTGTTTTGAGGGGCAGAATCAAGTATTTTCTTTCGTACAAAGCTGATTTTAGATAAATTTTTGACGAATTACAGTCTGTACCAGTTCTGCATTGCTTCTTGTGCGTGAAAACATATTCAAAAGATTATCCACAGATTCATCTGCTTTCATACCATTGAGCGCTTTTCGGATAATATAGACGGCTTCTTGCTCTTCCTTATTTAACAGCAGATCTTCCCTTCTTGTTCCGGATTTTGGAATATCGATCGCCGGGAACACTCTCTTCTCCTGAAGTTTTCGATCCAGTACCAGCTCCATATTACCGGTTCCCTTAAATTCTTCATAAATGACATCATCCATCTTGCTTCCTGTGTCTACAAGCGCTGTTGCCAAAATTGTCAGACTTCCGCCTTCACGCATATTTCTTGCAGCGCCGAAAATCCTTTTTGGCATATGCAGTGCAGCCGGATCCAGACCACCGGAAAGTGTTCTTCCTGACGGCGGCACTGTCAGATTGTATGCTCTTGCCAGACGGGTAATACTGTCCAATAAGATCATAACATCTTTCCCATGCTCTACCAGACGCTTTGCACGCTCGATCACCATCTCGGATACCCTTTTGTGATGATCCGGCAGCTCATCAAATGTAGAGTAGATCACTTCCACATTTGGTCCTGCGATTGCCTCCCTGATGTCTGTCACCTCTTCTGGACGCTCATCGATCAGAAGAATCAAAAGATGCATATTCGGCTCTCTTTTTTGAACAGAAAGCGCTACTTCTTTCAATAAAGTTGTTTTACCGGCTTTCGGTGGAGATACGATCATTCCTCTTTGTCCTTTTCCGATCGGCGACAACAGATCTACAATCCGCATTGCAGTTGTCGCTCCCGGTGTTTCCAATGAAATCCTCTCATTTGGAAAAATCGGCGTCAATTCTTCAAAATTGTGCCGCTTTACTGCCTCCGCCGGGCGCAGCCCATTGATGGTGGAAACATACAAAAGTGCGCTGAATTTCTCAGACTGTGTTTTAATTCTCGTATTTCCGGTAATGATATCTCCTGTTTTCAGATTAAAACGGCGAATCTGGGACGGGGACACATACACATCATTCTCACCCGGAAGATAATTCTCGCACCGGATAAATCCATATCCATCCGGAAGCACTTCCAGAATCCCATTCGCAGTGCGCCCACTGTCAAGCTGTTCGATATCCGTACCTTCTTTTTTTTCTTTTACTTCTTCTTTCGCCTGTGCATTGGCTTCTTCTTGTTTTTCTTTATCATCCTGAGCCAGCATTGCTTCGATCAGCTCACCTTTTTTTAATGTCGAAATTCCTTTCATCTTTCTTGCCTTTGCCAATTCCCGCAAAGTAGCAAGCGGTAATGATTCATATTTTTCTCTTGTCATAACGACCTGCCTTTCTCAAAATTTACTTTTTGATCTATTCATTTTACATTCCGTCTCTTGGGGATTTTTGTCTGAACTGACTTAATTTGAATAATTTGTAAAGTTTGTTTTTCCATTATATCTCATCTTTTCCGAAAAAGAAAGTTTTTTTTGCAATCTTGCACCCTTTCCACAACAGTGTTATGATTATGGAAGAATGTGTTCTGCACAAGAAATCTAAAAATCAGCGAGGTAAAAACTATGACAAACAGCGAAAAAGCATTACAGATGCACGAAGAATGGAATGGAAAACTGGAAACTGCAGCAAAAGCTCATGTCAATTCCAGAGAAGATCTGGCAATTGCTTACACACCGGGTGTAGCCGAACCTTGTAAGGTCATTGCCAAAGATCCGGAAGCCGCTTACAAATATACCATCAAATCCAATACCGTGGCCGTAGTTTCTGACGGAAGTGCCGTTCTCGGCCTTGGAAATATCGGAGCCCTTGCAGCTATGCCCGTCATGGAGGGAAAAGCTGTTCTCTTCAAGGAATTCGGCGGTGTCAATGCTGTTCCGATCTGCCTGGACACACAGGATACGGAAGAAATCATCAAAACGGTCGTGAACATTGCGCCAGCATTTGGAGGCATCAATCTGGAAGACATCTCTGCTCCGCGTTGTTTTGAAATTGAAGAGCGCTTAAAAGAGCTGTTGGATATTCCGGTCTTCCACGATGACCAGCACGGAACTGCCATCGTTGTTCTTGCCGGTATCATCAATGCCCTGAAGGTAACCGGAAAGAAAAAAGAAGACTGCAGGGTTGTTGTTAACGGTGCCGGTTCCGCTGGAATTGCGATTACAAAACTGCTCCTGACCTATGGTTTTGAACATATTACGATGTGCGATATCAACGGAATCATCAGCAGTGCATCTCCAAACCTGAACTGGATGCAGAAAAAAATGACAGAAGTAACAAATCTGGAACACAAAACAGGGTCTCTTGCTGACGCCATGTGTGGAGCTGACATTTTCGTTGGCGTTTCTGCCCCTGGCATTGTCACAAAAGAGATGGTCGCCTCTATGAATTCGGATGCCATTCTTTTTGCCATGGCTAACCCTGTTCCGGAGATTATGCCAGACCTTGCAAAAGAAGCAGGAGCACGCGTTGTTGGAACCGGACGCTCTGATTTCCCGAATCAGGTCAATAATGTTGTCGCTTTCCCGGGAATTTTCAAAGGTGCTCTGGAGGGTCGTGCTTCCCAGATCACAGAAGAGATGAAACTCGCCACAGCCAATGCCATTGCCGGTCTTGTTTCCGATGAAGAATTGAATGAAAATAATATCCTTCCGGAAGCATTCGATTCCCGCGTGGCAGATGTCGTCAGCAAAGCTGTAAAGGAACTGATCTGATCATGCGTTGGGGTGAAAAAAGATACCATTCTCTGGACTATGAATTAAAACAGATGTTCGGAGAAAAAGTTTACAAAATCGCTCTAAACGGCGGTATGACCTGTCCAAACCGGGACGGGCATGTAGGAAAAGGCGGCTGTATCTTCTGCAGCGCCCAGGGATCTGGAGATTTCGCCGGCTCTGCCAGACTTTCTATCACAGAACAGATCCGACAGGGAAAAGCCGATATTTCCTCCAAACGCCCGGTACACTCCTATATCGCCTATTTTCAGGCATTCACAAATACGTACGCCCCGACAGAAACACTTCGTGCACTCTATATGGAAGCGATTTTAGATCCGGAAGTCAAGATTCTCTCCATCGCTACCAGACCGGATTGTCTGGGAGCAGAGGTCCTCGCACTACTTGCAGAAATCAATCAGATCAAACCGGTTTGGATCGAACTGGGACTGCAGACGATCCATCCGGCAACCAGCGCTTATATCCGAAGAGGATACGATCTCCCGGTATTTGAACAGGCCGTAAAAGAACTGCGTGCCATCGGCATTACCGTAATCGTCCATACAATTTTATATCTGCCGGGTGAAACCAAAAAAGAGATGCTGGATACGATCCATTATCTCAATCATATGGATATCCAGGGAATCAAGCTACAGCTTTTGCACGTTCTGAAGCACACTGACCTTGCAGCAGACTATGAAAAACACGCTTTTTATATACCTGATATGCAAGACTATATTCAGCTTCTCGGCACCTGCATCGCACAGTTGAACCCCAAAATCGTCATCCATCGCCTAACCGGAGATGGACCCAAAGACCTTTTGATCGCGCCACTTTGGACAAGCCAAAAAAGAACCGTATTAAACCAGCTTCACAGCCACCTGAAAGAACAGGATATCTGGCAGGGAAAGGAGTACCATGTCTGAAACTTATACATTGTATAAACTGATCGTATTGTACATGCTGGATAAAGTGGATTTTCCATTGAC
>ERZ1106969.1301-NODE-1301-length-18205-cov-4.421653_pt1 | contig 18205 bp, 28 predicted proteins | sample MGYA00403685_ERZ1106969 | MGnify/ENA primary metagenome ERZ1106969 (study PRJEB35170, sample SAMEA104062416) | human gut metagenome | biome: human gut; feature: human-associated habitat; material: faeces | place: Denmark | collected 2012-05-18 ... | reverse complement strand
CTTGAATTATCAACAATAGAAGTGATACTACTAAAACTAAAGTTAATATTATTGGTAATCTATAGAAATATAAGTTATTAAAAAAACTATTAAATTCATTTATAATATTCATTTATATTTAAATCCTTTCCTAACATTTCATTCTTATAATTACTAATTATCTTCTTTTCTTTTTTCTACCCAATTTCCTAGCAAAATTAAGTTCATCATTTAGAGATTTTACGTTATTTAAAAAAGAAGATATGCCTTGATTACATAAACTATTATTTTTAAAAGAATTAATTTGAGTATTTGAGTTTTGATAATTTTTAATTCTGGCTTCTGCTCTATTCAATTACTATCACATCCTTCTAATCAATCTATAGTTCCATCACTCTAAAAATATAGTCCATCAAATAACCCAAAAGTAATGCTATTTATTTCAGAATCAGAAGTGATATATTCTAATCTTGATTCATCTACTATTTTATAAGAGCAACTATATTTATAAACTACTTTCTCTTTTAACAATAAATGTTTATTATCATATCTATATTCAACATCTACTGTACACAATTTACCATCAACTGTTTTATTAACATCTATATAATCATAATCCACATTATTAGCTTCTAAAGCATACTCAAACGCCTCTTTCTCATATTTATCTATATCTTCCAAACTATATATTGTTCCTGTATCACATATAGCACCCTTAATCTGTAGGTACTTATTGCGATCATTTGCTATACTTAATGGTAAAGTAGATGGTAGCTTCACTAATATTAAAGTACCTAACAAAATAACTATCCCTCCTATAATTAATTTAGGATTTATATTTAAAGATTTCGTCTTAATTGTTCTATAAACTAAATTCACTATAATAATTAATATAACTAAGTAAACTAAAATATCATAATACATAACTAATCCCCCCTACTTGTAAACACTAAAACTAATTCATTTAAAGTTTTCTTTATTAAATATAATTTTCTTAATAAAAAAGCGTCCCCAGGGACACTTTAGGCACTACCGCATTTCAGGAGCGGAACTTTTCACTCTGTTCAAAAACCCTACCTTCAATTTTGGTTAAAAAATTTATTGTTTTAAAATCTGCTTTTATCTACTCTAAGCAAATATAATGACTTACTTATTGATACATTCTTCGTTATGGCTACAAATAGTGCATACCAATTTTCTGTATAGTTCTGTACCTTGAATAACTCTGCTCTTTTATCTTTTGTAAGCATTTCTACCACTCCATTTACTTTATTTCTATAATCCTATTAATCTCTTTAGTTTCCAAAACATCATTCTTCTCAATCTCTAATTCTACATATTTATTTATACTGTCCTTACAGATATAATAAATATCCTTTTCATTTGAATAATACAACTCACCATTAACTTTTATTGCCGTTTCATAGAAATCTTCTTCTCCAAATATAAAACTTAAAAAAGCTTGTCTTTTTTCAGCTTTAGCTCCTACTATTTTTCCTGTTTCTACCGATATTTCATATGCACTCTCTATTCTTTCCCTTTCCTTTTCAATATTGTTGTCTACAAACTTCCACAATATGAATGCAAATATTGTTACAGGAACTATTCCTATAATTTTTAAAGCCATTCTCTTATCACTCATAATTAATCTTTTTATAAATCTCCTTTATGATTTTATGTATAAAAAAAGTGTCCCCGGGGGACATCTTTTTAATTTTCATTCTATATTATCAATTTCTATATCTATACTAATGCAACCCTAGTAGTTCCATCAAAAACTTTATGGTATTTGAACTCTTTCTTTTCTTCATCATAACCTTTTATATTTGTTATTTCTGCTAATTTAAAGTCCTTACAGTAGCCTATTGTTATATCCATATGTTTAAACATACTACATAGCTCTTCCTTACTATATCTACTTTCCCAAGTCATATAATCAATCAATTTATCCATAGCTTCAATAGCACTGTTACCATGAACACTTGCCATACATTGATGTCCAGTATTTGCAGCTACCATTAAATACATAGCTTCTCCACCTTTAATTTCACCTATTATAAACCAATCTAGGTCTATCAGTAATCCATTAACAGCTAAATCTTTTAATAAATACTGTATCTTTCCTTCACCTTTATTCGTTACAACATGTTGAAATATCATCTCTGGATGAGTATCGGAAAATAATTCATCATTTTCTTGTATAGCTAACCCAGACTTTTGATGAGAAATTTGATCTATTAAATAATTTATCATTGTTGTCTTTCCACTTGCTCCTTTACCAGTGAACAGTATTAAATTTCCTTCTTCAAGCTTTTTTATTAGATAATCATTTTGTTCATTAGTAAATAATCCAAGTTCTATTAACTGCTCTTTTGTATATTTCTTTTTAGGAATTTTTCTTATTTGAAGCAATGGTAAATCATTAGAATTTATATACTCTGTACTTATATTAAATCTCAATCTAAATTTATCATTACTATCTTTATCAAGAAAAGTTTGCATAGCATTTATACGAGATAAATTTATTTCATTAGTTGCTGCAACCACCTTTATAAACTTTTTATATTCATCATTATCTTTAAATTTAATGTTTGTAGATTCTCTTTTACCATTTCTCTTTATTCTTATGTTATTAAAAGATAATACCTTTATATCAGATATACTTTCATCATTTATAAGTTCTTCTAAAATCTGATATCCTTCTGTAGATTTTATAAATCTATCCGTTAATTCTTCTGCTTCTTTATCATTCAAACCTTTTCCAGTAAAAAACCTTTTTACTGATTTTCTAAATTCTTCAGTTGACTTTATTTTTCTTTTCCACTTATTTAAATCTCCAGCTTTTACAGTAGTAAAGTGTTCTACACAATCATCATAAATTTTATCAAAATTAACATTTGATTCTTTTAATTCTGTTGATAGCTCACTATAATTATTTATTTTATTTCTAAATAGACCCATTTATCTACTTCCTCCTTGCTAAATAAAAAAGATGTCCCCGGGGGACACCTTAATCTTTCTTTCCATATACTAATTCATCTAAAGTAACATTAAATACTTTTGCTATTTTACATACTATATCTATTCTTGGATTTTTTGTTTTGCCACTTTCAATATTAAATATTACCGAATTAGATACTCCAACTAAATTAGCTAAAGCCTTTACTCCTAGTCCTTCATTTAATCTTTTTTCTTTTATATTCTTTGCTAACACTTGAACATTCTCCTAAATTTTAGTATTCTTTAAACAGACTAACAAAGGAGGTAATATTGTGTCAAATTTCAGAAAATCCTTTATAGGCATACTTCTAAGCATATGCTTATTAGGTCCTTTTTGTGTATTAAATGGTGATATGACCATAAGTACATATCTTATTTTAGTCTTTTTGACTATATTACTATGTGGAACAAGTATATTTTCATATGGTTTAGACAATCATGAATAATATACTCAAACACCTAGATATAGAATTTTTATCTATATCTAGCATACATAAACACTATACCTTTTTGTTAGTCTACTAATAAAAAAGATGTCCCCGGGGGACACCTTTTATAAAAACTTACAATGACCAAATTAAGATTTACTTGTAATCCCATCATTAATTAGTCCTATAAGATTTTTTATTTATTATCATCTAATTTAAGTAATTTTTTCTTTAATGAAAGCCTATCTTTTAAGGCTAACCCTCCTAATATTACTGCTCCTATGTATACAACATACATTGCATAATTATTGTTACTAAGGAGATACGAAACTCCAGCTAATGCTACAAGTCCTACTATATAACCAGTATTTTTCTTGTTATAATCCTCAATAACCTTCATTTGATCTTGATTTAATCCATCTAAATTATACTTTTTTATAACATATTGACTTTTCATTTTATCTTCCTCCTAAATTTATATATAATTTTTATTTTAATGTCCCCGGGGGACACTTTTTATAATTCCATTTTTAACTGCTTTACTTCATATCCTTTTATATTCTTACAACGCCAAATCTCAACATCTTCGATTGTTGTATTAAAATACCATTGTGGATTATAATACGGAACTGCTCCATATATTCCTGGCATTATCTTCTCAGCTTTCCTATATTCTATCTTTATAAAACCTGTTTCCTCCATCTTTTTCTTTTGATATTTATTTATTCCAAATTTATTAGTAAATCTACTTGGGTGTATTCCATAAGCTATATCTTTAAACTCATTGTAAATATCTAAATAAGTAACACCTTTGTTTAATAGCTTGTCCAATATTTCTAATCTTGATTCTTTTCTATTAGCTTCTATTCCAACTTTACTAGCAAATTCTAATATTCTTTCCTTGATAATATTTATGTGTTGGTGAATAGTAAACTCTATTTTTGTTTGTTCTTCTATATATTCTAAAAATCTTTCTTCTGCACTTTTATGGCAGTTATCTTTATCTGTAAGACAATTTAAGCATCTAAATACTGAACAAAATTCACATTTTGTTTTATCCTTCTCGCAATTAGATATATCCCTGCATCTGAAATTACACTTCATACCTTGCACCTCCTTGTTTATTAATACCATTTTTTATTTGATTAAAATAATGGTGCATTGGAATATCCAACACACCAAATCTATATAAATACACCTTTTAGATGTAATCATAGGGGGCAATACCAAAACTAACTAATAAGCTTAGATTCTTCTCCTTCTCTTTCAATCTTATCTGATATATCAAATTTCCTTCCATCTTCTTGTCCTAATTTAAAAGCATTTGAATGTTTATAAAACTTTTTACTTACATTAACTGTTCCAAAATCTTTTGAGAACTCTTTATATTTATCTATTACTATTTGATCCTTCTGTATCACTAAGCCCCATTCACTATTATTTCTAATCTGTTCATTAAATCTTTCCTTTAATCCAGCAATAAAACCTAGTGCATAATCATCTTTAATTCCTTTAAAGTATTTTCTTCTTCTATCTTGTTTCATTCTTTTAACAAGCTTGTCTCCTTCTGTATTAATGCACTTTGAAGCATATGAAAACATTATGTTACAGATAACAACATCATCTTCTTTGCCATAAAAGCAAATACTACGTACCTTACTTCTATAATTGCAACTTGTTTGTAAATACATATAACAACTAAAATTATCCGCAATTACTTGTGCTAAATTAGATTTCCAACTCTGTCCTCTAAAACGTTGTTCTGTATTGAAGCTATCAACTTTAATATTTTCACTTGAATATAATTCAACATCCTTTATAGATAACTTGTATTTTATTAAAAGTTGTTGAGCCTTTAGCATTGCATTTTGTGCTTCATTCTCATTAGAACTTTTACTTAATGCTAATAACTTCTGTATCTTTAAAATTATATCTTCCACCATATCACCTCTTTATCTCAACATTTCATATATCTTAAACTTATAAATCCAGCCAATTTACTATATACTTTCCAAACACACTATATATAATTAATAAATTTAATCCTCCAAGTATAATTGGTGGAATTAATATTAATATTTTTAGTAATTTACTTTCTTCTTCTCTATTTTCTAAAATTAACTTTTTTAATTTATAGTAAATAAAAGACGGTAAACTTAAAAACATTATAAATATAACTCCTATTAATGGAACAAATATTATTGCACCTATTAACCAAAACATATCTACCATACTAACTTACTAAACCCATGCTTATTTTTAATGCTTTCTCTACTGCTCTTAATTCTCTAAAATCTAAGCTATCAACTTTAGTTAATAAATCCTTTTTATCTAAAGTTGCTATCTGCTCAAGCATTATAACTGATTCATTCTTTAGTCCATCTTTCTTTATTTTCACATGAGTTGGTATATTTGCTTTATTGATTTGAGATGTTATTTTAGCAACAATAACTGTTGAAGCATATCTATTTCCAATATCATTTTGTAATATTAATACAGGTCTTGTACCACCCTGAACTGAACTTTTTCCTTGTGGTTTAGGGAACTTTCCATAAAAAATATCTCCTCTATATACTTCATTCATAAAAATATCTCCTTTCATCTTAATTTTCCCATCCTAATAACTTCTTTTCTAAAGAATCATAATCATATGACCTTGGTGTAAAGTTATTAAAACTGTTATATCTAATAGTGTTAATTCCATTACTTTGGCTACTAAGCTTATTAATTTGATTGTGATTATTAGTGTTATTATATATAGTTACTAGTATTTTATATAACTCTATATCACTCTTATCTGTATATGTGCTTACTATCAAAACTGACCTTTCAAGCCTGTCCATCTCTAACGTACTAATTATCTTTCTTTGTTTTTTATTTAGCTTAATATCCAACATTTCTTCTACATATTCAACCTTCTTATTAGTCAATTCTTCTTCCAGAATATCCTCCTTCTCACATTTATCGTTATGTATATTTTCTCTAGTAGAAATAATATCCATGTAATCTTTGTTAGTATTCTCCAAGCTAATCTTTGTATTTGTATCACACTCTGATGTAGGGTATGTTACATTCTGTTGTAAGATACCTTTCATTTTATTGTCAGATATATTACATTCTATTGTATCGTTATTGTTTAAACCCTCATGTTCACTAAGTTTATCTAAATTACAATTTTTATCTTTCTCTGATTCTCCATCTGAATTATTAGGGGTGTTACATTCTATTGTAGGATACCCTACATTCACGCTTCTATTTACTCCAGTTATTTTTTTTAACTCTTCAATAACTGGTTCAACAAACATAACATTCGGTAATGTCCTATCACCAGCTTTTATCGTTCTAAACTCTACTGTAATAATTCCTTTTTCTTTCAAATAATCACAAGCCAATTTTGCTTGTCTTTTGCTTAGTCCAAATCTTTCTCCTAATGCCTCATATGTTTTTTGAAGCTTATCTTTTTTAAATTTCTTTTTATATCCTAATACTGCTCCAGTAGATTCATCTCTTATCTCTACAGGTCGATACCAATATACTATTTCAGATAAAATCATTACCGCATTTAAATTTGTTTTGCCATTTTCGTATTTTAAATTTTCTATCCAACCACTATCTATTAAATTTCCTTCTAAGGATATATCTTTCATTTTCATGTAAATTTCCATACTAGCCTCCCATATTTAAGAAAAATTAATGTAGAAGATTTACTCTTCTACATTTCTAACTAACTTTATATGTTTTTATCTTCTTAGTAACTCTATGTATTATTTCAAATATTTCTGAATTATCCTTTATAACTTGCCAGTTATTCGGATTTAATCTTTTCTCTCTTATACGTTTCTTTTGATTCATAGTTGGATTCTTTGGATTCTTCATCTATACCACTCCCTTTATACCTACAAATGTTTTTTGATATTCTCTTAATCCCTCATTAATTGAAATTCTAGGGGTATCCTCCGTATAGCAAACCTCACTCTTTTTTAATACCAGGTCACCTTTACTATTTTGAGTGTATATAGAAGGGTTCGTTTTTACGAAATTTCTACTAGTCATAAATCCATTTACTTCACGTTTTAACGCTCTATCTATTGCTTTCCTTCTATCTCGCTCTAATTCATGCTGATTTTTTAGTTCTTTAAAATTTCTTTGTATACACTTACGAACACTTTCAGGTTTCCAATTAAAAACTTTTGCAATTTCAATATAGTTATATCCTTTTAAATACAATCTCTCTATTTTCTCTTTGTCTAACTTCAAAATAATATCCTCCTAAAAAAGAATATAGTTTTCCCCAACCCATAGAGTGGGACACTCTTTATTATCAAATAATTTTTTAACACAAATTTAATATTTTTATTTTCTTAGATACACAAGAAAAAAAACCAATATTAACAATTTATCCCTTAATTCCTCTATCGATTAAGAGATTATCATTAATATTGGTTCAAAACAAATCCTTTATTTATTCATTTTAGGTGTTCTTTTCTACTAAAGTCATAAGTATATCTTTGCATTCCTTCTCATCCTCAACTATTTTAGCTTTACCAAATACTATTACGCTTCTATAATGTGTAGTAAACTTCTCAGGAATAATTTCATCCTTATCTATTACACAAAAGCTAACCTTATTATTTCTTTTAATAGAATCAAGCTTGTGCCCAATCTTTGCACAGTGAAAATATAGCTCATCTCCCTTAATAGAATAACTTAAAGGAACAGTATATGGGTAACTATCATCACCTTCTACAGCTAAAACTCCTGATGTGCATTTGTTAAGTACACTTATGCATTCCTCATGTAATAGCTCTTGCTTTTTTCTTCTCATTTCTCTAAACATGTCTACACCTCATAATCTTTTAATTTACTGAGCCTTTCATCTATTCTTTTTAATTCATTATTTGTGTTATCCATTTTTTAAAGGTACTACTGACCTTATTGTTAAATATTTATTCATTTATAAATCTCATCTCAATCTAACAAAAAGCATTACTTTTTAAACTTCCCCCTGTCTACTTAAAAGGTTACAGTTCACCTCTGTGATGCTTATACCTGGATATAAATAACTATAATTTAATCCTTATATATAACATATTAGAAACTTATCAATCCTTTGTATTGTTTTTTTTGACATCCTCTCTTTGTTTAGTTATAGTAGCTGAGTATACCAATTCATCCTCATCTTGGAATCCTACAAACATTAATCTTTTTACATCTTCATGATTAAACATTACTAGTTCCTCTCCATTTAAGCCAAGTGGAGCCCTTACACCACAATAATCAAATACATTACTATCAATATCTTTTCTTACTAATCTACCTACTATTAATATTTTTTCACTTTTTTCTGTATCAATGATAACTACTGAACCTAATGGTAATAACTTCACCATTATCTTCCTCTCCTTTACACTAGCATTTTAAATTCTTTATATAATCATATTTACTGTATTTAAACATACCATAAACATAAAATCTTGTTAAAATCATAATTAATCCATATGCCAATATTAATAATAATGTATATGGCTTAGTTATATTTGCTATTAATACTAAAGTGTATATTAATCCTCCTGATATCGCTCCTGGATATATATATTTCTTTTTTTCTACTTTAAATTCTTTCATAAACTTCTTTGGTGCATCAAGTAATGTTAATATAGTTATTAATCCAATGCATACTAATACAAACCCCATACTTTTTAAATAATCTATTTGTGTAAAATCTTTAAATAAAAAATATTGATAAAAATATGAACTTAAAAAACATATACAAATAGTCTCTAGCAAAATAAAGTTAAGCATTAGTTCCATAGTTTTTTCATCTGAAAAATCACTACTCTTTGCCTTAAAATATAATATTAAAATAGTTATGCTACTTAAAATTAAAGGAACTATATATATTAATTTTACTACTAATGAAACTTCATCTCCAATTACTAATGCACCTATTCCCAGAAATATTCCTATAATAACAAAAATAAAAGTTCCTGTTTTTTCTCTTAGAAATGGAGCATTTACATGAAATTTAATTTGTTTTTTATACTCATCTACTATTTTTCTAACTTCACTTCTTTTATTTTCTTTAATTAGTTTATCAATTTCTTGTTCTACCACCATAATGAATCCCACCAATCTCCTAAATCATTTAATTTATCTTCTACCCATTCGCCAACGGGCTCTACTACATTATCATATGCTGCTGTCAAAATTGGATCTACCACCGTGCTATATACTATATTAACAGTAGCACCTATAACAAACCCTCCAACTGTTCCAACTACTCCACCAACTACTGTTCCTACAGGGCCACCAACTGCAGTGCCAACTGCCCCACAAATATATTGTCCTGCTGCTTGTCCCGCTGCTCCTGCTACTAAAATTCCACCTACATCTATTCCAACTGCTGCTACTATATCATCAATTTCTTCTCCATTTTTTGTAAATTGCTCATACTGCTCCAAAGACATAGTTACAACAGTATATACATTAGTAACTGTTCCTACAACCTTTCCTAATGTACCTGTTACTTTAGCAACCTTAGTTGATTTAGTTATTTTTGAATCTCTAATACTTTTTAGTCTCTCTAAATCTACCTTCATATTATCTACTTTTACTTTTCCCAACTGACTTGTATTTATCTTTTGGTTTAATTTATTTATTTGACCATCTAAAGATTTTATATCTAATTTGTAATTATTAATATTTTTTCCAACATATTTGCTACTAAGCAAAGCTGAAACCGATCCAGTTGCAATTATATTATTCAAACTTCCTACTGCATCAAGATATCCACTTGCTTTATCTAATGATAGTAAATCAACTAATACTACTTCCTCTGGACTCTTAATCGCCTTATTTTTTATATCAGTGACAGCCTTTTCTAATTCACATTCATCCATCTTAGATAATTCTTCTAACAATCTTCTTGTTTCAACATCAAATAGCAAAGATATCTTCATAGCTTCGGAATCTGATAAGCCATATTTTTTTAACGATTCATATAACTCTTCTTGACTATCATCTTCTTGATTATATTGTAATAATGTTATATAAGTCTCATAATTTTTATTATCTTCTACAAAATCAATTTGACTATCAATCATATATTCAAGACTTGAATCTAAATCTTCTATCTTTGAATAAAAATCACAAAATCCTTCTTTGAATCTTTTATACCTAGATATTTCTTCTTTAATATATTTATCTAATATTGCTTTTTCTGAGTAAAACTCTGAACTACTCCATAATGATGCTATACTTAAAGAACTTATATCTCTTTCTAAATCAATTAATAAATCTTGAATATATTCGAAATAATTTATAAAACTTTGTGCCTCTCTTTTTGTGTCATCAGAATTACTATAATCAATTTGAAAAATATTATCTGACATATTACACCTCTAAAAATGTTGTAAGAGAATTTCTTTCACTAATTAAGCTTTCTCCTACTGCCTTAACTTCTTCTAAATATTGTTTAAGTTGAAGTAGTTTTGTAATTCCTTCTAAATAATCTAATTTCCAAGTTTCAAATTCAGTTTTAAATGAATCATAACTTTTCCCACTCCACATATCACTAGTTTCTATTATCTTGACTTCATTTATTAATTCTAAAAATAACTCTGTTAAATTTTCTATTTCTTTATTAAATGAATCTTTTAACATTTCTATTGTATCCAAATTAATATAAAGATTATCATTACTCCTAAGCATCTTTTTAACTCCTTTAATCTAATTGAGAATATAGATAATTTTTTCTTCTTTCTAATCTATCTATCTCATTATTTATGGCTACTGATGCTTCACTAACTTCTGAATGCATATTGTCATAAACATCTAATATATTCTTGTGATATAATTCTAATTTTTCTAATAGTGCTTCTTGTTGTCCTAATGCCTCTATACAGTTCTCACAAATTTTTTCTACTTGTTTTGTTTTTATATATTCTAATCCATTTGAAATAGAACTACATGTTCTCTTAGCTCTATCAACTGTAAAGATATATTCACTATATATACCTAATTTTCGATTTATATAATTAATTTCATTACAAATCTCTTGATTACTCATACACTTTCCCCCATTATTTTTCTAGGCATTGAATTATCTCTAATTCTTTTTTTTCCATATCTTTGCTTGTAACATTCATTATTTTTGCTATTTTTCTTACACCGTCTACAGCAACATCCTTAACTTCTTTAAATACCTCATCTTTTTTATCTTTAAAACCAGCCCTATATTTTCCTTTCATATCTTGATCTGCTACATCACAAACTTTTTCTAATCTATCTAAAGCTTCTTTCGTTTTTTCGCTTATATCTATTAATTTTGTATAAGAAACTTGAATATCTTCGTAATTGAATTTTATTGTGTCTCCACCTGCCATAAAAATACTCCATTCTAAATTATATTATCAATTATAATTTTATCACTTACTTTTTTATACATCAATTGAATTTTATAGAAAAAGAGTTGCTACTTCCTTCATTAGAAACATTAACTCTTTTATCAGATTTAAAAGTGAGAATCAAAATTTTATATTTTGCTCTTCTAACTTTCACTTTAGTATAATATATATATATCTATCATCTATTTTATAAATATTTCTATGCACGAAAAAAAGATTAATGCTCCATTTACTGAAACATTAACCTTTTAACTTCTTTCACTGCATTATTAAAATTATGCAATAAATTATTTTTATCTCTATTATAAAAATATTACTATTATTTCTTTATCTATTATTATGAATTTAATTATTATAATTTTTTGCAGTTATTGTTCAATAATATTTGATAGATAATTTTTAATATCTTTTTGGTTTATTGTTATTTTTTGCCCTTTTAAATTACTAAATTTTAATATAGGCTTCTTAATTTCAATTAATGCATCTATTTCATCTAAAGATACATCTTTATCAAAAATAAATTGTTCTTTTTTTGTAAATCCATATTTTTTAGCAATATCAGAGTCACTTGTATAAATGGTTACATAATTTATATCTAAAGTTTGTGAATTTACTTTTAAGCATTTATATTCACTCCCTTTAAATATAACTTTATAATTCAACTCATACGCTAGTTCTAAATCTGTTAATTTTATTTCTTTACTGTATACACTTCTTGAAAAAAAGCCTTGCTGTATTTTTATTTCTTTAAAACTTGAATCAACCTTATCTTTTGATTCAGAATAAATTTCAAAACCATTTTCCAATATATTTAACCTATATATTTTTTTATTGTAAATTCCATACATAATATATCAACCTCCTAATTAAAATCAATCCATCCAAATTTTATATTATATTTAAATTTTCTAATTACTTGACAACTTTGAGAATCTATAATATTTAAAACATCTCCATTAACAAACTTTCTAGACTCTTGAAAATATTTAGGCAAAACAACATCTGTACTACCTGTAAATGCTTTTCCTGTATAAGGATAATCATCAGCTTTAGCTTTCCAGTCTGGGATAGATATTTTATCTACATCGTTAACTTTATATTCTATTGTCCCATAAAATTTATCTGGTAATCCAACAGACTGTGAAATACCATCAACACCAGTTGTCGTCTTAAATGCTGTATTATTGTAATCTAATCTTGATCCATTATATTTATCAAGTAGAGTTTTTAAATTAGCCCCATGTTCTTCTACAGCTGTGAAACCTCTTACTCCATCATATTCATTGTATAGATACTTATATATATCACTTTGTGGTATTGTTTTACACATTAAAGTGTCTGCTGATGGTAATCCTATCTCTTTTCTTATAGAATCAACTAGAACTTTTTCTGAATCTGTTAACATTCTATCTGGATGTAATAACTTAGCAAAATCATCTACTGAATATCCTTTTCTATTAATAATGTTTTTAATACCTTCAGCAGTATTTATCTCAGCTTTACTTACCCCCTTGGGGCAGAGGCTGTCCTTTCTATTAACCTAGTATTTTCAATTCTTAGCATTACTTTTTAACTACTTTTCATCACTTACCATTTTTAGTTTTATGTAGTTAGTTTTTTAGTATCAATTTCCTTAATCTGTTAATATTATTTTATCATGCTACTTCTTTTATTTCTATATTAGGTATTTCATATAAGCAAAAAATACCGTTGTAATTGAAGTATCCACATTTCAGTTACAACGATATTTTCTTTTACTCTAGGTTGAAGGGGGGAATAATGTGTTAAAGATTTCAGAAAGTATTTTAGTTTCATCAACTAGATTTTACTTTTTAATTTTATCTATCACTCTGCCCCCTTGCCCCCTATTCACTACATTATTAATATTATGCAGTATTAAATTTTTCTACTTCTATTGATTTATCTTAATTGTACTATTATTATTTTTATGAAGTTAATCAGTTCTATATTATGCATTCTATTTCCAACCATTAGCCTCTAAAAACTTATCTGGTATTCTTAGCTTTAGTTGCTTATCTATATCTGACCAAAATTCATCTAAGTCACAATTATCATCCCATTCTTTACTACTCTCTAACGAAATAGCATCATTTCCATTAGAAATAGAACACCCGAAATGACCTCTATCATAATTAAGTATTACTATATAAAATTTATATGCACAAAATTTTATACTAAACATTTTATATGGCTCATCAGTGACAGAATACAATGTAATTCCCTCTATCTTATTATAAAAGTGTTTTTTAGCTGTTTTAATAAATTCTCTTGCTGTATCTTGAGCATTATTTTTCTGCATACCAAATTCCTCCTTCTTCTCTTAAATATAAATAACCATATTTCTCTTGTAAATACTTCCATTCAAGTTCTGTAAAACTCCCTTTATATGCTGGTAACTCTGGATTATGCGAAAATCTTATTACTTTTCCATTGCTGGCTGCATCGTCTAATGCTGGTGCATTAAGGTAATCAAACATCTCTTGATAAGTTAAACCATATTTCTTCATTGTATCATCATATGCACTTCCCATATCAAAATACATGCTATTATCTTTTTTAGCAATCATATTATACGAGTCTGGACCTGGCATATTCCAATTTTCAGTTCCATCCACATTTATTGTTGGTCTATATTTTCCTAACGTAATAGAGGCTGACTCTTTATTGTGAATACTTAGTTCTCTTAATTTCTTATAATCCTCAATAGGTATTTTCCCTCCTACTCTACCATCAATCACTTTTAATCCATCTATTACACTATCAGCTTTACTTACCCCCTCAATCAAGTGAAAATTGATTAAAGGCTAAGGTGATAGCCTAACTACCACCTTTAACTTACTATTCTATTATGCCTATATTCTTTAACATATTCTGTCTTATTTTTCATCATCCCAAAGATTATATTTACTAATCTTCTCATTATACATATTAAGGCTTGTACTTTTGTTTTACCTTCTGTTAATTTTCTTTGATAATACTCATAAAGGATTTCATTTCTAGGCATTTTAGATTGCTTTGATATTTGAATTTGTTGCATTGCAAGAAAATATAATACTCCATTTAAATTTCTATTTCCTTGTTTACTCTTCTTATCTTTACCTTTACCAGCAGAACTAAATCTTACTGGAGCAATTCCAGCATATTGTGCTAACTTTTCAGCACTTTTAAATCTGTTTATATCACCTATTTCTGCTATAAGTTGAGCAGCCGTTACTGTTCCAACTCCCGTTAAAGTTTCTAATTTATAATCTAAATTGCTTATTATACCTTTAATTTCTTTATTTAATTTTTCTATTTCTTCTTGATAGTATTTTAAACTTCTCACATAACTTTTAACGAGTTCATCCCTACTATTTTGATATTCTCTAAAGGTATCTCCATCTCCTTCTATTAGTTCTAAAATAGTTGTTGCTTTATTAGTTGAACAAGAATTTTTACTTGCTTTTCGCAAGAAATTTCTTAATTCAATTACAGTTACTCCTTTTAATGTTGTTGGAGAAGGATACTTTTCCCAAAAGTCTAATGCGGTACTACCATCAATATTAGAAAAGAACTTTTTATAACTTGTATAATTTTTAACTAATTGCTCATGTAATTGTATTTTAGCAGTAGTTGCTGATTTTACCAATGAATCTCTTCTATAGACAAATTGTTTCAAGGTCCAATATAAATCATTTGGAGTAGCCTCTGGTAATTCATTTAATTTTCTTATTAAAACATCTGCAATGCATTTTGCATCCCAATAATCATTTTTCTTAGTTGTAGAATGATTTTTTCTTTCACTGCTTGAAAAAGAAGGGTTCACCTCTTTTACAGTATAGCCATTTTCTTTTAAGAAAACTGCTAGTGATCTACCATTTCCACATACATCTTCTAATCCCCAAATAGGTACTAACCCATATGGAATAACTTCATTTATTTTTTCTATAACCTTTGGGTATTCAGAGATTTTACTTTCAAATGTAAAATCTCCTAATACCTCTGACCAACAATTAATTATAACTACTGTATGTTGTTCTTTATGAACATCTGCACCTATAAAAACATAGTTTTGCCTATCTCTCATAGCCATCACTCCTCTTTCAAATTTATTATCTTAACCTCTTTAATACTCCCGGGAATATCTCCAAGGGAATTATCTATATAACATCTTTTCAAGAAAAAGTGACAACCTCAATCACAGCATTAACTATTTATAGTTCGCAAGGGGGCGACAGTCTATCAATTTCTTGAAAAGTTATTAACTAATTCACAAACAGATTATATAAATCTTTTTTTCTATTTCAACAAATCACTAAACTTTTTTAATTTTATTTTCTAATTTAAATAAATTTCTGTTATCTCCACCCTAAAATGTCCAAGTTCCTTAGACACTTTTAACCTTGCATTATAATCATCAATGCCTTTACTTCTTAATTCCCTGTACCTATTTTGCGCATAAGCATGTCTCAAACCGTGGAATGTTAAATTCTTATCGCTATTATTAAATTCCTTATTATAATTATAAATAAACACTTGTAAATTATTTATAACCTTATGTGTCTGTTCCTCTTTATTTATAAATACCTTATAACCATTCTTTGTATCATCACAAAGCCTCTGTACTAGTTCCTTATTATGAATTGGTATATTTCTAACTAATCCACCTTTACCTTTTACAGTTAAAATCCCTTCTTTCAATGCATTAACTAATTGGCTTTTATCAAGCCTTGCTACTTCGTGAATTCTAAGCCCTTCTGAATATGCAAGTTTAACCATATTAGCATATCTAACTTCTCCATTATTCTCTGCATATTCAATAAATTTTTGAACTTCATTTTCACTCCAAGCCTTATTAGAACCAATTCTATCATCTCTAGTTCTATGTACTACAGCAAGTTCCTTATTGGTAGATAGCCTTTTGCTATCTCCGCCTTTTATATCTATAAAATACCTTATTGCAGATAGATTAGTTGTAATATAAGATTTTGAATATCCACTTTCTTGCATTTGTTCAACATAAGCCTGTAAATGTTTATTCTCTATCTTTTTTAAATTTTGTTTCTTAAAGATTTCTGCTAAAAACTTATCAAAATGATTCATTCCATCTTCATATCTATGCCTAGTTTTTATGCTACCTTGTCTTGTGTGTCTAAATACCTTATCAATTTGATTACTTAAATTCCTATATATATTTAAAGTTTTATCATCCATTTCAAAATTCCATTTATCATTCATAAACACCACCTCCTATAAAGGATTTAGTGATATTGTATAAATTCTTTCTAATGAATTTCAAATATATTTTTAGACATAATTATCCTAATGACACTTACTACTGTTTCAGTAATTTTTCTTTTGCCAAAACCTATTCACATTAGTGATATCAATACTTTAGCATATATTCCTTCTATCATCTCAATTAAAAATTGAGACGATAGAAATACCTATTAAATTCTAAGTTGTTTAGCAATGATGCTACATACCTAAAATTCAGGTGAAATTATAATTTCTGTAGCAGTAATGTCTTAACAAACTGATGCTGACAAAAGTCTGACATTATTATTTTCTTTAATATTTTTATTATTAATTCCTTAGTAATATTATTTAAAATCCCTCCATATATGATTTATTAATTCCATTTATCTTGATATATTCTATTTAAAGATTATTATACTTTTCAAGAAAAAACACCTCTAAATTTAATTAGAAGTGTTTTTGATCCTACTTATTTAACTTTATATCAATATTTTTTAATTGTTGCTCCATATTCCAATTATTAGGTTTTGAATCTTTGCTAAACCATTCACCACCTGATTTTATCCATTTATTTCTATATTTTGTTATATTTTCTTCTGTGCAATCTTCATATCCAAACTCAATTCCACAGCAGTCACAAATATCAAATGATGGTCTTCCATTTTCATCTCTTGGTGGCTCCTCTAAATCAGGGTATCCACATACTGGACATGTATATTTTTCCATTTTAATCCTCCTAAACATCTATGCATAATTAATAATTACAATCTGGGCTATTCCAATAATCTAAATTAGTGCCTTTACCATGAATTTGTGGATTCAATTTATGGTATGTTCTAACAACACCATCCTTAGTTACTATACTAAATTCATTTGTTTTATTATTAAACTTCAATATATCTCCATTTGACGCAGTTCTAGATAAAATATTTTTACCACTTGAATCTATAAATTCATTTGCTAACTTTAAATAATCATCTTTTGTAATATTTCCGAACTCACCTTGTTTAATAACATGCTTATCAAAATGTTTATCAAATTTTTTCTCATTACCGAAATTAAACTTATTACTATTACCTACCCCCTCAGTACCTTTAAACAAACTACTAGAATGGTTATCTATATCTTTACTCG
>ERZ1106969.1299-NODE-1299-length-18215-cov-52.361123_pt1 | contig 18215 bp, 17 predicted proteins | sample MGYA00403685_ERZ1106969 | MGnify/ENA primary metagenome ERZ1106969 (study PRJEB35170, sample SAMEA104062416) | human gut metagenome | biome: human gut; feature: human-associated habitat; material: faeces | place: Denmark | collected 2012-05-18 ... | reverse complement strand
TAAACTGTAAAAAAGCCTGTAAAATCAAGGCTTATGGCGTTTCGCAAACGCCTAAATGAAGTTTATATAGAAATGAGGAATTAAATGAGCAATTTAAAAGAGAATGAGAATTTTAAGCTGCTGTTAAAGATACTTCTGGTATTTGCGGTATCGCGCCTTATTATGTTTATAATGGTTCCCGTATATAATGGAATTATGGGAACCGACAGAACATTTACTTTTCTTATGAATGAATGGGATGCCAAAAGATATGCATTTATGATAGAAAACGGATACACATTTCCGCTGGATACGGATCCACAGGCTAACTGGGCGTTCTTTCCGTTGTATGTTTTAGTATGCATGTTTTTTAAGACTATAACTTTTGGTGTAATTGACACTTACGTTATAGGCATGCTGGTATCAAATGTCTGCATTATTATAGCAGCATTTTTTGCAATCAAATGGCTTATAAAAAATAAGAATATTTCTAATGAAGGTATTATTCTTATGGCGGTGCTTATGTTTATGGCACCATATACATTTTATTGCAGCTCGGCATATACAGAAGCTATGTTTATAATGTTTATTGTTCTGTTTTTCTATTTCCTTTCGGATAAAAGATATATTCTGGCAGGACTTATGGCAGCTTGCTCAAGTGCGACAAGAATTGTAGGATGTATACTTGTATTTCCTATGATAGTCAGGTTATATATAGATATAGTTCAAGGAAAATTAAGCTTTAACGGAATTAAGAAATTTGTAAAGCATATGCTTAATGCACCTAAGAAAATATTTGCCGTTCTTATATGTCCGTTTGGAGCTTTTGTTTATATGACATTTTTAAGATTTTTCTGCGGAGATGTCTGGGCATATAAAAATGTACAGATTGCATGGCGTGAAGATGAGTATTTTCCTATAATAGGGGTTATGTGGAAAGCCTGCACAGGACAGATTGAGCCAAGATATACATATATGGGGTGGTTCTGTGTTGCAATACTTATACTTTACGGTTACATGTTTTACAGAAAATACTATGCAATGTCAGTATTCGGAATAATATCGTTACTTGTACCGCTTACTTCACATGTAATGAGTACATGCAGATTTACGATTGGAACTTATGTGGTTTTTGTCGGAGTGCATGATATTCTTATGAGATGTAATAAGGTTGTAAGATGGGTAATAACTGCTATATTGGTGGCTATAGAAATATTCCTGTTATTCCAGTGGTATAATTCGGATTGCTGGCTGATGTAAGCATAAACATATAATTTACATTTAGATAAAAACATTATATCGGGGAATAATGTTTAAAAGAAAGGTAAGATAAAATGAGAAGAGGGCATGCAGATGGAAGAACGAAGAAAAAGGCTTATAGCAACTGTTGCCGGTATTGTAGCAGTAATTGTAATTATTCTAGCAGGAACAGTTGCATATAAAATAATCGCAAAAAGCAATAAAACAGAAAATAGCAAATCAACAGAACAGAATCTGTCATCAGATTTAACGCTGTTGGAAAAAGAGACAACATCTGACAGTGAGGAAAGTTCATCATCCGAAGAAGAGAGTGAGAGTGTTGAGGAAATTGCGGTTGAAGAGCTTGAAAGAATCATAGAGGAAGAAATCTCCAGTGAAAATGAAGAAGCCTGGGAACTTCCGTCAAGAGTTATGACTAATGCAAATGTCCCATATGACGGCGCATCAAGAAATATATCATGCTGGGGAGACTCAATGATATATGGAGTTGGTGGAAGTAATGGAGGGGATATGCCTTCTGTATTAGGAAAGCTCACGGGAATATCAACTTATAATTTTGGTATTCCAAGTGCTACGTCAGATGAAATTGCAGCGTGCCAGGGAGGCTTGTCAGTTGTAACAGACCGTGATATAGAAATATCAGGAACTGAGTCACCGGAAATCGGTTTTGTTATGGAAGATACCGGGGAAGAATTTTCTTTTAGCAGATTCATTTATTATATAAGCGAAGAATTTTATCTGGATGATAATTTACTTAATATAAAAGATGACGGTGGATTTCATATATATAAGTCATATCAGTTATCTTTAAATGAGAATTTTACAGATAATAATATGTCAGCTATAAGTCTTATGTCACAGACAACCGTGACCGGGAGAGCGGCGAAGAAATTTATTGTAAACAACCAGACTAAACAGGAGACAAGTCCTGATAAGGCATCGACAGACAACGGTTCATCTGACAGTGGAGTAAATGCGGTTGCCAAACCGGCAAACGGAAATGGCGCAACAGAGACAAAGCCATCAGAAACACCGGCTAATGGCTCTGAATCAACAACCAAAGAACCGGGGCAGACTACAGCTCCTACACAGCCTTCAATAAATTATGAAAGCTATAATATTCCTGCCGGAACAAGAGTTTACACAAGAGCTTCGATAGATCATAAGAACGATATCCTGATACTTGAGATAGGTAGCAATGGTGGATGGGAGTCAGATTATCAGCAGCTTATAGAGCAGTATGATAATATGCTTTTAAGTTCAGGCTGCCAGTATTATATAATTATTGGAGATACCGACGATCCGGGAACATCTGTAGGGGATGATAACCAGCAGAATTATGATTACAGTAATATCGGAAGAGGTGACACCGGCTGGGAGGCCGCTTTGAGAGAGGCTTATGGTGACCATTTTATAAATATGAGAGCATATCTGATAGAGAATGGTCTTCAGGATGCAGGACTTACGGCAACTACAGAGGACGTAGAAAACTATAAAAAGGGCTGTATATCAAAACAGCTTAGAAGCGACTGGACACACCTTAATGACGATGGATATCATGCAAAGGCTGTGGGTGTGTATAAGAAGGGCGTGGAACTCGGATATTGGAGCTAGTACTTGTCTATTTTTTAAAATAGTATTATAATAAATACACTTTTCAGGTTAATAATTTATAAGTTACCGATTTAGAAGGAGAAAAAAATATGTTATCAGTTGTAGTACCTACATTTAACGAGGGTAAGAATATCAGAAACCTTGTTACACAGATTGATGATGCATTAAAAGGAATTGATTACGAGATTTTGTTTATAGACGATAGTAAGGATGATACTCCTGACGTTATTATGGAGGTCGCTAAGGACTTTCCTGCTGTAAGAATGGAGCACAGAGTTGGCGAGAGTGGTCTTGCAACTGCTGTACTTAAGGGCTTCAGACTTGCTAAGGGTGAATATATGGCATGTATGGATGCAGACCTTCAGCATCCACCAATAGTACTTAAATATATGTACAAGGCTATGGAAAGCGGAGCAGATTTCTGTATACCAAGCCGACTTATTCCTGGTGGTGATGACGGTGGTCTTAACTGGTACAGAAAGTTTGTATCAGGTACAGCACGTAAGATTGGACAGTGGATGCTTCCTTGTCTTAGAAAGATATCAGATCCTACAAGCGGTTTGTTTATGTTCAGACGTGAAGTTATAGAGAACGCAGACCTTCAGCCAATTGGATGGAAGATTATGGTAGAGGTTCTTGCTATGGGTACATACAGCAAGGTTGTAGAGATACCATACAAGTTTCAGCAGAGAACAGAAGGCGAATCAAAGCTTTCCGGAAAAGTTACTATGGAATATTTAAAGCAGCTTAAGGATTTAAGAAAGAGATACAATAAGGCCAACAAATACGAAGTTGAAATTTGGTCTACTGAAAAGATGATGTCATAGGAGTAGGTTATGTCATTCATATCTGCAGGATTTTTTATTACGATAGCAGTTACTGCTATAATATATTATCTTGTTCCGTATAAAGTAAGATGGTATGTGCTTTTAATTATGAGTTATGCATTTTTGCTGACTTATGGTATAAGCTGCATAGGTTTTCTTACATTTTCAATATTGAATACTTATGTCTTTACAAGAATAATGGACACATGCGACAGTAAAAGGATAAGGAAAAGATACCTTATCCTTGCTATCTGTCTTAATTTTGGTATTCTGTTTTTCCTCAAATATTGTAATTTCCTTATAATTAATATAAATAGTCTGTTCACTGTGACAGGTGCAGGAATACATATAAATAAAATTAGCCTTATAATGCCATTGGGAATATCATTTTATACATTCCAGAACATGAGCTATTTAATTGATGTTTACCATAGAAAATACCCATGTGAAAAAAACATCCTCAAGCTGGCATTGTTTTCAGGCTTTTTGCCACAGATATTACAAGGACCTATAGGAAGATTTGACAGACTTGCACCACAGCTTTTTGGGAAAGTGGAGTTTGATATTAAAAATGTCGAATACGGTGTACAACGTATTGCATGGGGACTTGCCAAGAAGCTTATACTAGCCGACAGAGGTTATGTAATAAGCAATACAATATTTAGTAATTTAAATGTATTTTCCGGAGTACACATTATAGTAGCAATGCTGATGTTTTCGGTGTATGAATATTGTGACTTCTCAGGCGGAATTGACGTTGTTATAGGTGTAGCGGAGATATTTGGTATAAAGTTAGATGAGAACTTCAGACAGCCTTATTTCTCAAAATCTATAGGGGAATTCTGGAGAAGATGGCATATTACACTTGGTACATGGATGAAGGACTACATTTTCTATCCTTTCTCTATATCAAAGCCAATACATAGACTCAGCAAGAGATTACAGAAAATATTCGGAAAAACAACAGGAAGAATAATTCCGGTCTGTCTTTCCAATATACTTATATTCTTTATAGTCGGAATATGGCATGGAGCAGCGTGGAAATATATAATTTATGGCTTGTATAATGGTATCATTATTGCAGCAAGCAATTTGCTTAAGCCTGTTTACGGTAAAATGTTTGAAGTTACACATATTAATTCAGAGTCTAAAGTCTGGGGAGCAGTCCAGGTTATAAGAACATTTATCCTTGTTAATATAGGATGGCTGTTTGACGGATGTGCAACAGCAGGGCTTGCATTTAAAGCACTTGGAAGAATATTTGTAAACTTTAATATGTCAGTACTTTCAGATAAGAGTCTCCTCAAAATGGGACTTAACATCAGGGACTGGAAGGTCTTTGGAGTAGCTTTAATAATTCTTATTATTGTAAGTGTGTTAAAGGAAAAAGGTGTAAAGATACGTGATAAGGTAAGCTCAATGCCGTTAGTGTTAAAATGGGCGTTATATATAATTCTTATATTTGCGCCTGCACCATTTGGCTTTGTCGGAAGCACAACTGAGTTCATGTATGCACAGTTCTAGAGGATGAAAGAAAGGTTTACATACTAGAGGTTATTGGTTATGAAGAAAAAACCGGTTATATTATTGGTTGTATTTGTAATATTGGTTATATTTATTAATCAGGTGGCTAATTTTCTATTGGTTCAGCCGGGACTTGCAAGAACCATGTTTCATGAGTGCGGGCAGGGAGGCTATGACTGTGTGATTCTTGGTGCATCACACGGAAGCTATGGTCTGTCGCCTGAGGAAATCAATGAAAAAACAGGCTATAATACAATGAATATGTGCATAGGTGGAGAATATTTATATGACTCATACTATGTTTTAAAATATGCAATTAAACATAATGAATTGAAAACAGTTATTCTTGATGTTGACTATCAGTATCTTGTTAATCAGCATGATGAGAGTATTTTGTTTAACAACGTATATAATGCATACCCTAATAGCTTAGATAAGCTTGGATATTTTGCGGAAAAGATGGCATGGGAGGAATACCGTGGCACATTTCTTCGCTGGACTAACTACTGGCAGTGTTATAAATATATGGGTAAGACAGTAAAGAAAAAGTTATCCAAAGAGTATAAAAATTATGATGCGTCGGTTGTCAGTATGAATCAGGCAGATACATATGTAGGAAACGGTTTTGTTTCACGCTCAAGAAGTTCAGCAAAATCTTCAACCTCATGTATAGAATGGGATGAGAGTAAGGTTTCTTCTGAAGAAATACAGAATATTAAAGATATAGTTTCTTTATGCAGAAAGAAGAATATAAATATAATATTCACTACAGTCTGTCAGGACCCTGATACAGTAAATTCGCAGGCGGACAAATTCAAAGGAGCCAACGATTATATCAAGAAGCTTGCCGATGAACTTGGAGTTGAATATTATAACTTTAATTATCTGAAACAGTCGGTTTTTGAAAGAACAACTGACGACTTTTATGACAAAGAGGGACATATGTATGGAGATACAGCCAGGAGATTCAGCAGTATCTACGGAGATGTTATAAGAAAATCTCTCGACGGAAGCCTGAATGTTACAGAATATTTTGAATAATATATATGATTTGCGAAAATTGGTAATAGGTGTATAATAAAACATAGTTTTTATTAAAACATAGTTTTATAAAAAAACAAGTTTTTATTAAACAATGTGTTTATTGAACCATAAATAAGCGTATTGTATTTAAGGAGGATAAGGAAGAATGGCTATATTAGTGACAGGTGGAGCAGGATATATAGGAAGCCACACAGTTGTTGAGCTTCAGAATGCAGGATTGGATGTTGTAGTAGTAGATAATCTTGTTAATTCAAGCAAAGCCTCACTTAAGAGAGTTGAAAAGATAACAGGTAAAAGCGTTAAGTTTTATGAATGTGATATTAATGATGTCGCAGGAATGAATAATATATTTGATAATGAAGATATTGATTCCGTAATACATTTTGCGGGACTTAAGGCTGTCGGAGAGTCTGTTGAGAAGCCTCTTGAATATTATATGAATAACATTTCAGGTTCGCTTGTTTTGTTTGATGTTATGAGAAAGCATGGAGTTAAGAATATTATATTTTCTTCTTCTGCGACAGTATATGGAGATCCTGCATTTGTTCCTATTACAGAGGAATGCCCTAAGGGAGAGATTACTAATCCTTACGGCAAGACAAAGGGAATGCTTGAAGAAATCTTAACAGATATACAGAAAGCAGATAAGGAATGGAATGTAATACTTTTAAGATATTTTAATCCTATAGGTGCGCATGAGAGCGGAACAATAGGTGAGAATCCTAACGGAATACCTAATAACCTTATGCCATATATAACACAGGTTGCAGTAGGCAAATTACCACAGCTTGGCGTATTTGGAAATGATTATGACACACCTGACGGAACAGGCGTAAGAGATTATATACATGTTGTTGACCTTGCGCTCGGTCACGTTAAGGCTATTGAAAAGTTAAAAGAAAATCCGGGTCTTGCAATATATAACCTTGGTACAGGACATGGATATTCAGTCCTTGATATTGTTAAGAATTTTGAGGCAGCTTCAGGCGTTAAGATACCATATGTTATTAAGCCAAGAAGAGCCGGGGATATTGCTACATGTTATTGTGATGCAGGCAAGGCTGAGAGAGAGCTTCATTGGAAGGCAACAAGGGATTTAAAGACTATGTGTGCAGACTCATGGAGATGGCAGCAGAACAATCCTAACGGATATGAGGATTAATAATAATATTAAAATCAAGATAAGTAATAATAGTATGTAACAGATTGGAGAATAAAAATGGGTAAGTATTTTGGAACAGATGGTTTCAGAGGCGAGGCAAATGTTAATCTTACTGTAGATCATGCATTTAAAGTAGGAAGATTTCTTGGATGGTTTTATGGAAAGAACCACGAAGACGGAAAAGCAAAGGTTGTTATAGGCAAGGATACAAGAAGAAGCAGTTATATGTTTGAATATTCACTTGTTGCAGGTCTTACAGCATCAGGAGCAGATGTATATCTTCTTCATGTTACAACTACACCAAGTGTATCATATGTTGCCAGAACAGAAGATTTTGACTGCGGAATCATGATTTCAGCCAGCCATAATCCATTTTATGATAACGGAATAAAGCTCATTAATGACAAAGGCGAGAAGATGAGAGAAGATGTCATTAATGAAATAGAAAAATATCTTGATGGAGATATGGGTGAACTTCCATATGCTACTAAGGAAAAGATTGGATGTACTGTTGATTATGCAGCAGGAAGAAACAGATATATGGGATATCTTATGAGCCTTGCAATATATTCGTTCAAGGGTATAAGAGTAGGTCTTGATGCTTCTAACGGAAGCGCATGGACACTTGCAAAGAGCGTGTTTGATGCATTGGGAGCTAAGACATATGTTATAAATGCAGAGCCAAATGGTCTTAATATCAATGATAAATGTGGTTCTACACATATGGAAAGCCTTCAGGAGCTTGTAAAAAGAGAACATCTTGACGTTGGATTTGCATTTGACGGTGATGCGGACAGATGTCTTTGCGTAGACGAGAACGGAAATATCGTTACAGGCGACCATATATTATATATCTACGGCTGCTACATGAAAGACAGAGATAAGCTTATAGGCAACAAGGTTGTCACAACAGTAATGTCTAACTTCGGTCTTTACAAAGCATTTGATGCGGTAGGAATTGATTATGAAAAGACTAAGGTTGGAGATAAATATGTTTATGAATGTATGTCAGAAAATGGCTACAGAATAGGCGGAGAGCAGTCAGGACATATTATATTCTCTAAATACGCAACAACAGGTGACGGACTTATAACAGCACTTAAGATGATGGAAGTAATGATAGCTAAGAAAAAGACATTAAGTCAGCTTGCAGCTCCATTGGTGATATATCCACAGGTGCTTAAGAATATCAGGGTTACAGATAAAACAGAAGCACAGAATGATGCAGATGTTAAGGCAGCAGTTGCAGCAGTTGCAGATAAGCTCGGAAGTAACGGAAGAATTCTTGTAAGAGAGAGCGGAACAGAGCCGGTAGTAAGAGTTATGGTTGAGGCAGACAGCACAGAAACCTGTGAAAAGTATGTTGATGAAGTAATTGAAGTTATTAAAAACAAAGGATATGGAATATAAATAAGAATCCCTTAATAAGATTATAGTAAGTCTTATTAAGGGATTTTTTATGCCTGTTTTTAATATGTATGGAAAAAGTAAGAAAATGTATGCGAAAAGTAAAAGAAGGAAGCTTAAATTTGTTCTGGCAGCAGCTCTTGTAATGACTGCCATATTAGGAGTGCTGTCAGGCTGTTCTAATGATAATGTGAAGAATAAAGAAAAAATAGAGTACACGGTTGTTGAGGATGCGGATTTACCGGTTGAATTAAAGAAGATAATCAATGAAAGAAAAGACAATACTTTAAGGCTTACATATGCTACAAAGGATTATACATATATTGTTGCGGGATACGGGACAAAGGAAACAAGCGGATACAGCATAAAGGTTAATGATGTTTATCTTGGAGACGGTTCAATATATGCTGATGTAAGTTTGTTAGGCCCTGCAACGGGAGAGTCTGTCAGTGAGACAAAAACAACTCCATATATTGTAATCAAGATTGAGAAAAGAGAAGAAACCGTAATATTTAAAATGTAGCAAAAATTAAAATACTTTAGATGATTTAATCATAAGATATTAAAAATAATCTTAATTAAGCATAGAGTAAAGGAGATTTAATTTTGAGACTTGATTATATTAATATTCATGAATACAGTGTAAAGTGTACTGCAAATACGCAGATAACCCTGGATGATGATTTTAACGTACCCGACAGTAAGCCTGACATAGACGTTATAGTCAAGGAATGTGGAAATATAATTATTGATAATATAAAGGTGAATCAGGATAAGGCAAATGTTGAAGGAACACTTAAATTTTCTTTATTGTATACAGGAAAGAGGGCAAATGACGGACGTCATCTTCCGGTAAAAATGGAAGGAGACATGAGCTTCAGGGACAATATTAATTTGTCATGTGAGGCGGATGATACATATGTTACCTGTAGTTCCAAGTTAGAGGATTTGACAATTAAGGCTATCAATTCAAGAAAAATAAGTGTAAAGGCAATTGTTGAATTAAAGATAGTATGTGAAGAGATAAAAGATATGCAGGTGACACATGATATTGAGGAGGAAGAAGACAATATTAATATGCAGGTGCTCCATAAGAATATCGAATTTGTGGAGCTTAAGGCCGATACAAGAGATAATTTCAGAATAAGGGAAAATGTTTCAATTCCGGCAAATAAGCCGGATATAGACGAACTTATATGGAATGACGTTGCAATACGGAATCTCAATACAAGATTAACAGACAGTGGTTTATCGGTTAATGGTGAGCTTGATATATTTATCATGTATTTATCTAGGGATGAAAACCAGCCTGTGCAGTGGTATGAAACCAGTGTTAATTTTGACGGAAATCTGGAAATAACAGGCTGCAATCCGGATATGATAAGTTATGCGGATTACAGGATAATAAGCAAAAATATAGAGGCAAGACCGGACTATGACGGAGAGAACCGCGATATATCGGTAGAACTTGTGCTGGATATGAATGTAAAGGCATATGAAGAATGTGAAGAAAATATTATATCGGATATATATTCGCCGGTCAGGGATTTAAAGCTTTCCATATCTAAAGAAAAATTAAAAAAACTTATGATTCGTAATAATTCCAAGTGCAGAGTAATAGGTAGTGTCAGGTTATCGGAATATGCAAATCTGTTGCAGATATGTAACAGTACGGCTGATGTTCAGATTGATGCCATAGAAAAAGATGAAGACGGATTATCTATAGATGGCGCAATACTTGTAAATGTATTTTATATTACATCAGATGATGGAGCACCTATGGGAAGTGTCCGTTCAGTCATACCATTTAACCATAAAATACAGATGCATACCGATAAAGATATGGAGTACCAGATAAAGGCAAAGATAGAGCAGCTTTCGGCAGCAGCCGGAGGCGAATCACAGATTGAGGTAAAGGCAGTGGTATCGCTGGATGCAATATGTTTCCAGCCATTTGAAATAGAGATAATAAAGGACTGTGAGGTAAATGATGAAATAAGTGAGGAATATGCCAATATGCCGGCAATGGTAGGTTATATATCGGACGGAAAAGAAAGATTGTGGGACATTGCAAAGAAGTATCATACAACAACAGCTTCGATAAAGGTAAGCAATACGCCGGTTGAAAGATTGGCAGACGACATGTGCGTTAAAAAGGGAGAGAAGCTTTTACTGATAAAATCCTGATATAGTAGGAATAAAACGATAAGGATAAAATAATAAGAATAGTAGGAATAGCAAGAAATAAAATAGTAATTGATAGAATAATAAGGGGGCAGAAGTGTAAGGTGACCTCGAAAAGTCTGACTTTTGGGGTCACCTTAATACTTCTGCCCCTTTATTATAAAATATATGAATATGGAGTACCATTAAAAATGGTAGCTTAGTGATTAATAGTTACCCGGTCTAGTTTGCAGACTTTGATGAAAAGTAATCGTCAAACTGTTTCATAACAGCATCATAAGTATTGTTAGATATATCAGGTAATGATTTACCCCATGCCTTAGTTGCTTCTTTAAAGCCTTTTTCAACGGCTGCTTTCATTTCTTTCATTTTATCTTCGTCATCGCCGGCAAGAGCCTGAGCAAATGAGAATATTCTTTCGGAAGTCTGTTTAACACCCCAGTAACCATTTTCGGAAATATCATCCTTAGCCTGTGCTATGGTGTCTGCATCAGCTGTAAAATTGCCACTTGCCAAAGCCTTCCACATATCATCGGCTGTGCCGATTGTGATTCCCTGTTTCTGGAACATCTTGGTTACAAGGCTCTGCATCTGCTGCATACGATTCTCTGTATCAGCCTTTAACTGTGCAATTATAGATGCTTTGTTAGTTGTTTTAGTAACATTATCGTTCTTTACAGAACCCTCATAGGTAGCAGCAGTATCTGTATAAGCACTCTTATCTGCTGCATCCTTTGTTTTGGAACTTGTCTTGGAATTGTCTGCATATGTCTTGTTAGTTGCAGAAGCAGTGTAAGTTCCGTAATTAGAATTAACTCCGTTTAATGACATAAAATAACCCTCCTTGGTATTTGATATTAATATTATCGACATAAATATTAAATAGTTAATAGTAAAATGTGAATTGATTTAAAATTTGTTGAAAAATTTTCTCTATATTGGTAATATTGTGGATAACAAATACAAAGCATATTTAGTGCAAATGAAAGGAAAGTGGAAGTTATGAAGGTTTTATTAATTAACGGAAGTCCTAAGGAACATGGATGTACATATACAGCTTTAAAAGAGGTTGCAGACGAACTTGAAAAAAATGGAGTGGAAGCAGAGATTTTTCATATAGGAAACAAGCCTGTTATGGGCTGCAAAGGCTGTGGATATTGCTCAAAGACAGGAACACATACCTGCGTATATAATGAAGATTCAGTAAATGAGGCAATTCTTAAGGCCAAGGATGCTGATGGATTTGTATTCGGAAGTCCTGTTCATTATGCATCTGCATCAGGTGCGATTACTTCATTTCTTGACAGATTGTTTATGGCAGGCTACCCAATGGCACATAAGCCGGGAGCAGCAGTTGCAAGCTGTAGAAGAGGTGGAGCAACAGCAACAATCGATCAGCTGAATAAATATTTCACAATCGCACAGATGCCGGTTGTATCAAGCAATTACTGGAATATGGTACATGGCAATACTCCTGATGAAGTAAAGCAGGACGAAGAAGGAATGCAGACAATGAGAATCCTTGCAAGAAATATGGCATGGCTGTTAAAATGCATTGAAGCAGGAAAGAATGCAGGAATTAACACACCACAGCCGGAAGCTAAAATAAAGACTAATTATATTAGATAATATTTATATAATTAAACTGACTGCTACGCAGATATAATATATGGGATTAATCCTGTCTGCACAATGAAGATGAGACTTAATAATCGTGGAAGCCTCTGCTGAACACGATTATCGTTTTAAAAGGCTCATCGTAATGTTTTGTGCAATTAGGATTAATCCCATATATTATATTTGCGTAGCAATTTTGTAAATTATATCAATATTAATTATGCATCTTGTGCGTTTTCTTTGCCTTCGTGCTCTATCTTTATTGTGCTCTTTTTCCATATTCCGGTCCAGTACAGAATGTAAAGTATTAAAGCGGAAGTAGCGTTACTTACAACAACTGAGTACCATACACTCTCTACGCCCATATGGAGAATGCTTGAGCAGAACCATAAAGTTACAAATCTGAAAATCCATATTCTTGTGGCATCGACAGCCATTGTTATCATGGTGTGGCCACAGCCCTGGAATAACCCCTGCGTTACATTGTAAAATGCGTTGGTCCAGCAGCAGAAGGCCATAATAGACAGGAAATCAGTCGCGAGAGGGACTACCTGCTCATCACTTGTAAAGAATCTTACCATTGGCTCAGCTATGAAATGTCTTGATAGAATCATTCCAAATAGGAAAAGGAAAATAGCACCTATACGCAATGCTATATGGTAAGATTTATTGGTTCGCTCTGTATTGCCGGCACCCATATTTTGTCCGACTATTGTTGATATGGCAGAGCCGATACCGTTTGCAGGCATTGTGATAATGCTGTTTATCTTATTTCCGATTCCGTAGGCGGTTGTTGCAATGGCACCATAGGCATTAACATTTTTAGTCATAAGAAGGAAACCTAACTGCATAGTGCTTCCGCCGATTGCAGTTGGAAGTCCTATTCTGAAAATATCTGAAAGCTTCTTTTTTTCAAAAACAAATCCCTTAAAATTAATACGGACAAGCTGGGATGGGCGTGTGAGTGCGATAAATCCTATAATTGCACTTGGTATTTTAGCTAACAGGGTAGCAAATGCCGCACCTGCGATTCCCCATTTAAACACAATAAGGAATAAAGGGTCTAATAAAAGATTGACTGACACGCCTAAAACATTAAGAAGCATAGGCTTTACGGTATCACCCTGTGCCTGCTTCACAGAGGTATAAAGGTTAATTGTAAAAAGAAAAGGAAGGTCAAGAACTACAATTCTTATGTAAGAAAGACCATATGTATAAATGTTTCCCTCCGCACCAAGCCATTTTACTATGGAAGGTGTGGTAAGCCAGCACAGCAGCGCACAGAAAACAGAGAAAACAAGTGAGCACAGGCAGATATGATTTGCCATTGAATTAGCCTGCTTATCCTCCCTTGCACCTAAGAACTGGGAAATAAGTATTGCGCCGGCTGTGGTTATTCCTGTACCAAAGTTAATTAGTATATTCTGGATAGGTGACACCAGCGTAATGGCAGCCTGATTTTCTGTACCGATTTTACCGAGCCAGAAGGTATCGGTTAAATTGTACATAGACTGTATGAAACTGTTAATCATAACGGGTATGGCTAACATAAGAATAGCCTTAACAAGATTTCCGTTAAGAATAAGATTTCTTTTATCGGCACTTAAAGGTTTTGACATAAATAGACCCTTTCTTTCTAAACTTTTTGTAAATGTATTTGTAAAAGTATTGACAAAATATCTGTAGTTACATCATAATATATATTAGCATAAAAAACAGTAATTTCCTTTGATTTATAGCAATATAATTTGTAAAATACAGAATAATTAACCAAAGCGTTTTTAAACAAAATGGAGGGATTTTGGCTATGTTAATGGACATGTCCAGCGATTTTAATATAAAAAAAGTAAAGAGGAGTGCGACACTTAATCAGGTGGAACCGCATATGCACCCATTTAATGAAATGTTTTATTTATTAAGCGGTGAATGTACTGCATTTATAGGGCATAATATCTACAAATTCAAGAGAGGCGATTTTGTAATTGTTCCGGCAGGAATGTTGCATAAGACTAATTACAACGGCCCCGGAGTCCAAGAAAGAGTTATTATAAGTTTCAGAAATGACGTTACAGACTGGATAAGCAGTGTTGTAGGAACAGATATTGTATCAGAGTGCATGCAGACGGGTACAATATCAATACCTGAAAAAAGACAGGATTATGTTGAGGGACTTCTTAACAAGCTGCTGTATGAGAAGAATGAACCTGATTCGTTATCGGCAGGTTTTATAAGAGTAGGACTTGTTGAGTTAATCCTTTTTATAATGAGATGTAAGAAATATGAAGAAAATGTTATAAAGGAAATTGATGCCGATAACATTTTGATGCAGGAGATTGCGACATATATGTATGAGCATTTCAGCGAAAAGATTACACTTGATGATATGGCTAAGAAATTCAGTATGAGCAGGTCATATCTGTCTAAAAAATTTAAAGCATCTACAGGCTTTGGCTTTAAGGAATACCTGATAAATGTAAGAATAAAGAATGCGTGTACATTATTATTGCAGACGAATAAGTCCATTACAGATATTGCATTTGAATGCGGCTTTAATGACAGTAATTATTTTGGTGATGCATTCAGGCATATAAAGGGCATTTCACCTAATAAATACAGGAAAAATAAAGAAGCTATCTGACGTAATATATTTTTTGTTGCAATTACAGAAGCATTTTTATATAATTGTATACAAGAATAAATAATAAGAGTGAAAATTATGGAGAATATAAGACTTAAAGCAAGAGCAAAGATTAATCTTGGACTGGATGTTTTAGGGAAGAGAGATAACGGTTATCATGATGTAAGAATGATAATGCAGACAATAGGGCTGTATGACAGAATAATCATGACGAAGGCAGATGGGGATGATATAGTTATCAAATCCAATCTGGGATTTCTCCCGGTTAATGAGAATAATCTGATTTACAAAGCAATAAAGCTTATGAAAGATACTTATGGTCTGCACGGTGGAATTGAGGTTGACTTAAACAAATTCATACCGGTTGCGGCAGGAATGGCAGGAGGAAGCACAGATGCGGCATCTGCCATGTATGGAATGAATAAGCTGTATAATCTCGGTTTGTCTACAGAGGATATGATGAAGCTGGGAGTTAATATAGGAGCAGATGTTCCGTATTGTGTCATGAGAGGAACAGCTCTGGCAGAAGGAATTGGTGAGGAGCTTACCAGGCTTAAGCCTATGCCACATGCATGGATGGTTATCGCAAAGCCACCGGTGAATGTATCAACCAAGCTTGTATACGAAAGCCTTGATATGGGAGCAGTTGTAAAACATCCTGATATAGACGGAATAATAGAAGCTATTAATCTTTCAGACGTTAAGCTTATAGCAGAAAGAATGGGAAATGTCCTTGAGGATGTTACAATTCCAATGTGTCCTGTTATCAGCAGCATAAAGAATGATATGATAGAGCTTGGTGCTTATAATGCGATGATGAGCGGAAGTGGGCCTACGGTTTTCGGAATTTTTCCGGACGAAGAGACTGCACTTAATTGTCAGCGTGTTTTAAGAGAGAAAAAGGACGCAAGGCAGATATATATTACAGAAAGTTTTAATTAAAAGGTTTTAGCTGGAAAGTACAGTTTTTATTTATGGATAAGAATAGAAGAATGGAGGACTTGGAACTATGAAGGGCGAGTTAAAAATGGATGTTAGCGAATATCTTCCACTCAGAGATGTAGTTTTTAATACATTAAGACAGGCTATATTAAGAGGAGAGATGGAACCCGGAGAAAGACTCATGGAAATTCAACTTTCACAGAAACTGGGTGTGAGCAGAACTCCTATTAGGGAAGCAATAAGAAAGCTTGAGCTGGAAGGCCTTGTTATAATGATACCAAGAAAGGGTGCAGAGGTTGCCCATATTACTGAAAAAGATATGAGAGATGTTCTTGAGGTGCGTTCAACACTTGAAGAGCTGGCAGTTACACTTGCATGCAAGAATGTAACTCCTGACAAGATAGAAGCTCTTAAAGCGGCAAACAAGGTGTTTGAGTCAGCAATCATTTCTAAAGATGTGGTTAATATAGTAGATGCTGATGTATCTTTCCATGATATAATTTATGCCATGACAGATAATCAGAGACTTATACAGATTATTAACAACTTAAGAGAGCAGATGTATCGTTACAGACTTGAATATGTAAAGGATGCAAGGACTCATTCAATACTTATAAGCGAGCATAATGACATTATTCAGAAGCTTCAGGATAAGAATGTTGAAGATGCCAAGACAGTTGTACGTCAGCATATCAATAATCAGGAAAAGGGAATTGTAAGATTACTGAATAACTAATAAATTTCTGGAAATAATCTCCATATAAACATATGGAGGTTATTTTTTATGAAAAAGAAAAACAGACATTTTGCAATTCTGCTTATGGTAGTTATAGCGGTCACAACATTTGCTGCATTACATAGAACAGTAGATACAATGGCAGTTGAACAGCTTCAGCAGGGGATTTCAAAGGAGATAATAAGGTTTCATGTAAGGGCAAACAGCGACTCAGATGAAGACCAGGCATTAAAGCTCAAGGTTAAGGCTGCGGTTGTGGATTATCTGGCTCCGCTTCTTGAGAATTCGTCATCGCTTGATGAGACAAGGGAAATATTAAGTGAACAGCAGGATAATATATATGCACTTTCGATAGATACATTGCGTGATAATGGCTGTGGTATGGATGTAAAAGTGTATTTTGAGAATTGCTATTTTCCGGTAAAGAGTTATGGTGATGTGACATTTCCTCCCGGAGAATATGAAGCTTTCCGTATAGATATAGGGGAAAGTGCAGGGAAAAACTGGTGGTGTGTGTTATACCCTCCGCTTTGTTTTGTGGATACGGTCTATGGTGTAGTGCCTGATGAGTCAAAGGATAAGTTAAAAAATGTCCTTAATGAGGAAGAATATCATGCAGTTACCAATACAGAGTATAAGTTCAGATTTAAGTATCTTACATTTTTAAATCAGTTTATTAAGGAATAGATGAAATACCCGGGAGAGAAGGATATATGAAGGATAAAGTATTTGTTAAAATAAGAGGACTTAACATTGCAGAGGAAATAGACGATACGGAAGATTCCGAGGTTGTGCAGGAGGATGCTATAGAAGTTATAAGTGTCGGAAAATATGCAGTTGTTAATGGCAAAGAATATGTAAAGTACGAAGAAGTATATGAGGAATTTGAAAAAAAGGCACGTTGTCTTATCAAGATAGAGGATGACAAAATAGAAGTCAGCAAAAAAGGTGCCATAAATTCGCATCTTATATTTAACAAAAATGAAAAGACAGATACTTTATATGACACACCATATGGAAGTCTTTCACTGGGTGTGGTAACAAAGGAAATGGATATAAAAAGAACAGAGGATACAATAAATATCGAGATAGAGTATTCGCTTGAATATAATTATAATAAGTTGTCAGACAACAGAATCTGCATTGAGATTACGTCTGATTTATCAATATAATGGCTATATAGAGTCTTATCTCCATCGTGTAAAAAAATAAATGGGCTATATAGTCAGACGGAAACGCCTATTATATAACAATTTATTCATATTGCACGAAGCATTACGA
>ERZ1106969.1292-NODE-1292-length-18276-cov-23.545085_pt1 | contig 18276 bp, 13 predicted proteins | sample MGYA00403685_ERZ1106969 | MGnify/ENA primary metagenome ERZ1106969 (study PRJEB35170, sample SAMEA104062416) | human gut metagenome | biome: human gut; feature: human-associated habitat; material: faeces | place: Denmark | collected 2012-05-18 ... | reverse complement strand
AAAAGTCCGAGTAGTATTGCTATAAAATTATAGCAACTTATATTATAGCCTAGAATTAGGTACATTGAAAAGATTTGAAATAAAAAGAATCCCTTTCTCATAACAAAAGGGATTCAAAGAGTTATCTATGTTTTAAAAGCTCTTCAGCAGCTCCTAGAATACCGAGCATAGAATGTTCAAATACAAGTCCACCTTGCATGAAAATCGTATACGGAGGACGAACAGGACCATCTGCACTTAGTTCAATAGATGAGCCTTGTACAAATGTACCACCGGCCATGATGATTTTATCTTCGTACCCAGGCATATCACCAGGAATTGGATGTACGTGAGCATCTACAGGAGAATATGCTTGCATACCTACACAGAAGTGCTCCATTTCTTCTCCATTTTTTAAATTGATAGCTTGGATTAAATCATAGCGTTCAGCATTTACCTTAGGGAATACATCATACCCTAACAATTCACCTACTGCAGCTGTATATACAGCCCCTTTAAGAGCTTGTAATACTACATGAGGAGCCATAAACAAGCCTTGGAAGAATAAACGATAACCAGGCGCATAAGAGCCCATATGATCACCAAGTCCTGGAGCAGTGAGTTGGTACGCTGCATCTTCAACTAAGTCTTCACGACCTACGATATAGCCACCTGTTGGTGCTAAACCGCCACCTGCATTTTTAATGAGCGAACCAGCCATAATATCTGCACCAGCTTCTAAAGGTTCTTGCAGTTCTGTAAACTCACCATAACAATTATCTACGAAACAAATAGTATTCGAGTTTTTAGCTTTTACAGCATCTACAATAATCTTAATATCCGCAATAGATAATGGTTCACGCGTACTATAACCACGAGAGCGTTGAATCACTACTACTCGCGTATTGTCATTAACAGCATTCGCGATGGCTTCTACATCATATGTATTATTCTTTAACGGTACCTCAGTATAGGTAAACCCCTTTTCTACGAGAGATCCACGCACTTCACGAGATACACCGATAACAGATTGCATCGTATCATAAGGAGCCCCAACTGCATAGATAAATTCAGTCCCTTTTGAGCCATTCCCCATTAAAGAAATCAAAGTTGTTGCTAGTGCATGAGTGCCAGAAACAAAATGGGGACGAACGATGGCTTTTTCACCTTTAAATACATAGGCAAATACTTCATCTAGTTTTTCTCGGCCCACATCGTTATAACCATAGCCCGTAGTACCTGTAAAATGATAGTCAGATACTTGGCACTCTTTAAAGGCTTCTAATACCTTTTTTGTATTGGCTAATGCAATAGGTTCAAATTTTTTAAATTCAGGTTCAGCCATCTCAAGGGCTTTACTACGTATTTCTTCTAATGTCATGCTAATCCTTCTCTACGAATTAATTCCATAGCTTTATTAAATATAAAATCTTTAGATGTATTATTATCAATATGAATCCATTCAATATATGGCATGCGCTTATACCAAGTAATTTGTCGCTTGGCAAAATGACGAGTATTTTTCTTGATTAAATCTCTACATTCATCAAGGTTAATAGTACCATTTATATAGTCTACAACCTCTTTATAACCAATCCCCTTAAAGGCTTGGCAATCAGGATTTACACCGGACTTAACAAGTTGCTCAACCTCTTCAATTAAGCCTGCAGCAAACATCATATCGACGCGTAAATTAATGCGTTCATATAACTGATCACGATTTCTCATAAGACCAATAACAGGCCCTTTATAAGATATACCATCTTTAGTCTGATTACGTAACGAATCTACATCGCCATGATGCAATATTTCAATAGCTCGATATAAACGATGCTTATCATTATATTGAATTTCTATATTGTGTTTTGTTCCTAATGTGAAAGCATATTCTCGTAAACCATCAATACCTTTAGTATTAAATAGCTCATCTAGTTCTAATCGTAAATTTTCATCAGGCTTAACGTCATTAAAGTTATAGTTTTCTAATAACGATTGAACATATAACCCTGTGCCACCAGACAGAATAGGTAGAATATTCCTGTCATTTAGTCTACCAATTATCTCTTTAGCTTGATTTTGGAAAATAGACACTGAATATGAATCATTTGGTTCTAATATATCGATAAGATGATGTTTCACACGCTTAAGTTCATCCGCCGATGGTTTAGCGGTACCAATATTGAGTTGTTTATATACTTGGTAAGCATCACCAGAAATAACCTCAGCATGTAGCTGTTCTGCTAAGTCCAAGGTAAGATCTGTTTTGCCTACCGCCGTTGGTCCAACGATGGTAATTAAGGGATTCACATTAACTCCTTCATATATACACCATAGCCTATACGACTATATTTTCCGCCCACCCATTGATGCGGTGGATAGTTTTGAAAGACCGAACTAAATGGTCGTTCTTTAATAATAACACCATACGTGGCAACACGCATAGCCTGTGACATGATTTTATCATCAATATGACTTTCCACAGTATGTCCCCGAAGAGGTTTGAATTGAGGACTTTTCTCTACAGGAACTTCAAACATAGGATCAAAATAAATAATATCAATACTATTGTCAGGTAGATTTGGTAAATAGTGTTCAAAGGTATCATGATTTACTTTAATACGTCGCAATGCATTCGTTACACTATCCTCACTATGAATATAATGAGCTAATCCATGACTAGTAGCAAGCCATATAGGCAAAGACCCTTCTAGGCCAGTTATTTGAGCTTGTGGGTAACCATAACTCACTACCATACTGTCACTACCAAGGCCAATTGTACAGTCTAAAAACGTAAATCTAGCTCTATTAGATAATCCTTTTTTATCTAATATGACTTGTACCGCATTAACTAGATGATCGCCTTCACCGCGTTGTAAACGTAATATACGTAATTGAGCCATAGACAAATGAAAGGTATGTTGTTGATTTTCTGGAAAATGAATAGTTAATCCAGAACCAGCAAGAACCGCAATATATTCGCATTGATACTTACCGAATAAGGCTAGTATCGATGTTTTGCCTCGTTTTATATAGGTCATATGCATAGAGGAAGCCAAAACTTTGGCTTCCTCTTGAATGGCCTCATTAGATTTTTGAGCTGTAGTTAAAATATTCATGTTAAGACCGTAAGAATAACTTACCTAATTCATTAGGCGTAAATTTTATAATCGTTGGACGACCATGTGGACAAACGTACGGTTTTTCAGTACTAAATAAATCCTCAATTAAGGTAGTCATTTGATACATATTTAAATTATGACCTGCCTTAATGGCCCCTCTACAAGATGCATACGCTAGCATTTCATGACGTAACTGAGCCTTAGTAGGCTGTTGATGTTCGTGTAAGTAAGAGAATACATATTGGAGAATTTCAAAAGCCTTTGACTCTACTAAATCTACAGGCGCCCCTACTAATTTTATTTTCGTAGGACCACCTAACTCTACATCAAATCCAAGATCTAGTAAGGTTTCTCGCTCTTCCTCTACCAAATTCATTTCATCGTCAGTAGCCTCACTATATTGAGGCACAAGGATAGATTGCATAGGAATGGATTCAGAAGACTTACAAAGCTTATCATAACGTACACGTTCATGTGCTGCATGTTGATCTATAATATAGAGATCATCACCCTTTTTTGCCAAAATATAACAAGACGCAACTTGGCCCATTGGTAGGAATCCAGAGTTTTGAATTGTCCGTTCCTCCACATCTTGTTCACGGATGTCATGAGATAAAGATTTAAAACGATCTATATCCTCTTTGGTATAACTAGGGAATTCTTTAGGAACAGCGTCAAAACTTTCATCTATAAAGGATGATTGTTCATAAGTAGCCTTTGGTGCAGGAGGTGTATATCCCTTAGCTTTAAGGTTCTCCACAAACTGTGTAGTTTCACCACGCATAACTTCGTACCCTTTTGTACGGCGACCACCAAAGACTTTATCATAATCTACTGCTGTAGCTATATGTTCTGCAGATTGCATATCGTCGTGAACAACAGGAGGTGTTCTATAAGAATCATACGTACTATTGCCATGAGATATATTAGTATTGTCGTCTCCTTGGTTGATAGCTGTATTGTGAGTATTACTACTATCTTTTGACAATGACTCACTTATGCCCATATAAACAGATGACTCCCGTTCATATCGCTCATGAAGTGGATTATTTAGAGCATTTAAAATACCGTGGTAAACTGCTTTAAATATAATCTTATCATCAGAGAATTTTACTTCACTCTTACGAGGATGTACATTAATATCAACCATTTCAGCAGGCACTGTAATATTTAGCACCACTAAAGGATGACCATTTTTTGGTAATAGTGCATGGTAAGCATTATCAATAGCCTTCATGATGGTTTTATCAGAAATAACGCGGTTATTAACGATAATAGTTTGCCAAATTCTAGTACTTTTAAGAAGGGTAGGTTTACTCACTACACCATCGATATAAATAGAGTCACTTTCATAAGCAACAGTGAAAATGTCATCCTTTGTTTTATATCCATATAATGCAGCTACCGTATCACCAATATTACCATTGCCAGGTGTAATTATAGCTACCCGATCATCTACGATGAGTTTAAAAGAAATATGTGGATTGCTTAGCGCAAGTTTGCCTACAATATCTTGAATTTTAGAAGATTCTGTACGCTCTGATTTCAAGAATTTGCGACGGGCTGGCGTATTGTAGAACAAATCTCTTATTTCAATAGTCGTCCCCGGTGCAGCACCATAAGGAATACAATCGGTAAATGTACCACCGTCAACAGTAATGCGAGTTCCTAAATCAGAGTCTGCTTTTCGTGTAGTTAAAGAGAAATGAGATACAGAGGCAATACTAGCCAATGCCTCTCCACGAAAGCCTAAAGAAGCAATATCAAATAAATCTTCTACCTGTTGTATTTTAGAGGTGGCATGACGCAAAATTGCTAGGCGTGCATCTTCCTCTGTCATACCGATACCATTATCGGTAATCCGCATATAAGCTACACCGCCATCGCCGATTTCAACCTCAATATTAGTGGCGGACGCATCAATGGAGTTTTCAATGAGCTCTTTAATAACTGATGCGGGACGTTCCACAACTTCGCCAGCAGCTATTTTATTGATTGTGGTTTCATCCAATACATGAATGGTAGCCATTATTTCCCGCCTCCTTTACGAGCCTCCTCTTGTAGTTCATATAATTTATTTAATGCTTCAATCGGTGTCATACTCATTACATCTACTTCTAGTAAGCTATCGACTACTGAATGAGTAAATAAGTTACCTAGTGAAGAATCACTCATTTGTTTAGTAACTGGCTTCACTACATTATTAGGTTGAGCTCCCATAACACGATTATTTAAATCACTAGTATCATGACTTTGGTCTTCCAAAGATTCCAAAATTACTTCTGCCCGTTTTAATACAGAGTTCGGTAAGCCTGCCAATCTAGCAACATGAATACCATAGCTACGGTCTGCACCACCTCTGATGATGCGGCGCAAGAATGCAACATCCTTACCTTTTTCTTTTACAGCTACAGTGTAATTCTTTAATTTACTATAGCTTTCTTCTAAACTAATTAACTCATGGTAATGGGTAGCAAATAATGTCTTGCCGTGAATATGCTTACAAATATGCTCAACTACAGCTTGGGCAATGCTTAAACCATCAAATGTACTAGTACCGCGACCAATTTCATCTAAGATAATTAAGCTGTTATGTGTAGCATTCTCTAAAATATAGGCTACCTCTTTCATTTCTACCATGAACGTACTTTGACCAGTAGAAATATCATCACTAGCACCTACACGTGTAAAGATGCGATCCACTGGAGAAATAGATGCTTCACGGGCAGGAATAAAGGAGCCTATTTGTGCCATAATCATCAAAATAGCAGCTTGACGCATATATGTTGATTTGCCGGCCATATTAGGACCTGTAATGAGCAAGAATTCCTCATCATCATGATTTAGAACTATATCATTTGGTACAAAAACTTCACGCTTCAAGAATTTTTCAATAACAGGATGACGACCATCTCGAATATTGATTTGACCATTCATTACAATGGTAGGGCAAATATAATTTTCTTCATAACCTACTAAAGCAAGTGAACATAATACATCAAAGTCCGCAAGGGCACGAGCCGTTTCTTGCACCTCTTTAATGACGAGTTTAATATCATTTCTTAACTGTTGATATAACTCATGCTCTAAGGCGATAATTTTATCCTTAGCACTGAGAATTTTAATTTCAAATTCCTTTAACTCAGGCGTAATATATCGCTCTGCATTAGCTAAGGTTTGTTTACGAATGAAATAATCAGGTACTTGTTCAGATTTACTATGGGATACTTCAAAGTAATATCCAAATACCTTATTATAACCAGTTTTAATTTTAGATAAACCTGTAGCCTCTCTAATATCAGCTTCCATCTTAGCCAGCCATTGCTCACTATTAGTCGCTAAAGAACGCAGTTCATCTAAATCTGGATTGAAACCATCTTTAATAACGCGGCCTTCTTTTAATGTCAATGCTGGTTGGTCAGCAATAGCACGGCATAATAAATCATAAATGTCTTTATGATCTTGGATGCGGTCATTAATGGATGTTAATGCTAAACTTGAGCATGTACCTAATACATCTTTAATATCTGGTAATACCGCCAAAGATTCACGAAGAGCCGTTAAATCTCTAGGCGATACAGAACCTGTTTCTACACGACCTACGATGCGCTCAAAATCATAAATACAATCTAATAAACTACGCATATGAGACCGTTCAGCACCACGTGTAATAAGTTCTGCCACGGCCGCTTGACGTCGTTGAATTTGATTTATATCAGTCAACGGACTTTCAAGCCATTGCTTTAATAGGCGCGCTCCCATAGGTGTCAATGTACGATCTAGCACATCGAGTAATGTCCCTTTTTGACCACCATCACGTAGATTATGGGTAATTTCTAAATGGCGTAAAGAAGATGTATCTAAGATCAGACGATTACCTACACTCAATTGATGTACATAGTTAATATGGGAAATTTCAGACTTAATAATTTCTTCTAAATATAGAAGCATATATCCTAATGCTTCCCATACATCCTCTTCCATAAGGCCTAGGTCACCAAAGTGATTCACAGCCTTCTCAGCTACTTCACGCTGTGTATAGTACGTAGTGAATGGTGATAAAACAACATTACTAAATTGATTTTCAATGAAATCCTTAATATCTTGCGGTAAAGCTGTACCTTCAGGCAATATGATTTCACTTGGTCTATACATACTGAGTGCATCGTACATGTCACTTCGTTTGTCACTGTTAGTAATGCGATGCCAAATAACCTCCCCTGTAGATACATCAGAAAACACGAGTATCCATGCGTCTTTTACCATATAAAATAATGATAAAAAGTTATTAGACCTTGCATCATTACCATTTTCAGTCATTACCGTCCCAGGTGTAATAACCTTTACAACATCGCGTTTAACGATGCCCTTAACAGCTTTAGGATCTTCTAATTGCTCACAAATAGCAACCTTATAGCCCTTTTTAACAAGTGTTTCAATATAACTTTCAGCAGCATGAAAAGGAACGCCACACATCGGTGTGCGTTCCTCATCTCCTGTTGGGCGACCGGTTAAGGTTATATTAAGTTCACGAGATGCAATTAATGCATCATCATTAAATAATTCATAAAAGTCACCTAACCGAAAGAACAGTAATTCTTCAGAATATCTAGATTTAATATCTAAATACTGCTCCATCATAGGTGTTTGCTTTTTTGCCATACTTACCCCTTTTGTATTGTACCGTAGCAAACCCAAGTTTGTGCTTTATCAATATAGGCTGGTACTGTTTCACCAATTGATAAGGAATCGTCTTTTGGGAATAACACCATTTTATTCCCCGAAGTACGACCAAACCACATATCTTCATCGCGAGGACTTGGCCCCTCAACAATAATATCAAACACTTGTCCTTCCATAGGTTTGTTCAATTCATAAGAGATTTCGTTTTGTACATCCATCAATGTTTGCAATCGCACACGCTTAACCTCTTCTGGAATTTGATCATCCATAGTCGCTGCTGGCGTACCAGAGCGTTTGGAATAGATGAAAGTATACGCCATATCATAACGTACGTCTTTTAATAATTGTAATGTAGCTTGGAAATCTTCCTCTGTTTCCCCTGGAAAGCCTACAATAATATCTGTAGTAACCACTACATCTTTAATTTTCTCACGACAGTACGACAGTAATTCTTTATAATGTTCCACTGTATAGTGTCGATTCATCTTTTTAAGAATACGATCTGATCCTGATTGAATTGGTAAATGTAAATGTGTAACAATGTTGGAAGAACGGCCAAGAGCATCAATCATAGATTTAGTCATATCTTGAGGATGACTTGTCATATAACGGATACGCTCTATGCCAGGAATGCCATCCAAAGCATCTATGAGTGTACCAAAATCAGTGCCATCTTTAAAATCTAATCCATAAGAGTTTACATTTTGGCCTAATAAGGTAATTTCTTTAAACCCTTTTGCACCTAAGTCAGTCACCTCTTTTACGATAGCCTCTACAGGACGGCTGATTTCTCTACCACGAACGTGCGGAACGATACAATACGTACAAAACTTGTTACAACCATTCATAATAGGTACCCAAGCATAGAATGTACCATTTGGCTTGGCTTCTAGTTCAGGAAGTACCGTGTTATCCATATCTACACTAATTTGATGTGTATGTCCCCGTTGTACTTCTTCAATCATTTCATTAATGTGTTGAATATTATGAGTACCTAAGACAATATCGATATGGGGAGCGCGCTTAAACATTTCAGCTTGATTCTTTTGTGCCATACATCCCGTAACAGCAAGAATCAAGTTTTTATTTTTACGCTTCAGTCTCATTAGCTCACCTATGCGGCCATAGACTTTAGTTTCTGCATTCTCACGCACTGCACAAGTATTTAATAAAATTAAATCTGCAGTTTCCACGTCCTCTGTTGGCTTATATCCAACAGATTCCAGCTGATGCGATAAGCGCTCAGAATCGGCAGTATTCATTTGACAACCATAGGTGTAAATATAATAAGACTTCATTCTAACTCCTACACTTTAACAATCTTACGTTTAGTTTCAATAATATTTTTAACTTTAATAGACATACGTTCAATCGACATGCCTGTAATGTATTCAATCTCATTGCGTACAGATTTTTGTACTTGTTGCATTAATGTTTTTACAGGATAACCATGTTCAATAACAACAGCCATATCAACAACGAGACCATTTTGGCCTTTATCACCTTTTTTGAAAGAAATATCACTAGACTCATCAACACCAGCTACTTTTTTTAGGCCATTACGAATTAATTTGATGATTACATCATCATCAAAGGTAAGACGTCCATAATAACTGAAAGCAGGGCGTACTACAGAGCGTTCAAAGCCTTCAGAACCTATTTGTCCCAATGTATCTTGATCTTGTTTTTTCAAGGTACGACGCCACATTGTTTTAATAGGATCAATCAAATAACCTCTAAAATGAGGCTTTAATTCCATAGTTGGGACCGGAATAATATGCTTGCCTTCTTTAAGACGAGCATGCTGCGCCTTTTCAATTTCTTTAGGCGTAGCAACATCCTCAATACGAATATATCGATCTGGATTTTGTAGGCCTAATGCTTTTGTTATTTTCTTAACCATGTTATCGGATGTACCAATAATCATAAGTTTATTAGGATTAATTTTATCAAGTTGTTCACGAACTGATTTTACTTGTACTTCATCTTGGAAAATAGCACGGCGAACTGCTTTTAAGCGACTAGACTCTTTTTTAGCAGAAAAACCAGCAACAATTTTATTATCATGGATCAAAATGCCATCATCGATGATACATTCAATTTTATTTTCGTGAGCCAGTACGAGCGCACGATGACTTTTACCAGTGCCACTACTACCAACAAATGCAATGACTTCCATAGTCTACCTCATTATTTATAACAAACTAATAAATTCTGATACATCATTACCATCTACTAAGTAATCACCAAAATTATCTGGTTCCTTTCCTGGAATTCCATGATAATCAGAACCACCAGTAATAAACAATTTATGTTTTTTAGCTAATGCTTTATATCTCTCCACATCTCTATCATTATGTTTGGAATGATATACCTCTATACCATCAAAATCAAAATCTAACATTTCTAACACATATTCATCACTAGATACTAATTTAGGATGTGCCATAACAGCAAAACCACCAGCATTATGAATAATGTCAATAATATGTTGAACCTCAACTTTTACCTTAGGCACATAGCAAGGGCTGTCCTTGCGAAGAATCCCTCTAAAGACTTCATTAACATCATTAACATATCCACCATCAATTAAAAGCTTACCAATATGTGGACGTCCATAAGCTTTAGTATCAGGAAATTGTTTGATTAAATCTTCTTTTGTAATGTGATAACCTTCGATATTACAGCGTCTTATCATTTCATCGACGCGTTCTTCACGTTTTCTTTTAAAGAACTTAATAAATTCATTTAAATCTTTATTATTTTCATCAAAACAATATCCTAAAATGTGGATAGACTTATCTTTATAATCAGCACTAAATTCACAGCCGTTTATAATTTTAATCGTTTCATTAGGATCTAATTCTTGCTGAGCAGTACGCAAGGCTTTAATTCCATCAATTTCATCATGATCAGTTAAAGCCATCATAGATACATCGCAATCTAAGGCATGACGCAATAATTCCTTTGGTGTTTCAATGCCATCGGAATAAACGGAATGCATATGAAAATCTACAAGCATATAGTACCTCCCATTACAAATATCCTATCCTTTAATTATGACTGATTTAGTCTATTAATTCAAGTTTAGAAAGAAAAATTGCGACCCTAATGAGCATTCACTAGAATCGCAATTTTATTATAAGTTTTGAAGTAATTCTGTTACTTTTGTAGCTACAGAATCAATAGCACAGGAAAGTGCCTCTCCAGTCTTACGGATTTGAATTTCTACTTCATTATTTTCAAGCGTATTTTTACTTACTGTAATGCGAAGTGGATAGCCAATTAAATCAGCATCCTTAAACTTAACGCCTGCACGATCTTTACGATCATCGAGCAATACATCTACACAAGCCTCTTGTAATGCACTGTAGATAGTTTCACTTGTAGACATCAAAGCTTCATCTTTTGCATTAATCGGTACGATAACGGCTTCAAATGGAGCTATAGAACGTGGCCAGATGATACCATTTTCATCATGATATTGCTCAATAGCAGCAGCTAATGTACGAGATACACCGATACCATAGCACCCCATAATCATTGGATTAGGGCGACCATTTTGATCTAAGAATGTAGCTTGCAATGCTTCAGAATATTTAGTACCCAATTTAAATACTTGACCTACTTCAATACCTTTGGCATGTTCTAAAGAACCACCACATGTAGGACACACATCATCCTTCGTGATCAAGCGTATGGGAGCAACAATAATATCTTCTACATTAAAGTCACGTTTAGGATTAATGTTTACGTAGTGAGCATCTTTTTTGTTAGCCCCACCACAAACATTGTATGTTTCCATAACAGATTCATCTACAACAATAGCAAATTCTTCTGTTTGTTCTAAGCCTACAGGACTGATAAATCCAGCTGTTAAACCTACTTTTTCCAATTCTTCAGGTGTAGCCATTTCTGGCTCTACAGAACCAAGTACGGCATGTTGTACAGCAACCTCATTGACTTCATGATCGCCACGAACGATAGCTAATACAACTTTACCATCGATAGAGAACACTACAGCTTTAATAGTTTTATGTAGTGGTAAGTTTAACATTTCCCCGACAGCTTCAATAGAGCTAGCATTAGGCGTATCTACAACGGATAACTCTTGAAGAGCTTCTTCTGCTTGTTTCATGATGCCAGGCTTTCCGATTTCGATATTGGCAGCGTAGTCGCATTTAGTGCAATATACGATATCAGCTTCACCGGCTTCAGCGATAGCCATAAACTCATGAGTACCGCTACCACCGATAGCACCACTATCAGCCTCTACGGGACGGAATGTAAGGCCACAACGATTAAAGATACGCGTATAAGCATCATACATAGATTTGTAAGATTCTTCTAAGCCAGCTTCATCAACATCAAAGGAATAAGCATCTTTCATGATAAATTCGCGGCTACGCATCAAACCATAACGAGGGCGACGTTCATCGCGGAATTTACTTTGAATTTGATATAAATTTACCGGCAATTGACGGTAAGAATTAATTTCGTTTTTTACGAGGGTCGTAATCATTTCTTCATGAGTTGGTCCTAAGCAGAACTCATTGTCATGACGATCATTAATACGCATCATTTCTGCGCCATATGCATTCCAACGGCCAGACTCTTTCCAAATCTCTGCAGGTTGTAAAATAGGCATCATAATTTCTTGAGCACTAGCACGATCCATTTCTTCACGTACGATAGCTTCAATTTTTTTAATACTTCTCCAACCTAATGGTAAAAAGCTATATAAACCATTTGCAGTTTTACGCATAAAACCAGCGCGAAGCATGAGCTGTTGGCTTACTACATCAGCGTCAGATGGAACCTCACGCAATGTAGGTGCATATAATTTAGTGGCTAACATAAAGACTCCTCATCTAAACTTTCTAAATATTGATCAATTTCTCTAAATAATGTATCTACTAATTCGGCTTCTGGCACAGTCTTAATAACTTCTCCTTTACGGAATACGATACCTTGTCCATCGCCACCAGCGATACCAAAGTCAGCTTCGCGAGCTTCCCCTGGTCCATTTACAACACAGCCCATTACAGCAACCTTTATTGGAGCTTTAATGGATGCTAATCGCTCTTCTACAATGCCAGCCATATCAAATAAATTTACTTGGCAACGACCACAGGTAGGACAAGATATCATAGTGGCACCAAAGTTTCGTAATCCTAAGCTACTTAGAATACTACGACCTACTTCGATTTCATGAATTGGATCTCCTGTTAAAGATACCCGTAACGTATCGCCAATACCATCAAGCAGTAAAGAACCAATACCCATAGCAGATTTAATAGTACCTTGTTTAATAGTACCTGCTTCGGTAACACCTAAATGCAATGGATAAGGAATTTTATCGGATAATTTACGATAAGCTTCAACCATTAAAGGTACTTCAGTAGCCTTGATAGATAATTTCATTTGACGATAGTCTAATTTTTCTAGAATTCTTACGTGTTCTAAAGCGGTTTCAACCATTCCGTCAGCTGTAGGATGACCTCCATGAGCATCAAGAATATGCTTTGGTAAAGAACCTGCATTAACACCTATACGAATTGGGATTTGTTTAGGTTTAGCCTTTTCAATAACAGCTAATACCTTATCTTCGCCCCCAATATTACCAGGATTAATGCGCAAGCCATCTACATTATTTTCAATAGCCTCTAATGCTAATCTATAATCAAAATGTATGTCCGCAATCAGTGGAATAGAAATACCAGCTCTAACGGCTTTTAAAGCCTTTGCAGACTCCATTGTTGGAACAGCGACGCGAACTAGTTCACAACCAGCCTCTGCTAAATGGTTAATTTCAGCAATCGCCTTTTCCGTATGTACCGGATCTGTTGTAATCATTGATTGAATACTTACCGGTGCATAATCACCAATTTTAACTGTACCTACATAGATACCATTTGTTGGTTTACGTACAATCATTGTAATCTCCCATCTGTCTTATAGTAATCGGAAAATATCCTGAGTCGTTACATATAAGAACAATGCTACCATTAAGGCAACACCAACCATTTGAATATACATGAGAGCTTTAGCAGGTAATCTACGGCCTGTTATAGCTTCAGCTAAAATAATAATCAAATGACCACCATCTAATACAGGTAATGGTAATAGATTAATAACCCCTAAATTAATACTAAGGAATGCAGCAAAGCTTAATAATGGTGCAAAGCCAGATTGAGCAATGGTGCCAGCCATTTGAGAAATCCCAACTGGTCCAGACAATTCAGCGGCTTGAGTACCACGAAGCATATCATATAGGCCACTGACCATCGCAACAATAGTTTGACCTGTACGGCTAACAGCAAGGCTTAATGATTCACCAATACTATAAGTTTCACGAGTAAAACTAGGATAAATACCAATTTTAACGCTATCTTGTTCATACTTAGGTATTACTGTAGTTTCAACAGATTGTCCATCTCGTTCTACAACGACAGTTACACCATGATTGGCTGTACCTTGTAAGCTAGGACGAATTTCATCCCAAGTAGTAATTTTTTTGCCATCAATAGTAATAATTCTATCATTAGCTTTTAAATGAGCCTGTTCCGCAGCACTACCAGAAATGATATTGCCAATAACAGGTTCATTTGTGTAGGTAAGGTTACCTACAGTCACATTAAGGCCAAAGAAAATAACAATGGCCAATAAAAAGTTAAATACAGCACCTGCAGAAATAACAATAAATTTCTTCCACGCAGGTTTATTATAAAAGGAGCGCTCATTAAGAGGCTCATCAGGACTCATACCTGCAATACGATTGAAGCCACCAAGAGGAATAATACGAATAGAGTATAATGTCTCCCCTTTTTGTACCTTAAATATGGCAGGACCAAAACCTATAGCAAATTCGTCAACTTGCATACCTGACATCTTAGCTGTAATAAAATGGCCTAATTCATGAATAAACACGATTAAACCAAATACAAATATTGTGGCTAATGCCGTTGTCATATATTCTCCTATAACATCAATGATGTAGCCTTTTCACGGGCCCATCTATCGATGGATAATAAATTATCTAACGTAAAGTCATCTTCTGGTCCCATAGATTCAAGAACAGAAGTTACAACTTTATAAATATCGCCAAAAGCGATTTTATCTTCTAAAAATGCATAAACTGCAGTTTCATTAGCTGCGTTAAATACAGCAGGCTTAAAACCACTGGCACGACCGACTTCATAGGCTAAACGAAGTGCAGGAAAATCATCGTACCGTGGTGGTAAAAACTCCAATTGTAAGGCTTTCGTAAAATCAAGATGATTCATACTTAAAACTTCACGTTTTGGATATGTCAAAGCATATTGAATAGGCTCGCGCATATCTGGATTACCCATTTGCGCTAAAATAGCACCATCCTTCATACGGATCATAGAATGAACAATACTTTGTGGATGAACTACTACATCAATATGATCAAAATCAAAACCAAATAGCCAATGAGCTTCAATTACCTCTAATCCCTTATTAAATAGAGAGGCAGAGTCAATAGTAATCTTATTACCCATATTCCAAGTTGGATGTCGTAAGCAATCTGCAGCTGTAGCAGTTTTAATTTTATCAGAATCCCAGGTGCGTAAAGGACCACCAGAAGCTGTAACGATCAAGGAATCAACATTATTACGATCTTGACCTTCTAAGCATTGGAATATAGCACTATGTTCACTATCGATAGGTAAAATTTGTACACCATACTCTTCAGCTAAAGATGTAATCAACGGACCACCAGCAACAAGGGTTTCCTTATTAGCAAGACCAATTGTTTTACCCTTTTTAATAGCCTCCACCGTTGGCTCAATACCTGCGGCACCAACAATTGCAGTGACAACCATAGTTGCTTCTTGAATGGTTGCAGCTGCTATCAGGGCTTCCTTGCCGCCTACAAGTTTTGTAGGACCTGTATAACGTCCTTGTAGCTCTTTAAAAGCACTTTCATTAACTAGACCAGCTACTAATGGCTGATATTCTTTAATTTGTTTTTCTAAGAGGTCAATATTATGATGTGCCACTAAGGCAACCACCTTGAATTGATCTGGATGTTGAGACACTACATCTAGTGTCTGTGTACCGATTGAGCCAGTACTGCCAATAATACTTAGGTATTTCATAAGTTTACCTCTATTAGATTATTACGCGAATAGCAATATATAGACTAATGTGATAGGTGCAGCAAATAGTAAGCTATCGAAGCGATCTAATACACCACCATGACCTGGTAATAAAGTACCAGAATCTTTTACATTACATAATCGCTTAATCTTTGATTCAAATAAATCACCTAATGGTGCTAATATACCACTGATCATCCCCACATGGATACCCATCCACCAAGGAATACCAACGATATACGAAAATACTGCGCCTGTAATGATACAGCCTATAAAACCACCAATAAAACCTTCTAATGTTTTATTAGGACTAATTGATGGTACAATCTTACGTTTACCAAATGCACGACCTGAAAAGTAAGCAAAGGTATCACTAGCCCACGTAGTAAACAATAATAACCAAAGTGTAATTGTTCCCCAGTTATGTAGTTCAAAAGGCATTGTTAAAGACATGTAAATAGAGTCATGACGAATCATGAGCAAAGAAATCATGCCAATACCAACGTATAGCAAACCAAATACGCTAAAGGAGACGCTAGCCATAGAGTATTTATTTTCGCCAAACGTACATAACATATAATTAGCAAATAAACTTAATACTAAAATAGCTATAGCTAGAATATATTGATGACATGCGAAAGCAATCATCAATAATAACATACTGATGTAACCCCATATAATGGACATACGTACATGTTTAGCCTTGCCGAGCAAAACAAATTCACGCCACCCTAATAGGGCCAACAGCGTAATAAGAACATCATACACTGGTCCGCCTAATGTAATGGCCCCTAAGGCAATAATAAAACCTATAACAGCGGTAATAACACGTGTTTTTAACATTCTTTATTCCTCATCACGTAAGCCACCAAATCGGCGTTCTCGTTTCTGATATGCCGCAACAGCTTCTAACAAAGTTTCCTTTGTAAAATCTGGCCAATGTAAATCAGTAAACCAGAATTCAGCATAAGCTAGTTGCCATAACAAAAAGTTACTAATTCTAAAATCACTACTTGGACGAATCAATAAGTCTACATCGCTAAACTCTTTAGTAAATAATTGAGAGCTTACATAGTCTTCAGTAATATCGTCCGTTGTAATAGTACCCGCTTTTACAGAACTTGTAATATCGCGGATAGTTCTTACTATCTCATCACGTCCACCATAGTTAATAGCTAACTGTAAAGTAAGACCTGTATTATTCTGAGTTAACAGTTCTGCATCCCGAATGATTTGTTGTAACTCCTCTGAAAGAGCGCCAATATATCCAATAAATCGAATGCGAACATTATGTTCATGCATATACTTAACATTATTGTTTAAGTATTCTTTGATGAGAGCCATAAGTAAAGAAACTTCCTGTTCAGGTCGTTTCCAGTTCTCTGTGGAGAAACCATATACCGTAAGAGCTCTAATTCCAATATCGTCAGCAGCGATAACGATCTGCTTTAATACGTCTGCCCCTGCACGGTGACCCATGGAACGTGGCATTCCTCTACGTTTAGCCCAACGTCCATTACCATCCATAATAATAGCAACATGTTTAGGAATAGCATTGCTATCAATAGCAGGCGTATCCGATTGTTTACGGTTAAATAATTTCTTTAGCATAGTCTACCTCGATAGAATGTCCGAAGTCGCTGGCAATCATTGGTCTATACACTAGTATATGTAAACACTCATCAACCTTGGTAATACGTGCTACATAAAATCCTTTATCAGCAATATCAAAAAAGCGATTAAAGGATCCCCCAATCATTACCTTAAAAGGAATATGGGCAGCCTGCAAACGAGACTTTGCAAGCTGCCATGGCATTCCAATAAGGCTATTAGAATCTAACATTATACTTCTAATACGTCCTTTTCTTTTACTGCTTTTAACTCATCAATATGCTTAACTTTAGCATCTGTAAGTTTTTGGATTTCATCTAAACCGTCTTTAGCATCATCTTCAGTAATTGTTTTAGCCTTTTCTTCTTTTTTCAATGCATCATTTACGTCACGACGAATGTTACGCACTGCAACTTTAGCATCTTCAGCTTTTTTATGAACTACTTTAACGATTTCTTTACGTCGTTCCTCAGTTAATTGAGGAATAGTTAAGCGAATTTGAGCACCATCATTACCAGGATTTAAACCAAGGTCGGATTGTAAAATCGCTTTTTCAATTGCACCAATCATAGTTTTATCCCAAGGAGCAATTACGATCATACGAGGCTCAGGCACGGAGATATTCGCAACTTGATTAATTGGAGATGGACTGCCATAGTAATCAACCATTACCTTATCAAGCAATGCTACACTAGCACGGCCAGTACGAATAGATGCAAATTCATGTTTTAAAGCCTCAATAGACTTATTCATGCGTT
>ERZ1106969.1290-NODE-1290-length-18335-cov-9.125438_pt1 | contig 18335 bp, 19 predicted proteins | sample MGYA00403685_ERZ1106969 | MGnify/ENA primary metagenome ERZ1106969 (study PRJEB35170, sample SAMEA104062416) | human gut metagenome | biome: human gut; feature: human-associated habitat; material: faeces | place: Denmark | collected 2012-05-18 ... | reverse complement strand
TTGGAGGAATGACTTATGTATGATGTATGTTCAAAACATGCAGATGATTTTATCAGCCACGAAGAGATTTTAGACACCCTTGCTTACGCCGATGCAAACAAGACAAACGAAGATCTCATTGACTCAATCCTGGAAAAAGCACGCTTAAGAAAAGGGCTTTCTCACAGAGAAGCCTCTGTACTTCTTGCCTGTCCGCTCGAAGAAAAAAATCAGGAAATTTACAAACTGGCAGAACAGATCAAAAAAGATTTCTATGGAAACCGGATCGTCATGTTTGCACCACTCTATCTGTCCAACTATTGCGTAAACGGCTGTACCTATTGTCCGTACCACCTGAAAAACAAACATATTACAAGAAAGCAGCTGACACAGGATGAGATTCGAAAAGAAGTGATCGCTCTGCAGGATATGGGTCACAAGCGGCTTGCTCTGGAAGCCGGAGAAGATCCGGTCCGCAACACGATGGACTACTATCTGGAGAGTATTAAGACAATTTACAGTATCAAACATAAAAACGGTGCCATTCGCCGGGTGAATATCAATATTGCGGCTACCACCGTGGATAACTATCGTCTGCTCAAAGAAGCCGGCATCGGAACCTATATTCTCTTTCAGGAAACTTATCATAAAGAAAGTTACCTGACACTCCACCCGACCGGACCAAAACATGACTATAATTATCACACCGAAGCCATGGATCGTGCCATGGAAGGCGGCATCGATGATGTCGGCATCGGCGTTTTATTCGGACTGGATAAATACCGCTATGAATTTGCAGGTCTTCTTATGCATGCAGAACATCTGGAAGCCGCTTTTGGCGTGGGGCCTCACACGATCAGTGTTCCAAGACTCCGTCATGCCGATGACATCAATGCGGATGCATTTGATAACGGCATTGACGATGATACCTTTGCAAAGATTGTGGCCTGTATCCGAATTGCCGTTCCATATACCGGCATGATCATCTCCACACGCGAAAGTCAAAAATGCAGAGAACGTGTCCTGCACCTCGGAGTTTCCCAGATCAGCGGCGGTTCCCGAACCAGCGTTGGCGGTTACTGTGAACCGGAGCCGGATGATGCAAAATCAGAACAGTTTGATGTCAGCGACACCCGAACATTGGATGAGATCGTACGCTGGCTGATGGAAATGGATTACATCCCAAGTTTTTGTACTGCCTGCTACCGGGAAGGCCGTACCGGAGATCGCTTTATGTCGCTTTGCAAAAGCGGACAGATCCAAAACTGCTGTCACCCAAATGCCCTGATGACACTCAAAGAATATCTCATGGATTACGCCTCTCCTGAAACAAAAGCAATCGGAGACCGGCTGATCGCAAAAGAAGTGTTCCATGTCCCAAATGAAAAAGCAAGAGCCGTCGTACAGGAAAATCTTCGGCTGATCGAGCAAAACAATCGCCGGGATTTCCGTTTTTAAGAGAAAGGAGCTTCCTATGACACTCAACCAGACACCTTCTGCCGAACGCATCCACATCGGAATTTTCGGAAAAAGAAATGCAGGAAAATCCAGCCTGATCAACGCCATTGCCGGACAGCCGGTTTCCATTGTTTCCGACCAAAAAGGAACCACTACGGATCCGGTCAAAAAGGCAATGGAACTTCTGCCTCTTGGTCCGGTTGTCCTGACAGACACACCGGGACTGGATGATTCCGGAGAACTGGGTTCTCTTCGTATAGAAAAAACACAGCTGATTTTAAATACAACAGACCTTGCCCTGCTTGTCATCGACGGGCAGCTTGGAATGAGCGAAGAGGATATACAAATTTTGCAGGAAATCCGCAAAAGACAGATTCCCTTTATCCTTGTTGTAAATAAAATGGATCTTTCTTTTGACATTCCTTCTCTTCCGGATGACGTACTCCCGGAACAATGTCTGTCTGTGAGTGCCGCAGACGGCACAAACATTCAGGAGTTAAAAGAGCTGCTCTCCAAACAGCTTCCGCAAAAGCAAAAGAAACAAACCATCGCCGGCGATCTGATCTCCCACGGAGATTTTGTGGTGCTTGTTGTCCCCATTGACAAATCCGCTCCGAAAGGGCGTCTCATCCTGCCACAGCAGCAGACGATCCGGGACCTCCTTGATCACGGAGCCATCCCGGTCATAACCAAAGAGACGGAACTGTCTACAGTTTTAGACACTCTTGGCAAACCTCCTGCTCTTGTGATTACAGACAGTCAGGTTTTTGATACTGTGAACAAAATCGTACCAACAGATATACCACTGACCTCCTTTTCCATTCTGTTTGCGAGATATAAAGGAAATCTTGAGCTTGTTGTCAAAGGTGCAAAGACACTTCAGACATTAAAAGACGGGGACCATGTGCTGATCTGCGAAGGTTGTACACACCACAGACAGTGCGAAGATATCGGAACTGTAAAACTGCCCCGTATGCTGAAACAATTTACATCGTCAGATCATCTGCAATTTACATTCACAAGTGGAAGTGATTTTCCAACAGATCTCTCTCCTTATCAGGTGATCATCCACTGCGGCGGATGTACACTGACCGAAAAAGAGATGCAGTATCGGCTGAATTGTGCCAGAGAACAAGGCGTTCCAATCACAAATTATGGAATTGCCATTGCATGTATGAAAGGCATTCTGGACAGAAGTATAAAAGTATTGGTTCCAAAGAATATACTGTCATTGAAGTCTTTCAAACCGCGCATACTCCTATGAGGAAGCCCGGAAACACAATTTTAAATATCATTTTCAACAGCTGAAGCCTTCCTGCTGTGATATCTTTATATGGATCGGAGTCTGTAGAGATAAATTATTATACTGGGTTCTCACAAGTAAAGAACTTCAAGAAACTGGAAAACTAGGACCTCAGCATAGAAACGAAAATACAGGAAAAAGGCAAAAATATCTCCTGAGCAGCTAACTCAGGAGATATTTTTCTTCATCCACACTTGAATACACATAAGAATACTCTTCTGTAGTAAGATTATACAATTTCGATATTTCCCGATCCATTTTATCATATATTTTCCCTCTCTCATCTTGCGAAGATGCAAGCATCTGGTCAATATATGCTATCATTTGATTCTGTTTCCTTTTATTTACAAAAGGAATTGGTATTTGTTCAATATGCGAACGAAGCACCTTCACAGAATTAAACTTCTTTTTAAAATAAAATTGGGCAACTCTTGAATTTAAAATTGCCATAATATATTTTATGGACAGACCTTCAATATGGGGAATCACAATATTACAGCTATTTAATGACAACGTTTGCCGGTCATCATAAGCAAAAACAAGCTGATCGCAGATGAACCGATACAACAATTTCTCTTTCGCACGATAATACACGGAAGGCGCAACCTGCTGAAATAATTGCGGTTGGAATACAAGATAATTTTCTGTTTTGCGAAATTTGTATTTGTAAATATCTGTTCCCTTAAGGACCATTTCATTGTTCGGGCATTTCTCTTGTGAAATATATTTTTTATTATTTCCCGTCACGATTCCCAACGCAAAATCTGCCTGGCCGGCAAGCGTTGCTTTCCCTTCTAACATATCCAGCTTGTTTAAAATTGCATATTCTTCATCTGAAATCATAAAGGAAAAACAGCTGGCATTCACAGATCTTTTCGTCTGTATGGTAAACTCCCGTTTTCCATCATTCACTACCATTCCAACAGTGGATATGGGCTCTCTCGTATACAGTATCTGAAGAATCACACAAGGACATTGCACCTTATCAAATGCATTTCCCAAAACCTCTATGTACTGAAACGAACTGTTCTTTGTCATGATCTCTCGTATTTTCGTATGTGCTTTTACGTTCAGGATTGCCTCTGGCACAATAAACGATAATACCCCGCCTTCTTTCAACTGACAAAGCGCCTGTTCACAAAACATATCATAAGACTCTATCGTTGTTCCTGCTGCCGATCTGTACCGTTTCCTTAATTGCTCTTTTTCAGGTTCCGGGAATGTATATCCCCAGGGAGGATTTCCAATGATAAAATCATATTTCTTCTCATCTGTAAAAGTAAGATAATCCCTTCTGGTAATATGATGCTCAATTATTTTCCTGTCACTGATGCAATACTTTAATGCATAATTGATCCTGGCTATTTTTACACTGACAGCATCCATATCATTCCCATATACATCCCTGTAATCAATCTCCTGCGGAAGCTGAAGAATAAAATTCCCGGTTCCACAACAAGGGTCTAAAACCTTACGATTTTTACATTCATTCATCGAAAATAGCTTACTGCAAAGTTTGTTTCCCAAAACTGTCGGTGTATAATAAGAGCCGGTTGCTTTCCTGCTTCCCAGATTTTTGAGGGAAATATACAATAACCCAAGGATATCCTCTCCATCTTCATACTGGTAAGTATATCGAAAGAGTTCAGGATATTCCTCGATGACATCCTTTATCCTGTCTTTTTCAACAACCAGATTTTCTACCAGAAAGACATACGGATTCTCTCTATATTTTCCACTCAAAAAATCAAAAACGGTTCCTTTCTCGTCCAAAGAAACCGTCCTTGTAGTAATCAACTGCATGGCACAATCCGTAAGCAGCCCCAACATAATATCCTCTGTAACTTCAATTGCATTACTTTTCAATGTATCAATTACAGCTTGAACAACAGCAACATTGACTGAAGAATCAGAAACATAAGAATTGTAAATGTTATGACCGGAAACAAACTTTTTGTTTCTGCGACTCTTTAATGCCGGATTCTTTCCACTTTGAATCTCAGATTTTATCCTGGAAACATACTCCTGGGAAAAATAGGAAGTACGCCTTTTTTTCATTGCCGGCACTATTTTCCCCAGTCTGATCCAGTTTCGCCCGGTTGCAATAGAAATAGATAGTTCCTCACACAAATCAGAGAGGGATACCATTCCATCACTTTCTGATACTTGAAATCCGTTTACTGTTTCTTTTACTGATTGTGATTGCATCACATATCCTCCGAATATATTTGCAATATGGATTATATACGCATTCACAAATTACGTCAATATAGATAAAGGAATTGCTTTATTTCGTTGTCGGCAAAAATGGGGCGATCACACCTGCCACATTGGAAATCGGCATTGTCTGCAGCCAGATATGTCCCGGTCCACTCACAACAGTATTGAACACACCTTCGCCCCCAAACAGCATATTTTTCACACCCGGCACGCTCTGAATCTCCATGCTGCAGCTTGCATCCATCGCTGCCAGATAACCGGTATCTACCACGATCTGCTGCCCCGGCTTCAGCTCATACTCTACGACATGACCGTCAAACTCCAGAAATGCCATACCCCGTCCGGAAAGTTTCTGCATGATAAATCCCTCTCCGCCAAAGATCCCGGAACCAATCCGCTTCTGAAAAAAGATCGATAGATCGACTCCCGCTTCTGCCGCAAGAAATCCAGATTTCTGTACAACAATCTCTCTTCCTGGTGCGATCTCATGTGCAATGATCTTTCCCGGAAAACTGGATGCAAATGCGATCATCCCATGTCCGCCCTTTGCCGTGTATGTGTTCTGGAAGATCGATTCTCCGGAGAACATCCTTCCAAATGCTTTGCCGATTCCGCCATTCGTACTTGTCTCCATCTTCATATTCGGGGACATCCAGCTCATTGCCCCCTTCTCTGTGATCATCGTTTCTCCTTCTTCTAAAGTGCAGATCACTGCGGGTAATGTCTCTCCTACAATTTCATATCTCATACGCATTCTCCTTATAGAATTGTATTATCATGTTGGTACAATTATAAACGCTTTTTTACACTCTGTCAATCTATGATCACAACATTCTCACAACGGAGATGAAAAAAGCAAGCAGGCCTGCTGCAAATAAAAACAACGATCCCAGAATCAGCCCGATTACCAGTCCCGGTTTGCCTGACGGGAATAATTTCGTGCGATACCCCGGTGTTTTTGCATGAATCAGATAATTTCCGATATAGACAGCTCCGGGAGCCGCAGAAGCCATCATCAGGTACATCCCTACCGCCGGAAGCATATCCTGACTTCCCTGTGCAATTGACTGCATTTCTGTGTACAGCTCCATCTTCGAATACACCCCCTGCATGGCATAGAGTAATATGACAGGCAGTGCGTTATTGATAAAATGAAACAGCATGTTATAAAACAGATTCCCGGTTTCCCATAACAGATATCCCATCATCACACCGCCGATCGCAGTCGGAAAGAATCGAAAAATATCCCCATGAAACATCCCGAAAATACATCCGCTGATCAGCAGTACTGCCCATTTTCCCAGGCGTCCACGCAGACTGCTGACAAATGTCCCCCGAAACAGCGCTTCTTCACAGATTGCCGGAGAAATAGCCACTGTCACAAAAGACAGCCAAAACGGCCCTGCGGCAATGGATGTGGATAATCCGTCGTTGACTTCCAGGATCTGTTTTGGAAAAAACAGGCTTAAAATCAACAAAAGTACCATCTCGCATAAAAACGTTCCTACCCAGATCAGGATCGTTCCTGCAATCCCGGAAAAACAAGGTCTCTCCATAGGGAATACCTCCTTGAAATCCCCACGAAACAGGAAAACTGCACCCGCTGCCACTCCAAGCAGCAACAGTTCTCCAATCAGACTTCCGTACATGCCAAACGGGGATAACACCCTTGGCGCCACTACAAATAAAAGAACCGCAGAAACCAGCAGGGTGACTGCACCCTGCCAGATCTTCAACGGTTTTTTAACGTTCCATTCCTGTTTCAATTTCTTCATCCGGTACCTCCTGTCTCTTTGGAAACACAATTTCTGCTTTAAACAAATCTGCTTCCGTGGAAATCTGCAGTGTACCGTGCTGCAATTCTACAAAACTCTTTACGATTGCCAGACCAAGTCCGCTTCCTTCCGTATTTCTGGAGACATCCCCTCTGACGAAACGGTCTGTAATCTCGTCCGTATTAAAATTCAACTCTGCAGAAGAAACATTCTTCATCGAAATCCTTACATCCTGCTCAGTCTCTTTCATATCAATATACACCCTGGTATGCGGCATTGCATATTTTGTAATGTTGACGATCATATTTTCAAAGATCCGATATGTTTTCTGACTGTCCAGCCACAATACAATCTTATGCTCCGGCAGATTCCACTTCATTTCCAGATTTGCATTTCTGATATTACTATCATACTCCAAACCTACCTGTTTTAGCAAATCTACAATATCAACTTTCATATAATGAAGTGTCACATTTCTGCTGGTCGCTTTGCTGATTTCAAACAGATCTTCAATCAGCACTTTCAATCGCAAAGATTTTCTTTCCAAAACCCCGATGTATTCTTTTCTCTTTTCCTCATCGGTCTCATTCTTTACCAGGTCCACATACGTGATGATCGCGGTCAAAGGTGTTTTCAGATCATGAGAGACATTGGTAATCAGATCTGTCTTCATACGCTCACTTTTTACTTCTTCACTGACCGCCTTTTTAAATCCTGTCTGGATTCGTTTCAATTCATTCTGAACTGGTGTAAAGATTCCCACATCTCCCGTGATCGGAAAATCCAAATTGCCTTCTGCCAGCTGATTGGTTGACTTTAAAAGCCCCCGATACTGTTCCTGTACTTTGTTGAAATACTTTCTCAGAAAAATAAACAGTCCTGCTGAATACAATACCAAAACCCAGATTCCAAACATCCAGAACATACTGATGACAAAAATCACAGCAAAATTGATCAATACGATCCGTAAAATTGCTTTATTCGTGTTATCTCGAAAATCAATGTGCAACAGAGCTTCATATTGATGATGACAGAACGCTCTGAACTTTCCCCAGCATCCGACAACAAACGTTTTCACTGTTTTTGTCACACTGTTTCCTCCACTCTTCAGCCACATGAAAAACTTCACACACAGAGATCTCTCTTTTAAATACGATTTTTTCAATATAAAAATCTCTCTGACACATCCTGCCATCCAATATACCACTGCAAAATATACAAACCAGATCACTGCATTTGCTGCCAGAGAAATTGCATCGTTCAGATTCTCTCCATAACTTGCAGAAAAGATCCGGATAAACTTGTGATTGCATGTATTCCATATCATGATCGCCAGTGCTCGAACACAAGGTATCATACAACATCCGATGATGATTGCAATTTCCAGAGGACACTTTCGTGAATCAACGACTGCCCTCTTTTCCAGAGTACGTTTCTTATACTGTGGGATCACAAAAGCTGCTGCTGCGCTCAGCACCACAAAAGTCAGAATCGACCAGAAAAAAGACGGCTGCTGCATCAATTCATCCACATACACATATTCCGGCATCTCTTCCTGTTCCAGATAGGCTTCCAGATTTTTTTCCGTCATCGCATATACAATGTCTACATCTGTTGGCGTAGAAAGATACGTATTGGTATAAAGACTGTCATTATATAGCCTGCGTTCTGCTGAAAACTGCAATTCCTTATTGTATGCAGTTCCTCCCACCTGAATCTCAGAAATTTCACTTTCATAATCAAAAGAAAACCGAATGCAAAGCGCATATTTACCACTGTTAAATTCTTCCAGTAATTTTTCTCCAGATTCATCCGATGCGATCAGTGCAATTCCAGATTCATCAAACAAACCGTATTTCATATACTTTTTCATAAGTCCAAACTGGCTGTTCCGATATTCCTCCATCATATCGGAAGAATCCACCTCATTTGAAATCTCGTTGTACAGGAAATAATTTCCTTTCAGCACCGGATAAAGCATTTCTATCATCTGCTCTTCTTTTCGCATCTCTTTGCGATTCTCATCTTTAACAGAGGAAGAAAAAGACGGGTAAAAGCACAACATCCCGATGGATGCGATTAGCAATATAAGGACTGCAAGAAAATTCCCCTTTTTATTGTTGTTTTTCAATTTTGTATCCAACACCCCACACCACCTTTAAATATTTTGGATTTTTCGGATCCAGTTCAATTTTTTCTCTGATATTTCGTACATGTACCATGATCGTATCTGTATTGATCGCTTTTTCCTGCCATACCCGTTCATAGATCTCTTCTGCTGAAAATACCCGTCCTGGATTCTTGGCAAGAAGAAGCAGGATCTTATATTCGATCGGCGTCAGCTTCACCGGTTTTCCATCAATTGACACTTCCACAGTATCCTCATTGATTTCCAGACCGCCAATAATATGCACATTTTCACGGACTTCCAGTTTCTCCATAAATCTTCTGTATCTGCGAAGCTGAGAATTGACCCTTGCCATCAGTTCCATTGGCGTAAACGGTTTTGTCACATAGTCATCTGCACCAATGTTCAGTCCCATGATCTTATCCACTTCTTCCGATTTTGCTGACAGCATGATCACTGGAAAATCGTATTTTTCTCTCAGCTTCATGGTCATCCGGATTCCATCCATTCTTGGCATCATAATATCCACGATTGCCAGATGAATCTCCTCTTTTTCCATCACTTCCAATCCTTCTACACCGTCTGCGGCCAGAAACACTTCATACCCCTGACTTTGCAGATAAATCTTAACACCCTCTCTGATTTCTTTATCATCTTCCACAACCAAAATGTGATTCATTTCCATCTCTCATCTGTCTCCTTTTTTCGTCATTTTGTGCCGTTATGCATCTTTTAACAGTATACCACGATTTGTTCCTTCTGTGGTTTCTGCAGTTATGGGAAGTTCCGGAATTTGTTTTTTATGGACTTCCCCATAATCGTGGACTGACACACTGACTTTTGAAAACGGCAATGGAATCGCATAATGATCCCACCTCCAGAACAAGCGAATACATCCGTGATAGGAAACTGAGATTCCTACAAATGATTCCTGCGCCTGCTCTGCCAGATAAAATGCCAACTTTTTCGGTTCATGCCTTGGTCCCAAAGGACCATCCAAAGCCACTGCGATCGAACGTGTCTGCTCATAAGAATTCTGCAGAATTTTTTTCAGGACTCCAAATGCCGCAAATCCATCCGGTACCCGCAAAGCATTCCCTCCACATGACTTTAACATATGTTCTATATAATCCCCTCTTGTATCTGCTGTTACGATCACATCGACCGGACTGGTCTGACCGGATAACTCCGCCAATACCAGGTTCATAAAAAAGCTGTCCTCATGCCAGAATCCAAACACCTGATTTCCTGTGACGAATTGATTTTCCTGCCATTGCACTGTAACGGTCTTTTTAAGAAGCTTTAAATAACCGGAAAACAGATGCTGCAGAATGTTTCTTCCCACTGTTTGTCTCTCTCTCATATCCTATTTCCTCTTTTCTGTCCATACACTGACGATATAATAACTCCGCATGCAAAGCCAGTCTGGATGCCCGATAGCTCTCTGCAGTTTTTCTTGCTTCCATACAGATCTGTCCGTAATCCGGATTCTGAATCAACTCTGCCGCTTTGGTACTCCAGATTTCCACGTCCTCCTCTGTCATACATCCATTGATCCCGTTCTTTATCAAATCTTCTGCTCCGCTTGCCCTGACTGCCACAACCGGATTTCCCGCTGCCATAGCTTCTTCTAAAACAATTCCCTGCGTTTCCGATTTGGAAGCAAATAAAAACAGCTCACTTGCATATAGGTACTGTTTCACATCCTCATTCGGAATATTGCCAAGAAAAACGACGGTATCTTCAAGTCCCATACGCCCGGCCAGTATTTCCAATTCGTTTCTCATACTGCCTTCCCCCAGAAGCAATACCCGAAATGAAAAAGGTAGCTTTTCTTTCAGACACCGGATTCCCTTTAAAAGGAAGACCGGATTTTTTTCTTCCTCCAATCTGGAAACCGAACAAAATAAGTGCCCGGATTTTTCATCTCCCAAATAAGTTCTGCGGATTGCTCTTGTCTTCTCTTTATCTTCCAGATAAAAACTGTCATCCAGACCGGTCGGCATCACTGCCATAGGAACCTCTGTCCCGTTTTCCCGTATTCTGTTCTGCATTCCCGGTGTGGGCGCAAAAACGAGGTCACATTGATTGGTAAACCACCTCATATATCCCGGAACCACATATTCTTTTCCCAAGCGAATCAGCTCTTTTCTCCATCTCCCTGCCTGCTCCTCCTTGAACAAAGGAATATAATGCAGATAATCTTCGTAACGTGTATGATACGTATAGATTACCGGAATCTGGTATTTCCTCCCAAGATACAATGCCTGTGTTCCAACGAACATCGGCTGATGCACGTGAATGCAGTCAAACTGCTGCTCTTCAAACGTTTTCCGGATTTCTCTGCTGATCAATTTGGGATAAACCATACCATTTTCCATCTTATGACGGGTCACCTGAAACCGGATCACACCTTCTTCTTTCACCTGTCCATATTCCGGATCAAATCCGTAATCCGGTGCAAATACCGTCACCTCATGTCCTTGTTTTCTCAATTCCTTTGTCAGACGTTCCACCGAAATCGGAACTCCTCCAACGAATGGTTTGTAATTGTTTGTAAGCATTGCAATCTTCATGATGTTTTCCCCCTCTTCTATGCTAAAACGCGAATTGCTGCTTCTCCGAAGAAATATCCGGCTCCTACAAATACCAGATTCCAAATCAAAATTCCCATACAGGAGCTGATCGTGTACTTCATAAAATCCATTTTTACCATGCCTGCCGGAATGGAAATGATCGTCCGCACCATCGGAAGCAGTTTACTCACAAACACCCCCACACTTCCCTTCTCCCGCAGCATCGTAATCTTGCTCTCAACCACATCCCTTTGTTTTGGGAATTTTTTAAAATAAAATCCGAGTACTTTCTCTCCTCCTGCTCTTCCCAGCCAGTACAGCGCCCAGCTCCCTGTCAGTCCGGCCGCCACTGTCAACACCATAACCAGCGGGAAACTGATTTCTCCCTGAGATGCCCAGATTCCTGCAAGCGGCATGATCACTCCTGCCGGAAATCCAGGAAGATTGAGATATTCTAAAAGCACGATCAAAAAAATGAAAAATGCTCCATATTCAAGAAAATAATTTGTTAATGTCTGGATACTCATAGAAAACGGCCTCCCTTACTTTTGTATTTATCTTAAAATACAAAAATAAAGGAGACCGTTATAAGATTCAAAAGAATTTCTAAAGGATATTTAAGAATTTTGGAACTTTGATTCCAAAAGATCGATCACATCATACAATGTATCAAACCGATGCCATACTAATTTTAAAATTTCCTCATCCGGCTCTACCAGGTCTGGTATCATCACAGGGCGCATACCCGCCGCCGCTGCGGAACGTACGCCTGATGGCGCATCTTCCAGAGCAATGGCAAATTCCGGTAAAACATGAATGGATGCACAGGCCTTCCGATAAATCTCCGGATCCGGCTTTCCTGCCGACACCATATTGCCATAAACTGCACCGTCAAAATAGTCAAACAACCCATATTTTTTCATTAGAAGCTGTGCATGAAGCTCTCTGGAAGAAGTCGCCAGTGCGAGCCGATATCCATGTCCCTTTGCATACTTTAAAAGCGCCTCTGCCCCCGGTTTTCTATCCACACCTTCTTCCTCCATAATCCGGTGATAAATCCGGCGGGTGTTCTCCGTAAACGCTTCCATCGGGAAATCCGGCGATACATGCTCTTTAAAATATGCTTCTCTTCTGACTACGTTAAACCCGATTGTATGGTAAATATGATCCCCGAACTGTTCGCCAAATCCCATCTGTCTTCCGACCTCGTTCCATGCTTTTTGCACCACTCGCTCGGAATCAAAGAGAAGCCCGTCCATATCAAATACAAGTCCCTGTATCGGCTGCTCACTCATCTGACTGACCTCTTCCCTTTCCTATTGCTCTCTGAACACAATACTTCCATCTGCTGCATCCATCTTATCAATGATCGCCAGGGACTCCAGCTGAAATCCCAGATTACGGATCATTCGTCCTCCGGACTGGAATCCTTTCTCGATCACGATTCCAATTCCCTCTACGGAAGCTCCCGCAGACTGCACGATCTGAATCAGTCCCTGCAGTGCACAGCCATTGGCAAGGAAGTCGTCAATGATCAGTACCTTATCCTCCGGACCCAAGAACTTCTTTGCAACGATCACATTGTTCTTGCACTTATGAGTAAAGGATTCTACCTCTGCTACCAGCATCTCCCCTTCCAGGTTGATACTCTGTGATTTCTTTGCAAATACAACCGGCACATCAAAATGCTGTGCTGCAATACATGCAATTCCAATTCCGGATGCTTCAATCGTCAGGATCTTATTGATCTCTTTGCCCTCAAAACGCTTTTTAAATTCACGTCCGATCTCATTAAACAGATCAATGTCCATCTGATGATTCAAAAAACTGTCTACTTTCAGTACATTTCCCTCTTTGATAATCCCGTCTTTTAAAATTCGTTCTTCTAAAAAATTCATCTTCTGCTTCTCCCAATCACTTTTTTGATTTTGTTCCCCATTATACCTGTTTTTCTTGTGAAAAACAACTGATTTTATCTGGCTTATACTTTTTCTGTTTCATCGGGCTCTTCTGCATCTTCAAAAATCAAAAATACTTTTCGTAAAATCATGGAATTCAGCCACACCACAACAGCAACACCGAGCAGTATCCAGAGCAGACTTCCAAGCAGCAGCGTACGGACGGTCAAAAATGTAATGATTACCGGAGCCACTGTGATCACCAGCATCAACAATGTGTACGGCATTTTGGCAACGGTAAGGATCAGCGCATTTTTCAACGTATTCTTGACCGTGTTTTCATATCTCGCCTGCAGAGCAAAACCATAAATCCCCATACTGATCAGAAGAATACTCATAAAGATCAGGAATACCTGTATCACCGTTCTGATCGAGGGATTCATAATGCCCAGTAATCGGAAGTCTACTGCGATCACAATTCCAAAAATCAGATATAACAGCCAGATCAATGTGCTCTGTTTCAAGTTATCTTTGAATGCTTTCAAAAATCCTTTTGCAATATATCCTTCTTCATTTTTTACCAGTTTCAGCATAACCGAATACATTGCTGTCGTCGATGCCCCAATCGTAATAATCGGGATGGAACATACGATCCACAAAATATTTAAAATCATAAAATCTGCTACTTTTCCTAAAAAACGTGTTACTCCGTTGTCTAACCAGTTCATTTTTCAACTCTCTTTTCTATTGCTTTCTTATAATTTTACAAAATCCGATGCAGGATGCTTGCATATTGGACAAATAAAGTCTTCCGGCAGTACCTCTTCCTCATATACATAACCACAAATCTGACAGATCCATCCTTTTTTCTTTTTTACATTCGCCGACGGCTTAATATTTTTATGATAGTATGTATAAGAAACAGATTCTCGATCGGATAAAACATCCCCGCCTGTCACCTCTGCCAGAAACATTGTATGTGTTCCTAAATCCATAGCAGAAATCACCTTTGCAGAAATATATGCATTGGTCATCTCCGGGATATATACGATTCCATTCTCAGAACGTGGACAAACAAAATCTTCCAGCTTATCTGTGTCACGTCCACTTTGGAATCCGAATCTTTGAAATACAGAAAATTCTGCTGATTCATCCAAAACAGATAGATTAAAGACACCTGTTCTCTGTATCATGTCATGCGTATAGTTTTCTTTGTTCACTGTCACAATAATCCGATTCGGCGTTGTCGTAACCTGAGATGCCGTATTTACAATACATCCGTTATCTTTCTCCCCTTCTCTCGCAGTCAATACAAACAATCCATAGGTAATCTTTTGCATCACTTTGCGGTCCATTTTTATTCCTCCTGATCTTTTCTTTTTATTGTATCATGCTCACTTCACGATTCAACCCTTTCTTTTACAAAAACAAGGCGAAAACCGTTTTTCTCGGTTTTCGCCCCGTCTGCATAAAAAAAGCGGGTGATGGGAATCGAACCCACGTATCCAGCTTGGAAGGCTGGTGTTCTACCATTGAACTACACCCGCATGTTTCTTTATTTTTTTGTGTCCCTCAAGACAAGAATTATAATACCACACACATTTTTAAAATGCAACCCCTTTTTTTAAATTTTTTAAATTTTTTTGTTTTTTTTAATTATATACAATATTTGTCGTTTTTAAGCATTCCACTTGCCATTCTGAATAAACTAAGCTATGATAAGGAAAAATAAAGGAGTATCAATTATGGCATTAAACTTTAACCAACTGGCAATGCTTCAAAAGCTTCGCAGCAGCGTCCAGACATTCCGAAACAATCACCCCAAATTTCCCCTCTTTCTGAATGCTGTTTCTGCAGACGCATTAAAAGAAGATACCATCATAGAGATCCATGTAACTTCTCCGGATGGAAAGCACTATTCTTCCAATTTAAAATTAAAACCAGAAGATATTGAGCTTCTGGAAATGCTGCGGCAGCTGAATTCATAACTCGTTGCTGTTCACAGCAACCGTAAATCCAAATCCTCTTTTGACTTCTATCTTTGAAAGTACTATAATTCAATATAGAAACTAAATGAGAAGAGGGCTTTGTCATATGAGTAAACGTATGGATAAGAAAAAACTGAAAAAGCAGACCACAGCAATTGAATCCTCTATTGCTGAAACATCTGCACCCAAAGAAACCATAAACTTTTTCATTCAATATCAGGATCAGGAGTATCTGCAAACAGAAATTGCCTCCAGAGTCAGAGAGTCTTGTCTCTTAAACGGTGCTTCTTCTGATGAACTGAATACAATCTCGATCTACCTAAAACCAGAGGACAAAAAAGCATATTTTACATACGGAGAAAATAAAAGCGGATTTATTGAATTGTAAGGGTTGATCCTCTAAAGCAGAAACTGTTGTCAATTTACGGCAGTTTCTGTTTTTTTGTAACCATTTTCTCTAAATTTCTGTCTAACCTATGTAAACAAATACAAAAGCTGCCGGCGCTTCTGTATTAGAAAGGATACTGTTTATATGATGAGTAAAGACACAGATGAGATAAAACTAATTAAAAAAGCAATCCGTGGCAATTCCACTGCCTATGGATACTTGATTGAAAAACACCGTACCTATCTGTACAAAATGGCTTTTCTATATACAAAAAATGAACAGGATGCTTTAGATGTTGTAGGTGACACAGTCCTCAAAGGGTATCTGCAGATAAAAACGCTGAAAAACGCGTCTCTGTTTCAGACATGGATTACACGAGTGCTGATCAACACAGCTCATGATCATCGTAGAAAAGCCCTAAGCACACTTTCACAGGAGGATTCCGCTATAGATTCTGCACATGCTTCCACAGCAAATCAACAGATTCCATCTGTCGAACATTTTGACCTGCAAACCGCTATCGAAACGCTTCCTGATAAATACCGCATTCCTATTTTACTAAAATACTTCAGTGGTATGACAGTCGATGAGATTGCCTGGACACTCAGTATTCCATCCGGTTCTGTCAAAGCATACCTGAGTCGTGGAAGAAATGAATTAAAACAAAAATTAAAGGAGGACTATCTCTATGAATCTTGATTTTGATACCATTGAAATCCCGGAAGAAAAACTCAATCGAACAATTCAAAACAACATAAAAAAAGTACACGGTATTCATCGCAAACAAATGATTCGCCATACCGCGGGATTATTTTGTGCTGCTGCTTTTTTCTTCTGCCTGAGCGCTATATTTTTGCACTCTAATCCATCACTTGCAGCAGACCTTTTACACCTGTTTGAAAAGATAGAAAACAAACAAATCTTTTCCGGAGACTTGCACACTCACGCTACGCCTCTGACCAATAATAACTCACAGAAATCTGATGGATACACATTCACATTATCCGAGACATATTGTGATACGCAGAACTTTTATGTCAGTGTCCAGATCACATCTGAAGAAGGTTTTCCAGAAAGCCAACGAGCACAAGTGGATCCAGATGGTATTTCTTCCCTTTGTCTGATGGGAAAATGGACCGATTCCAGCTTTCCTGAAAATTCTTACACACAAGGAGTTTCCCTCTCTGGAACATTTTCTGATGATCACACATTTATCGGTTCATTTCATCAGATACTTGGAGAAAACACTCCAAAAGATACGCATAGCGCAGAATGGAAAATTTCTGGAATTCAATACAGTCCCGAGGAAGCTAAAAACGGAAATATGTATATCTATTTTTCCGAACCGCTTGAATTTCAGATTGAAACTCCTGTCCAATCAGATGGTACTGTAAAAAAATTACTGAATGAAAAACTGCCAAATGGAACTACTTTGATCTCCGCTACAAAAACACTGACTACAATTTCTCTGGAATCCAAAGGTAACGAAGAAACCAAAGATAACAAAGAAGTAGAACAAAATGGTACTGACACACTGTTATCACCATTTGAACAATATGGCTATGCTGTTTACGATGCAAACGGAAAACATATGACAGATAAAGCCGGACTTATTGCAATTCAAGATCATGATGTTTCTAAAATTCAAATTTGCTATTTTAAACTTCCTGTGAACCCGAACCAGGATGTTAACAATCAACCCGAATATGAAGAATTTCAAAAATCTTTCCGGGAGAGTGGTTATTCCTACGATATGATCAAAGACCGCATTGTAAAACAAATTGAAATTGTATTTGAAGAATAACATTTCATCTAAGAAAATCCTGCTGAGAGTTTCATAATGACTCCCAGCAGGATTTTATACATTCTGTGTATATCTGCACTTCGGAAAATTTCCACATCCCCAGAATTCACCATATCTTCCGTTTCTTCGAATCATCTCTCCACCACATTTCGGACAAACAAACACTTCCGATTTTTTCTGAAGCTTTGCCATCTCCTCAAAACACTTCTGATTCATCACACAGTCATTTAAGGCCCGGTGCGCCCCTTTAGAACTGATTCCAAAATGCTCAGCGAGATCTGTCAATCGATGATGTTTCAATTCAGGAACGCATTTTCTTGCCATATGCAAGGTGTCAATAAAGTCATTCGAGACTGTCTCCTGAAATAATTCTTCCACTTCCCGATAAATAAATTTCATATCAAATGACTGAATATTATGTCCCACCAGAATATCCTCTCCCACAAAACGCAAAAACTCCGTCATTGCTTCGCGGATCAGTGGCGCTTCTGACACCATCTGATCCGTAATTCCATTTACTTTCGTTGCCTGCGCCGGAATATGTCTCCCCGGATTCACCAACGTTGAAAATGTATCCTGTACAACACTATTTCTCACCTTTACTGCAGATATTTCTATAATATCATCCGTATGGGCACTGATTCCGGTCGTTTCCAGATCAAATACTGTATAATCTGGCGTATATTGAACCAGGCGTTTTCCCCGTTCTTTCATCTTCTGTAATCTCCTCTTAAAACATTTATATAGAAAAAAACAACACCTAACGGTGCTGCTCTCTCATTCCATCTATATATCCTGTACCTTCAAAACTGCATACA
>ERZ1106969.1288-NODE-1288-length-18348-cov-6.866725_pt1 | contig 18348 bp, 13 predicted proteins | sample MGYA00403685_ERZ1106969 | MGnify/ENA primary metagenome ERZ1106969 (study PRJEB35170, sample SAMEA104062416) | human gut metagenome | biome: human gut; feature: human-associated habitat; material: faeces | place: Denmark | collected 2012-05-18 ... | reverse complement strand
CAGAACAGAGAAAATTGGTTACATTTAATTTGTACTTTTTCTTGACATAGGACCATTCTTCAAAAAATTCCTCAATGCGGTCAAAATCTCGATGTGTATCTCCTGTTCGGAATTCTTAAAATCAATCTGATTTTTAATTATAATCCCACAAATAATAGAAGTATTCCTTCAACGCAGGTAATTTTTTCACAATTCAACAGCTCGTCCTAAACAGATGAGATTACCTTACGTCCTTCTTTTTTCTTCCATATTTCTTCCTTTTCGATCTTTTCCTGCACTATTTCCCTTATTTTAACATTTCCCCAAATAATCACAATCCGAACTTCAAAACAGGGAACCTCCCGCTCTCGCCAAAGGTTCCCTGTCTCAATTTCCCATATTATTCCATCGATAATTTTCCCAGAAACTCCTGCATTCTTCCATGTTCTGATGCAAAAACTTCCTCCGGCGTTCCCTCCACCGCGATAACCCCTTTATCCATAAAAATGATTTTATCGGCAACATTCCGCGCGAAATTCATTTCATGCGTCACGATCACCATGGTCATATGCTCTGCCGCCAGATCCTTGATTACTTTTAAAATCTCCCCCGTCAGTTCTGGATCCAGTGCTGAGGTTGGTTCATCAAAAAACAACATCTTCGGTCTCATTGCCAGTGCCCGTGCGATCGATACACGCTGCTGCTGCCCTCCGGAGAGCTGATAAGGATATGCATCTGCCTTATCCGCAAGTCCCATCTTAGCCAGAAGTTTTTTTGCCTCTTCATAAACCTCTTCTTTGTCTCTCTTTTGTACCCGGATCGGGGCATCTGTAATATTTTTCATAACAGAAAAATGCGGAAACAAATTGAAATTCTGGAATACCAGACCAAAACAGGACTGAATTTTTTTCAATTCCTGTTTTTTCGGAAAGGTTGGTCTTCCATTTTCTACCCATGCCGCCTTCTTCCCAAGATACAGAATTTCCCCATCATCAATGGTTTCCAGCATCGTTGCACAGCGAAGCAGCGTAGATTTGCCGGAACCGGACGGTCCGATGATCGCCAAAATTTCCCCCTGCTCTACAGAAAGTGAAATGTCCTTGATAACTTGTGTGCCCCCAAATTCTTTTTTGATATGTTTCATTTCCAAAAGACTCATTCTGGAAACCTCCTAATGATAATAGTTCAACTTTTTTTCAAATAGTTCCATCACCCATGCAACTGCATAATTGAAAATATAATAGAAGACACCGGCAATAAAGAACGGAACAACCGTTGTCTGTGCCGCTGCAATCTGTTTCGCCACCGCAAACATCTCAATGTAAGACAATGAATACACCAGAGATGTATCTTTTACTAATGTAATGACTTCATTGGTCACAGATGGAAGTACGTTCTTTACCATCTGCGGCAGCACGATCCTGAAAAAAGTCTGTTGTCTGGAATATCCAAGAAGCGCTGCAGCCTCATACTGTCCCTTCGGAATGGATTCAATTCCGGAACGATAGATTTCTGCAAAATATGCCGCATAATTCAAAGAACATCCCAGAAGGATTGCAGTCAGTTTATATCCTCCAATATTCATCTGCCACAGATAAAACGGTGCAAAATACCACACCAGAAGTTGCAGCATCAATGGGGTCCCCCGCATGATCGAGATATAAATTTTCACGATCCAGCTGATTGGTTTGATCCGGCTTACTCTTCCAAAATAGACGACCATTCCCAGAGGCAGGGAAAAAATCAGCGTCATAAAGAAGATCAGACAAGTCTGTCCAAACCCCGCTGTCATTTGTCTCAACATTACCTCAAAACTCATGTTTCTTCCTCCAACATAAGAATACCCCCTGAAAAGAATGCCTCTTTCAAAGGATATTCCTTCTTTTTTATTTTAGAGTCACCATATCGGCTATCTCATATTTTTCAGCAAGTTTTGCAACCGTGCCATCTTCTGTCAGTTTTTCCAGATCAGCATTGACCACATCACACAACTCCTGGTTGCCTTTCTTAAATCCGATCGCATACTGCTCTGTATTCAAAGTTTCTGACAAGATCTGATACCCTTTCCCTCTGGATTTGATCTGATAATTGGCAACTCCTATATCAATTGCAAGTGCATCCAGAGCGCCTGCCTGAAGCTCCGTAAATGCAGTATTATAATCTGCAAATTCATTCAATGCCCCAAAAGTATCTGCCAGAGCCTTCTGGCCGCCCTCTTCTTCACTCTGCAGAAGATCCAGTGCCGCGCTCGCCGCCTGTACGCCAACGGTCTTTCCTGCCAGGTCTTCCAGTGTTTCAATACCCGAATTTTCTGCCACAACAATGACCTGACTGTTATCTACATATGGAGTAGAAAATGTATAGTCATCTTCTCTTCCATTCATAGTAAATCCATTCCAAATACAATCAATAGATCCGGAATTCAGTTCCATATCTTTCGAATCCCAGTTGATGGGCTTTTTCACCAGCTCCCAACCTTCCAATTCACAGACCGCCTCTGCCAGCTCCAGATCAAATCCCGTGTATTCCCCATTCTCGTCCATATATCCGTATGGTGGATATTCTGCATCAAATCCAACTGTAAATGTCTTCTTGTCTTCTACACTCTCAGATGCCTTTATATTTTTTTCAGAATTGTTTTCTTTGTCTCCACATCCTCCAAGCACCATTGTTGTCATTGCCATTCCCGCCAAAAGCAGCGCCAGTTTCTTTTTCATACGTTTCATCCTCCCTATTTACATCATCATGCTAATGATTGACCACTTTACTATGCTAAACCAAACTGTTTCTTCATGGTATCATATATTCCATTCCTTGTCAATGTTTTATCCCCGTAACCTTGACAGAAAATCCCACAAATAGTATCATTTACTTATGTCTATGAAAGAGAGGATTTTGTAAAATGTCAAACAATCACGAAGAACAAATCCGAATTGTGCAGGAGACAGTTGCCGGAAAAGAGATCACATTTGCTCATGTAATGGGTGGTCCGGCGCCGATTGTATATCAAAAACTGGGATTGAATCCACAGGTTGATTACCGCTCTTCTGCCATCGGAATTATGAATATGACACCACCGGAATCTGCAGTGATCGCATCCGATATTGCCGTAAAGAGCGGAAATATTTATCTTGGTTTTGCAGACCGTTTCACAGGAACGCTGATTATCACGGGGGAGATTTCAGATGTCATGTCTGCCCTGACAGAGGTCGTGACCTTTTTCAGAGATTCTCTGGGATATGTTGTATGTGATATTACAAAGAGATAGGAAGTGTGGGCATGAATCGTATAACCAAAGAAGAACTTCTTGAGAAGATTTTCAACGATGACTATGAACATCTAAAAGGAAAAAAACTGCGCATGACGCGTGTGCGTGTCCCTGGAAAAGAAGTTTGTCTTGCACATATTATCAATACTTCGCAGACTCCCGTTTATCAGAATCTGGGATTACATATCGGTGTACACGAAGGAGAAGATCACACTGGAGAATCAATCGGTCTGATTCGTTTCACCCCGTGGGAAGCAGTTGTTGTAGCTGCAGATGTGGCAATGAAAAGTGCAGATGTTGAGATTGGATTTATGGATCGCTTCTGTGGCTCTTTAATTTTAACCGGAGGTTTGTCCCAAGTACAGACTGCCGTTGAAGAAGTGGTTCGGTTTTTTGATGAAGAGTTGGGATTTCGCACTTGTGAAATCCACAAAAACTAAACGGACCGGAGATAGGATGATATGAAGAAATTATTTTTAATGGGAAGAAGTGAAGCAGGAAAAACTTCTCTGACACAAGCATTAAAAGGAGAAGACCTTCACTACGAAAAAACGCAATATACGATCACAGATGATGACACGATCGACTCCCCCGGAGAGTATGCGGAATCCAAACACTTTGGTGTTGGACTTGCATGCTTTTCTTTTGAGGCAGATGTAGTTGCAATTGTTCAGGCAGCAGATGAGCCCTACAATCTGTTCAGTCCGTGCCTTCGCACATTTATCCTGCGCCCGCTGATCGGCATTATTACCAAGACAGATTCTCCCCATGCCAATATCCCTATGATCAGGCAGTGGCTTTTAAATGCAGGATGTGACCGCATTTTCCTGATCAATAATGTAACAAGGGAAGGCATTGACGAACTGATGGAGTATCTCGCAGAAGACCCGATAAAAATCACCATGGAGCAGGCAAAATTCAAACAATATTTAGGGCTTAATGAATGGGATCCCCTGCCGGAAGGTGTAGAATATCCAGATGGAATTTAAAAATGACTCAAAAAACGAGACGTATTTTTCACGTCTCGCTTTTATTTTCTACAACGACTCTCCTATTCATCTCCCAGCCCCCGCAGCCTTCTGTAATAGAATCGCACTTTTCCAATCAGCCAGGTCAGATATCGCAGCACTGGCTCTGTCGCAATTGCAAACACGACAAACAACATGATACATTTTGTTGTCATTCCCGTAATCGCAAATAAATCATTTAAAAAGATGCTGCAAAACAGAAGCCCTGCTATACATCCACCAAGAATGACGCTGCGCAGCACATTCATCGGTGCACTGATATGATACAGAATCATAAACCCAACGATCGCCAGGAGCATAGTTGCTGCTGTCGAAATATCTTTAGAGTCCACTCCAAATGTCCGTCCAAATACCACAAGTGCTCCCACTGCAAGCACATCCGTCAGAGCCGCAGGCAGCGCTTTCAAAAAGACATTTGTCAGGAAGTGTCCTTTGATAATATTCTTATTCGGCTCCAGTGCCAAAAAGAATGCCGGCACTCCGATCGTAAACATGCTGATCAGTGAAATCTGTGACGGTTCCAGCGGATAAGTAAACATAAACACAAAAGATACCAGTGACAACAGAAATGAAAAAATATTTTTTACGAGGAACAAGCTGGCTGAGCGCTGAATATTATTGACCACTCTTCGCCCCTCTAATACCACTTCCGGCATGCAGGAGAAATCCGACTCCAGTAAGACCAGTTGAGATGCCTGCGCTGCTGCATCACTTCCAGATGCCATAGCAATACTGCAGTCCGCATCCTTTAATGCCAGCACATCATTGACCCCATCCCCCGTCATGGCAACCGTTTTTCCTTCCTCTTTCAAAATCTGAACAAATTTACGCTTCTGATTGGGGGTAACGCGCCCAAATACTGTATGATTCAAAACTGCCCTTCGCATCTCTTCTTCTGTCTGGAGGCTTGATGCATCTACATATCGTTCTGCGCCTTTGATGCCAGCCTGCTTTGCAACTTCTGAAACTGTCAGCGGATTATCTCCGGAAATTACTTTTACCTCCACTCCCTGTTCCGCAAAATATGTAAATGTTTCTTTCGCTTCCTGACGGATCGGATTTGCCAAAAGTACATAAGCAAGCGGAGTCACTGCTTCCTGCAAAGGCTTTCCGTCTGGTTCTTCCTTTGCTGTTCCAAACACCAGAACTCTGGCCCCTTTCGATGCATGTTCGCGAATTGCTTCTTCATATGTTTCATACTGCTCTTTTAATACAAATTCCGGCGCCCCCAACACATAAGACCCCTCTTCAAATGTGACACTGCTGTATTTGGAAGCAGAAGAAAATCCGGTTTTTGCCATCACTTTCTTGCCAGATGCTGTTTTGAAATACCGCTTCATTGCCTCCATTGTGATATTGTCGCTGCTCTGTGCCGCTGTAAAATCTCCCAAAAGTTCAGAAAGCGGCTGCATTTCATCTTCCCTGTATTCTGCAGTTGGAATCACCCCCTGGACTTCCATCGTATTCTCTGTGATCGTTCCGGTCTTATCCACACACAGCACATTCACACGGGCAAGTGTCTCGATGCACTTCATGTCATGCAGCAGAACTTTTTTCTGTGCCAGGCGAATCGAACTGACTGCAAGCGCCACACTGGCGAGCAAGTACAATCCTTCCGGGATCATCCCGATCACTGCGGCAATCATAGATGTAACACTGGAACGGAATCCCTCCCCCTGAAACACAAAGGCCTGAAAAAACAAGATTATTCCTATGGGAATGATCGCAACTCCAACCCATTTAACCAACTTGTCAAGGGAGCGAATCATCTCCGACTGTTCCGTATTCTGCATCGCTTTTGCTTCCAGCGTCAGCCGGGAGATATAGGAATCTGCACCTACCTTATCCAATCTTGCATAACACTGACCGGATACAATAAAACTTCCGGACATCAGCTGATCTCCATTTCGTTTTATAATTTCGTCAGATTCTCCGGTCAGAAGGGACTCGTTAACCTGCACTTCGCCTGCGCAGACTTCTGCATCCGCACACACCTGATTGCCTGCCGAAAATACCACGATATCATCCACCACCAGATCTTCTGCATTGATCTGGTCTTTCTTTCCATCTCTGATAACGACTGCATGAGGTGCATTGAGCATTGTCAGATCATCCAGTACCTTTTTTGCCCGCACCTCCTGGATGATTCCGATCAATGTATTTAACAGGATCACTGGCAAAAAAGTCAAGTCCCGAAAAGAACCCACCATGCAGAGCAAAATTGCCAGCACCAGAAAAATCAAGTTAAAATAGGTAAATACATTTTCATGGATGATTTCCTTTGTTGTCTTGGATGGTGGATCCACCGGTTTATTGGTCCAACCGTGCATTCGATGCTCCTGCACTTGCTGCATCGTCAGGCCGGTATGATAATCTGGCCGGTATCTGGTCGTTGGAATCCTCTTGTCCTGAGGAATCTCCATGGTCTGTGTCTTATCTGTATTGTGTTTTGTTCTTCTTTCTCTGTGCTGTTTCTGCCGCATTCTTCTCACTTCCTTCCATATGTCCAATCCTGATGGATTTTTTCTCTGTATATAATTTCTTTCATTTTAGCACACTGATTTTGTTTTTCCAGTAAATTCCCGAAAACTTTAGAAATTCTTCAAAAACTTCTATTCACATCAATTAATAGGAGTTCGGACAAAACTCTCTTGGAAAACAAGAAAATCACATAGATTCCTTGTCTTCTTTCTCCATTTCCCTTATAATAATACAAGTATTTCAAAGAAAAGGATGATAGTGGATTACAATGAAATTAAGAAGCAGACTTGCAATTACATGTGCAAAAGGGACAAGTACCCTGATTAAAAAATTAAATCGCGGAAGTGGCGTTACCCTTCCCGGATATGTGGCAAGATTGATCGACCCGAAGATTTTAAGCGTCATGGCTTCTCAGATCCGGGAGAAGACGATTGTTACCATGGGAACCAATGGCAAGACAACGACCAATGCCATTTTATACAAAGCACTGGAAACAGAAGGAAAAAAAGTCATCATCAACCGAACCGGAGCCAATATGCTCAACGGGATCATTTCCGCATTTGTTCTTGCAACCGACAGGCATGGACAACTGGATGCGGACTATGCCTGTATTGAGGTCGATGAAATTGCATCCGTAGGAGTTCTCCCACAGTTAAAACCAGACTGCGCACTTTTGACGAACATTTCCAGAGATCAGCTGGACCGTTTTGGAGAAGTCGATATTACATTTGACAAATTAAAAACAGCAATCACCAGTGTACCGGATACCACACTGATCATCAACTGTGATGATATCCTCTCGTATTCTCTGGCCGAAACAAGCGGCAATCGATTTGTAACATACGGAATCAGCGAACAGATTTTTGATGATATCTCCCGTTCAGAAATCCGAGAGAGTATCTTCTGCCGCAAATGTGGAAAGAAACTGGAATATGATTTTTTCCATTATGGACAGCTTGGAATTTATCACTGCCCAAATTGCGGATGGAAACGGCCAGTACCTGATTTCACAGCTACACAGATCACACTCAAAGAAGAACTCTATGCGTTCGATATGGGAGATCTGCACCTGGATTCTACAGTTCGGACACCTTATAATATTTACAACACCCTGGCTGCTTATACAGCATTGCATACCATGCATGCGCCAATGGTTCATTTTAAAGAAATGGCAGAGTCATTTGACTATGGAAACAACCGGGAAGAGATCCTGATGATCAACGGTGCAAGAGTCCAGCTTCACCTTTCCAAGAATCCGATTGGATTCCAACAGAAGATTTCTCTTGTATTGAAGGATCCGAAACCAAAAGATATCATTATTCAGATCAACGATACCTATCAGGATGGAGAAGACGTCTCCTGGCTGTGGGATGTAGATTTTCAGTATTTGGCAGACAGCCATGCTGCTACGATTACTACATGTGGAACCCGCAAGCACGACATGGGACTTCGTCTCAAATATGAAGACATCGATTGTACCTCTGCCGATGATATGCGTTCCCGTGTGACAGAACTGACAGAGAACGGAACAAAAAATCTCTATATCATCGTAAACTACTCCGGCCTTTATCGCACGAACAGAATGCTGAAAGAACTGGCACAAAACACAATGGAACAGAAAGGAGAATCAGCATGAAACTGACGATTGGACATTTATATCCGGATCTGTTAAATCTCTACGGTGACCGTGGAAATATTCAGTGTTTCCGAAAGCGTCTGGAATGGCGTGGGATCGAAGCTGAAGTCATCCCCGTACTTTCAGGAGATACTATTGACTTTTCCAAACTGGATATCGTACTTCTCGGCGGTGGTTCTGACAGAGAACAAGAACTTGTCTGCGGATATTTAAAGGAGATTCAGAACGACTTCAAAGAATATGTAGAAAATGATGGCGTTGTTCTCGCTGTCTGCGGTGGTTATCAGCTGCTTGGAAAATACTATAAAACAGAAAAAAAAGTCATCGAAGGACTTGGTATTCTGGATATTACAACTGAGTGGGAGCCTGAACGTCTCATTCGTAATATCATTTTGAACAGCCCGCTCTTTGACACTCCTGTTGTAGGATTTGAGAATCACGGGGGACGCACTTATATTGGAAATCATACTCCATTTGGAAAAGTATTCTTTGGGCTTGGCAATACCGGAAAATCCGGTTATGAAGGGGTTGTATACAAAAATGTAATTGCTACCTACCTGCACGGACCTCTCCTTCCAAAGAACCCCCAAGTCTGTGATTATCTGTTAGAACGGGCACTGAAACGCAAATACGGTGAAGAAGTAACCCTTGCTCCACTTTCCGATGATCTGGAGAAGAAGGCAAACAGCTATATCGTAGACCGCTACAGCGACAAAAAATATGTGTTAAAAGAGACAATCAAACGTCACACTTAAAAGATGGCAATAAAAAACCCGCTGGTTCATTCCAGCGGATTTTTTTATTGTCTGTTTATTTCTTTTTAAACATCAGCTTGATCTTTTTCATCAACTGGATCACCGGAAGATTTACCAGTGCCAAACCATATACAATCAGCAACTGCGTAAATGTCAGTGTCTGCACTTTGAATACTCCATGCAAAGCGGGAACCGTCATAACACAGGTGATCAGTACCAGACCAAGCAGGAATGCTCCGATCAGATAAATATTATTCCAGAGTCTCTTGGAGAAAATCACCGGGTAATCTGCTTTACAGTTGAATCCATGCACCAGTCGTGCCGTACACAGTGTTCCAAATGCCATTGTGCTGGCAAGTACTGCGTTTCCACCTTCTCCTGTCAGACCGATCATAAATCCAATCATAGTTGTGATGCCGATACAAAGCCCTTCTGTTCCAATTTTTGTCAGAAAATCTTTTGTCAGGATAGATTCGTTCATCGGTCTTGGCTTCTCATCCATCACCCTTTTCGAATGTGGTTCCAGTCCAAGTGCAATGGCCGGAAGACTGTCTGTCAAAAGATTGATAAACAGCAGGTGGACCGGTGCGAACGGAACCGGAAGTCCTGCGATTGACGCATACAAAACTGCAAGGATTGCTCCAAAGTTACCGGAAAGTAAGAACTGAATTGAGTTCTTAATATTCTGATAAACATTTCTTCCGTTCTCTACTGCTTTTACGATCGTTGCAAAGTTGTCGTCTGTCAATACCATAGATGCAGCATCTTTGGATACTTCGCTTCCCGTAATACCCATTGCAACTCCGATATCTGCCTGTTTGAGCGCCGGTGCGTCATTGACACCGTCACCTGTCATAGCTACAATATTTCCTTTTTCCTGCCATGCGCGTACAATACGGATCTTATGCTCCGGTGATACACGGGCATAGACAGAGATACCCTCTACAAAATCTTTGAGTTCTTCATCTGACATCGAATCAATCACAGCACCTTCACATGCTTCGGATTCATCATTCAAAATTCCAATTCTCTTTGCAATTGCCGCAGCTGTCACTTTATGATCTCCCGTGATCATAATTGGACGGATACCCGCTCTCTTACATTCTGCAACTGCTGCCATAGACTCTTCTCTTGGCGGATCCATCATTGCAATCAGACCAAGGAGTGTCAGATCATTCTCATCTTCCAGAGACAGTTCTTCCTCTGCAGATACCGCTTTATACGCAAATCCGAGCACGCGAAGTCCCTGTCTTGAAAAACTCTGATTCTGAGCTTCGATTTTTTCTTTATCCTCTTTCGTGATAGTACGCACTTCATTCCCAAATTGAATACTTGCTGCACGTCCCAGCAGTACATCTACCGCACCTTTTACTACCATGATCGGTGTTTCATCAATGGTATGTTTTGTAGACATCAGTTTTCTGTCACTGTCAAAAGGATTCTCACTCTCACGTGGGTATTCTCCTCGGATTTTCTGAATATCCAGTCCTAATTTACTTCCAAGGTTAATCAGGGCAGTCTCTGTTGGATCTCCAATCTCGACACCGTCCACATTCGTAGAGTCATTGCATAAAATACTGAAATACATCAGTTTTTCTTGTTCCGAGTCTTTGAGATCTATCTGATCTGCCGGAATCACAGTTTCATTCACATAGTACTGCTCAACGGTCATTTTATTCTGTGTCAGCGTTCCTGTCTTATCAGAACAGATAATAGAAACACTTCCCAGTCCTTCCACTGCCTGCAGCTTACGAATGATCGCATGTTCTTTTGCCATTTTCTGCGTACCAAAAGAAAGTACGATTGTTACAATGGAACTCAGTGCCTCCGGAATTGCTGCAACTGCAAGCGCAACTGCAAACAGGAAGGCATCTCCGATGTTTCCTCCACGGAATACATTGATTCCAAATAAAATACCACAAAATACCAGAATGATGATAGAAAGCTTCTGTCCAAACTGATCCAGGTTGACTTGCAATGGTGTCTTCTTTTCAGACGTCGTCTTTAACAGGCTTGCGATCTTACCTACTTCTGTTCCCATCCCAATATCTGTTACCACAAAAGATCCTCTTCCGTATGTGACAAAACTTCCGGAATATACCATATTCGTACGATCTCCAAGTGGAACCTCACCAGCAATTGCATCTGTCATCTTCTCTACGCCGAGACTTTCTCCTGTCAGCGCGCTCTCATCTACCTTCAGGCTGGCACTTTCTAACAAACGGCCATCTGCCGGGATATAGTCTCCTGCATCCAACATCACAATATCTCCAACAGTAACTTCCGAAGATGGAACCGGAATCACACTTCCATCACGAAGTACCTTTGCTTCTGGTCCGGAAAGCTTTTTCAGACTGGCCAGGGACTGCTCCGCCTTCACCGTCTGAACAGTACCAAGAATTGCATTGATCGTGATCACGATCAAGATCACGATCGCACTCTCTGCATCTCCTAAAAATCCAGATACGATTGCTGCAGCGATCAAAATAATCACAAGGAAATCTTTGTACTGCTCCAGAAAAATCTGAAGCGTCGTTTTCTTCTTTCCTTCCACCAGTTCGTTTGGTCCGAATTTTTCCTGATGTGCTTTTACTTCTGCAGATGTCAGTGGGTCTTGTTTTCCATTGATATCCTGTTTAACTTCTTCTGCAGAAAGCTGATAATAGTTTTTCACATGAATTCCTCCTTTTTCTTTCACGCAATAAAAAAGAGACTTTTATTGCACGTTATGTATGCAACAAAAGTCTCACCATTTAATCACGATACGGATGGACTTCTCCATCGTACTGACGACATCGTGCACGCCATAAGCGCTGGTTACTCCCTTTTATTTAAGAAAACTATAATGCATTTTCCCCTTGTTGTCAACGATAATTTACTTTCTTCTCGTCATTTTCTTAACATGCTTAAACTACATTCCCAGCTTTTCCTTGATTTTCCGTGCTTCCGGCGTATTGGCAACTCCACCTTCTCCCGTCTCTCTTAAGGAAACATGCATACTTTCTCCAACCTCTTTCATAGCATCGATCACCTGATCCGGTGGAATCCTGCTGGTGATCCCGGCCAATGCCATATCCGCAGATGACAGCGCATTCACCGCTCCGATCACATTTCGCTTAACACACGGGACCTCCACAAGTCCTGCCACCGGGTCGCACACCAGTCCCAGTAGATTTTTCAGTGCCATCGCTGCTCCATGCATAATCTGACTGACATTTCCACCCTGTAAAGACACAAGCGAACCTGAGGCCATTGCAGATGCGGCTCCAATCTCTGCCTGGCATCCACCTGCTGCCCCGGCAATAAATGCACGAGATGCAATCACCTGTCCAACTCCGGCTGCTGTATATAATGCATGAACAATTTCTTCCTCAGACGCCTTGTTCTCCTCATACAGAGGAACCAAAACTGCCGGAAGTACTCCACAAGCACCTGCCGTCGGTGCTGCTACGATCCGCTTCATACAAGCATTGGATTCTCCCATTTCCAATGCCCTTGCAATCACTTTTGAAACAAACGAACCACAAAGCGGTTCCTGATCTTGGCGATAGAATTCCATCTGCGCGCCCATTTGCCCTACAAGACCACTGGCTGAAATCTGCTTTTTGTCATATTGTTCACTTGCCGATTTCATTGCCTCCCACATCTGCTGCATGGCCGCAACTGACTCTGCTTCCGTCACGGAGCGATCAGCCATATCCTCCAGAAGTACTGCTCTCCAAAAAGGGATCTCTTTTTCCTGACAAACTACCTGAATTTCTTCCAATGAATGAAACGCCATCTTCTATACTCCCTCCGTCTCAATATAAGTTACTTTTTTGATTCCTGTCAATCCTTCCAGATATCGAATGGTATCTATCTCAACTGGCTGATCTGTTTCAATCACCATCACTGCATATCCTCCCCGCTTATCTCGATGAAGCTGTAGTGTGGCAATATTCACTTTCTTTCCATATAAGACAGCCGTTACTTCCGCTACTTGCCCCGGACTGTCTTCATTTCGAATGATCAATGTCGGGCAGGCTCCCGTACAGTTCACGGTAATCCCATCCAATTCATTGAGCATGATCCGCCCTCCCCCAAGCGAAGATGCCTGTACCTGGATCGTTCTTCCGTCAGACGCTTCGACGTCCAGAAGCGCTGTATTGGGATGTGCTTCTTTGATCTGTGTGTTATATATTTCAAACTCCATCCCTTCCTCTTCTGCAACTGAAAAACTCTCCGGAATCCGCATATCATCTGGCTTCATTCCCAACAATCCGGCTACCAGTGCACGATCTGTTCCATGCCCTCTTCCAGTCGCTGCAAAAGAACCGCTGAGACCAATCCGTGCTTTTTTCGGACAACTTCCCAGTAATTTCCTTGTGATATAACCGATTCTTGCAGCACCTGCTGTATGGGAACTGGATGGTCCAACCATGACCGGCCCGAGAATATCAAATATATTCATCTTTCGTTCTCCTTCTCTTCTTCTCTGCTACTGTAGTATAACAAGTTTTGATTAAAATATCCATTCCTATCTGAAAGCATACTACACAATCTTCCACACTCTGCGATCACATACGATTTTCTTCGTCCCTCTTCTTTTGCTCCCGTGATTTCAGAAATCATTTCAGAAATTCACCGGCAAACAATGCCAGCGCATTTGCATTCTCACTGTTTCCAATTCCATGAACATCTACAAAGTCTTCCGCCCTTCTCGCATCTTCATGTGTAAACCGGTATACTTTTCCACTTGTCTTCTTCCAGGTATCTTCAATAAGTTTCCGATACTCCTCTTCCTGATACCATTTCGAATCGACGCAAAGACCGCCATTTTTATTATATTCCGCTTTTTCTGTCTCAGTCAGAGATTCCGTTTCCGTCTCCTGATTCAAGCGATAATATGTTTCATTGATAAAGCGTACATTTTGTTTTTCCGGCACTTTCGGAACCTCTCCGTCTTTAACAACATACACAAGAAACGGCACGATTGTCTCTTTTCCTTTCTGATCCGGTCCCATACTGTCCTGAACATGCCAGTTTAACATCACATATCCGGAATTGGTAAAGGCCTGAAATTCTTCTGGATGAAAATCGAGAAGTTTCAATTTTTTTGAAAGATTCCCTTCTTCTAAATCCTCAGCTTTTAATTTTCCTTCTGTGACAGCCTGCTCCTTTAATACAGATTCCGTAATTTTCCCGTTTCTTGCTTCCTCAAGCGTAAAATAGCGGTCTTGAGCTTCAATCACAGGAAATTCATTGTATTTCACTGCAACATGACAGGTTTTTTCTGTTACATTTCCAATACTGTCCACAACCTGATATGTGACTTTATGCGTAACCGGGCTGTCTTTTTTATCCAACTGCAAAAACCAGGTATCCAAAATATCCTCCTCTGTCATTCCATCTTTCCAGGTTTGGACACTTCGATCTGCCTTTCCATTTTCCATCACCTTTCCAGGAGCATACTCAATCTGAATTACCTTCACCTGCTCGACTAAATCTCCATCTTCCGGATCCGTACTTTCGATATGCTGTAATAAATGTTCCCGTTTTACAGTTTCTCCTTCAAAGTATTCTTTATCTGGCGCTGAGATTTCAGGTGCCCGATCCCAGATTGCATAAAATGACACCTTTGCCATTTCTTTGCTGTCTTCAGACTCTGTTTTCTGACTGACAGCAATTTTTCGAAGTTCTTCATAGGAAATCTTATTTTCTTGTTTTTCCTGAAATGCGGCTTCTTTTGCTCCTGTCTCTGCACGATGATCCCATCCGGCAAACGTATGTCGGTCTCGTCTGTAATCTGTATACCCCTGATTTTTGTGAACGTCATATCCACTTTTCAGACAGTCCGCATACGAGATCGTTTCTGACTTTTTCGTTCCTGCTTCTGCATGATTTCCCAGATACCGGATCAAGACCCGATCTTCCCAGACTGCATACAATATAAGATCCTGATTCTTCTCTGCCGGCAGGTCCTCTCCCGCCTGATATTGTCCTTCTTTCACTGATGGGTTTTCGTTCCATCCAAGGAACGGTACATCCAGCCATTCAGGAACCTGTTCGGATACTCTAGCTTTCTCATACCAATATTTAACTGAAGATTCTGGCATATTTTCCACCTGTGCTTTTGTATTTTTATCATACCGGATCGTATATTTGCTGCTGATTACGACTGCTTCTTTTAAAGTTCCTGAGCGTCTGTCCTGATAATCCCCTGGACGCAGACAATATCCTCCTTGTGGTGTCAGACAAAAATGGTTCCAAACCGTACTGCCCAGGCGATTTCCATAGCTCATTTTTACTGTCATTCTGCCATTCTTATATTGATCCGGTGTGACTCTCGCAGCAAGAGCAGACTGCAGACTTCCTGTCACTTCAATATATTTTTCCGAGGGAAGGTAGACATCATTTCCTTCCTCCACAAGTGCCGCACCGCTCATCTGAAAAACTCCATTTTGATAGACACCAGCCCCTCTTTCCCCTGTATTGGCTGAAATCCGTCCTCCTTCTTGGCACAAAATTCCGTTCTGATTTAAAACTCCGCCACCTTGTCTTTCCGCATAATTGCCATACAACATTCCGTCTTTCAAATGAAATTCGCCATTTTTTAAATAAACAGCGCCTCCCTGATCTGCCTGATTGTCTCGGATTGTCCCACTGTTCCATATAACAATCCCTCCATCAATAAAAATACCTCCCCCGTTTCCTTTCTGCCCGCACTGATTCGAATTGGATTCCTGGGCATGATTGCCTGCAACGGTTGTATCGCTTATTGTTGTCTTTCCTTTGCTCATCGTGGCAATTCCATGTACTCCATTCTCATAATCACATCCATTTACAGAAAGGGATACATTTGAATTACATAGTCCTGTACTGAACCATCCGGCATATAAATCACCCACATTCGGATTCTGTGCACTACTTTTCCATCCATGATACACTTCATTTGTTATCGTAACCTGAAATGCATCTGACTCAAACGAAGGACCTTGTGAGAAATTTTCTCCCACATAGCAATTCTGAAATTTATTTTCCTGGATCAGCGATCTTATTTGCCCGGAATACTGTGCTTTTTCATCTCGTATACCACTGATTCCAATTCTGCAGTTCTGAAATGTGTTCTCCAAAATTTCCGAATGGATATCTGCACCAAACACTGAAAAATGGATTCCTCCTTCCTCTGAAATATTCTCAAACACTGAATTTTCCACTCGTAAATGGATTCCCACCGATGAAAATCCTGTACTCGCATTGGAAATCACCCCTATCCCGCTGGCGCAATTTACAAATCTGCATTGCTCTACCGTAACAGAACCATACTCCCCATGCACCATCCAGCGCTTCATGTCATATCCATTCTGGAAGATACAGTTTTCAAATACAAGAGAACTCCCTTTATTTGCACAGATTGCTCCGCAGTACATATTGTCCGTATCAGAAACAGAAGTTTGACTCAGATCAAACGTCAATGTACCTGTGTCTTTGCTTCCAATGAAAACCTTTGACCTTTCAAATGCAAGGCGGTTTCTATTTGGCATACTAATTGTACGTGCTCCACCTTCCGGAAGAATTTTCACATTCTGAAACACTTTTGCCCGCGCTTTCTCTACACTTACAAAACTGTCTTGCAATGCATGATCCTGTACAACGTATATTGTTTCATTGTCCCTGACTGCCTCCAAGGCTTCAGACAAATCTGCATAATAGACATTTCCAATTCGGCAGGCTCCTGCCGGACTTTTTTCTTGGTTCATTTTATCTTTTGCATCTTTTTCCTCCCCGACTTTTAAAACCGATATATCTTCTGCCTCGCCTGCTTTTTGAATTTCTTTGAGACGTTCTTTCACGAAAAAAGATGCTTTTGTCTGTAAATATTCTTCATATTGTTTCAAATGATCAACCGTTCTTTGTTCACCCTCCCACAGATACATCTCCCCATACTCCGGGAGAAGTGTTATCACATCTTTTTCTAACTGCTCTGCTTCCTCCTCTGTACCATTTTTATTTTCTCGACGATTCCATTCCCGAACAACTTCCAAATACCCCTCATTTTTCCAGGAAGCATCCTCTCTTTGTATCTGTTCTTTGACTATCAAATAAGGCAAGATCTGTCGCAACTGATAAAGCTCTTTTTCCGAAAGTGATCTGACAAATTCCAAACGATCTTCCCTCTCCGAAAAAGATGTATACGGTTTTTCCAAAGTAATGATCTCTGACAGACTGTTTTCTTCTTCCTGTATTTTTTCCTCCCATCCGGTATCTGACTCTTCGGCAGCCCATACCTGCACACTGCCAAACAACAGGAAAAATACAGTGAAACCTGCTGTCAGATATTTCCGATTCTTTCTTCTTATATTCGCACCTCCATCTTCTTTTCTATTGCCATCAGACAATGACCGGCGGATCGCGAATGCCGTCCGCATCTTCCATCTCCCCCCTCCTTTCGGGTACAAAAACAAAGCCGATTCCTCCGCCTCGCCCATACTTATTAAATTAAAACTGGAATAAATTTTTCTGATGTGATGATTCCATCACGTTGAAGTATATAAACGATGAATCTGTATATTCAGATTCCATGAATATAAAGATCTCAGAAACCAGATCTGTTTCTAAGTGATATGAATTATAACACCCACCCCGAAAAAAAGCAAGATGTCAAATGCTCTCTGTCAAAAAAATGAGCAGACACATCCAGCGCCTGCCCATCCATCTGTTTTTTGTTTTAGAGATTAGTTTTTATTGCTGTCAGTTTCTGTGCTGTTTACACGATTCCCTGTGCTGTCATCGCATCGACAACTTTCTCGAATCCTGCAATATTCGCACCTACTACATAATTGCCTTTTGCATTGTATCTTTCTGCAGCATCTGCCATGTTATGGCAGATATTTACCATGATCTGCTGTAATTTTCCGTCTACTTCTTCAAATGTCCAACTCAGACGCTCACTGTTCTGAGACATCTCCAGTGCAGATGTCGCAACTCCACCGGCATTGGCTGCCTTACCTGGTGCGAACAGAACTCCGTTTTCCTGCAGATATTCCGTAGCTTCCATTGTGGTAGGCATATTTGCCCCCTCTGCAACTGCGATACATCCGTTTGCAACCAGTGCTTTCGCATCATCCAGAAGAAGTTCATTCTGTGTTGCACATGGAAGTGCGATATCCACTTTTACGCTCCATACGCCTCTTCCTTCATGGTACTCTGCGTTTGGACGAT
>ERZ1106969.1283-NODE-1283-length-18430-cov-53.573007_pt1 | contig 18430 bp, 19 predicted proteins | sample MGYA00403685_ERZ1106969 | MGnify/ENA primary metagenome ERZ1106969 (study PRJEB35170, sample SAMEA104062416) | human gut metagenome | biome: human gut; feature: human-associated habitat; material: faeces | place: Denmark | collected 2012-05-18 ... | reverse complement strand
GTGCATTTTTCTTAGCTTCCTCAAATAAATCTCTTACTCTTGAAGCACCAACACCAACAAACATTTCTACAAAATCAGAACCTGAAATACTAAAGAAAGGCACTCCTGCTTCTCCTGCAACTGCCTTTGCAAGAAGTGTCTTACCTGTTCCCGGAGGTCCTGTAAGAATAACACCCTTAGGGATTCTTGCTCCAAGGTCTGTATATCTCTTAGGATTCTTAAGAAAATCCACTATTTCCTCAAGCTCTTCTTTCTCCTCTGACAATCCCGCTACCTCTTTAAAAGTAACCAGCTTGTCAGCATCTGTTGTAAGCTTGGCTCTGCTCTTTCCAAAATTCATCATCTTGGCATTGCTTCCGCCTCCGCCCATCTGTCTCATCATCATGAGCATTATAAACACTATGACAAATATGCATATTCCAAATGGAAGTATTGTTGTAAGCCACATATTTTCTTTAGAAACATCTTTTAATTCATAAGACACTTCCTTGTCAACAAGATTTGCCTGTATTTCATTAACATCAGATGTATTAAAGATTTTCTGTGTCTTGGTTCCCTTAATCTGAACAGTAACAACACCTGTAGGAACCTGTGAATTTTGTTTAATTACTGCGTATTCTATATTGTTTTGTTTTAAATCACTCAGAAAATCCTGATATGAGTAATCTCCGTCAGCAGAGCTTATGCGCGATATTCCATACCAGATAAGGGCTATTGCGCATATAATAAGCAGATATATACCAGCTCCGCTCATTTTACCTTTGTTGTTCATTGTCAGCCTCCTTTATTATGAAATGAATATTATTCCTCGAATTCAAGCGAACCTATAAATGATAAATTTCTGTACTGCTGGTCATAATCAAGGCCATATCCTACAACGAACTCATCCGGTATCTCAAATCCATTATATTTTACATTAACATCTACTTCTCTTCTGTCAGGCTTATCAAGCAATGTGCAGACAGCTATATCTGCCGGTTTTCTTGCCTCTAACATTGGCATAAGCTTAGATAATGTATTACCTGAATCTATAATATCTTCAATAACAAGTACATGCTCGCCCTCAATACTTTCATCAAGGTCCTTCTTTATAGCAATATTTCCACTTGATACAGTTCCGCTTCCATAGCTTGATGTCTGTATAAAATCAATCTTTACAGGAAGAGTTATTCTCTTTGCAAGTTCACATGTAAAGAAAATGCTTCCCTTTAAAATACATATAAGCTTAAGGCTCTTTCCCTCATAATCCCTGTTTATCTGTTCTCCAAGTTCACATATTCTTTTTTCAAGCTTGTCCTCAGATATCATAACTTTAATCGTATGTTTTTTCATAATTTTTCTCCCTTATCAGGCACTTCATGTCCTGTGTTAAATGTTATTTTCAAATATTTTCCGGTATTTGCATCCACTTTAAAATCTTCGCAACGTCTGATTCCCAAAGCCCACAGTACATCGCTGTCATTGCAGACCAGCATTATATCATCCCTGTATTCTTTCGGAACCTTTCTGTCTATGAATTCTTTTTTAAGTTTACGTTTTTTATTATCGTCAACCGCTATTCTGTCTCCTTCTTTACGAAATCTGAAACAGATAGTATTGTTAATTGTATCATAATCAAAAGTCTTAGTATAGTTATTATCTTCGTATTTTATATTATTTTCACATATTTTTACAGTGACGCTGTCAATATGGACATACCCTTCGCCATTAAAGTACACATCCCGGTCAATTACATATGTTCCTTCACTGACAGGCTCAAGTGTGTAGCTCCACGCATTTTCTTTGTCATCCTTATGAATTACATTGTCACTTTTCTTACTTAATATGATAGCATCATAAGTTCTTTGTGCTGTAATTCCATATGCTGTGTCAACACGTTTTCCAACCTGCAAATCATTAAGGCTGTACACATCATCAACATGAACGGAATACACATCTTTTGCCCTTCCGCTAAGGCTGACAAGGCACCTGTATATTATTCTTTTCTTAATAACCTCATGGTAATCATTAAATTTATTAAGGTCTATTATATATTTTATGTTATCCTGTGAAACATTTTCAGAATTCTTCGCATAATCCGTCACAGAATCATTAACAGATGCTTTTCCAAAATTCTTCGCAGAATCATTAACAGATGCTTTTTCAAAATTCTTCACATAATCTTTTTCTGATATTTTCACACATTTATCAAATGCCTTCTTAGTTTCACCTGTAATGTAATCCTCATTAAGAGAAATATCTCTTGCAAGACGGCTGATATTCTCTACTGATTTGTCATTTACATTATCTGTAAGATAAGGAATAACAATATTTCTTATGCAGTTACGCGTATATTCGTTATCGTAATTGGTCTGGTCAGTTACATAATTCTGACCAATTTCGGATAGCCAGCCCTCTATATCTTTTCTGGTTACGCATAATAATGGTCTTATTATTCTGTCCCTTACAGGCTGCATGCCTCCGATTCCCTTAATACTGCTGCCCCTTACCATATTCATTATAACAGTTTCTGCCTGGTCATTCATATGGTGTGCCACAGCTATAACAGCATTTCTTCTTTCCTTTGCCGACTTTTCAAATATATCATAGCGTGCTTTTCTTCCGGCTTCTTCAAGTGTCATTCCGGTATCTGCTGCCATTTTCACAGCATCAATATGAACACTTTCAAATTCTATTCCAAGCTTTTCACACAACTTTTTTGAAAATTCTTCGTCATCGGCTGCCTCATTTCTTATGCCATGATTAACATGTACAGCATGAATTTTAATATCTGCTCCTTCTTTCTTCAGATATTCTGCCAGCACCCTGATTAAGCATACCGAATCAGCGCCTCCTGACAACCCGACAATTATATTTTCACATGCTTCAAGCATTTTATTCTTTTTTATATATTCTGAAATTCTATTGTATACATCATTCATATTCAAATTATATTATCAATTATCATAAGTGTCAAACAACCCCAGCACAAGAACCGTACAATCGTCAAACGCCTCCATTTTGTTATATTCAAGAGACTTTTCCAATATCTTTGATGCAATCGCTTTGGGATTTTTTTCTGAAATGGAATTTATTATGTCCACCATTTTTTCCTCTTTGTCTACTCCCGGAATATTATCCAGTATTCCGTCACTTATCATGATTACATAATCACCGTCATAAAGTTTTTTTGTCGTGCAGTCATAATCAGCCTTCTCAAGTACCCCCATAGGCAATGTTGTCGACTTTATAATCTCCACCCAACAGTCTCTTTTTATAAATGTAGATACAGCACCAAGCTTCATACAATGCAGCATTCCGGTCTGGCAGTCAATTATGCTCATATCCATTGTAACCGGATTTCCAAGTCCCTTTCCTGCAATATACGCCGCATTAATCAAATCTATCGCCGTCTTTTCCTCAAATCCGGCATCTATGCAGTTTTCCATCAATTCTATTACCATACGGCTCTCGACAAATGCACGCTTTCCGCTTCCACAGCCATCTGATATTGCCGCTACCATTTTTCCACAAAAAAGCTTCTGCATCAGAAAATTATCCCCGCTCAAATCATTCTTATACTTACTGTGTCTTGCCACCGCGCTAAGTATTCTGAAGCGATCCTCCTGATAATAAACGTACTGATGGTACTCATCATTTATTATTATTCTGTTGGTGTCCTGTGGAAAAAATGCATTTCCTAAAGAAACTTTCAATATTGCCTCCATTTTTCTTGCAGAAACGCACCCCTTTCCCATGGTTCTCGCCTGCAAAATAAGTTCCTTTTTCCCATTTCTTCCCGTAATCATTCTTATATTTCTTATTCTTATTCCCGAAAGAACGCCTCTTCCAATAATATCGTGCACCTGCTCTTTTGATAGCTCCTGGGTATGTAAATGCATTGTCATGCAGTCATCTAATATATCAGCAACTAAAAAAAGCTGTCTTGAAAAGCCCTTATATTCATCAGTTTCCATGTCAGTGCTTTCGTATGCATCTCCAAGTCTTCTGAATGTTCTGGCTGTTTCCGACAGCTTGTTTAATGAGTATGTCATAACATAATCCTTATATTTGTCGCTCATACAAACCCCTTTTCTGCCATTGCCGGCTATTTTAGTGATTACACATTATAGGGCATGTATCATGCAGAATTTGTCAAAACAAATACTCTATTTTATTTTTATCAGTTTTTATTAGGTTTAAATAAAATTTCATCAGGATATATCAGCCCGAATTTGCTTTTTGCCATCTCTTCAACAAATTTCTTGGTCTGAACATATTTCTTATATTCGTCAAGATCATCTGTTCTTTGCTGTTCTTCATCTATCTGCTGCTCAAGTGATGCTTTCTGTGACTCATACTCCTTATTCTTGGCTGCAAGCGACTGTTTGCCTCTCCACAAAACAAATCCAAGGGCAACAACAACTATAACAGCCATTGTCATTCCAATTATTGCAGACTGTCTCTGTCTTTTTATCCTTTGTTCCCTTTCACGTCTTGTTTCAAACTTCATGCTTATTCCCTTCATTTCTAATAAAAAGTTTACACAAATGTATTTTAACCACTGCAATAAATTTTTTCAATGGTGCAAGAATAAATAGCAGCATTTTTGTAACATATTTCACATATATACTTCCAAACGCAAGCTGAAAAACAACTGCTCCGATTATGAATCCGCCAAGAATAAAGCCTCTTATAATCCCATTATTAAGTGTGTAATATATTGCAAAAACTTTAATTCCAACACATATCCAGTATATTATATCTTCTATGCTCATTAAAAGGACTGACTTATGATGCACCAGACGTCTGAATATTCTTATTGTGTTATAACCAAATGCAAAAATCATTCCCCAGAACAGGGACTGTATAAGTGCATCACTTTCCCACAATATAATGTCGCTTATCATCTAAACAGCCTTCCGACCAATGATTCGCCCTTTTTTGAATAACTTCCGTTTTCTGAATAGACAAATGAATCTATCCTTCCGTCAACACTTATTTCACCCTTCTCGACAGATAATCTGTTGACATGAAGCTGCTGTCCCTTAATTGTGATAAGTCCATAGTCAGACTCCAAAACAACCTTCAATGGGTCAAATGATATAACATCAGTTATTCCTGTCATTTCAGCTTTCTTTCTGTCCTGCATTGATAGTCCGTGAGTTCTGCCTGTCTTTACCTTCTCTTCCATAATAATCCTCATTTCTGCGCATATTTACGCACATAATATTTATTTCATTAATATCATATTATGGTTTTGTGTACATTATTACAGGCCTCTTAAGACTGTCTAAATATATTCAAACATATCCTTTGCTTCGTCTTTCTTTACAGTATCCTTAACATCTGTTACGCGTACTTTAACACTCTTATTTCCAAACTGGATTTCTATTTCATCCCCCACCTTAACATCAACTGAGGCCTTGGCTGTCTTTCCATTAATTGACACTCTTCCGGCATCACATGCATCATTGGCTACTGTTCTTCTTTTAATAAGTCTTGAAACTTTTAAATATTTATCTAATCTCATATTATCCTCATTTCTGAAACGCATCCGCGTACCTTATGTTCTGTTTTTGTAATTTTAACAGAATTTTTCTTATGCTTCCATATGATTTCCCAAAAAATATGCGGCTGTCTGCACAAGTTTCCTTTCATTCTCAGAAAACTTAGGCTGAATTTCATTCGTAAGCATAATAACACTTCCCAATACATCCCCTGCACATATTATAGGAAATAACGCCTCCTGCGCAAAATTATTCTCCTCTGTTACACCTACATATTCATTGTCCTTTCCTGTTGCAACCACACCTCTTCTTGCATCCATTATCCTGCTAAGTTCTTTGGTAACCGGTTTACCTACAAGTTCTTTCTTATCCTGCCCCGATGCTGCAATTATCTGTTCCCTGTCTGTTATACATACCGTTGTTCCCGTAGCCTTGGACATTGACTCGGCATATTGCGTTGCAAATGAGGATAATTCCCCTATTGGTGAATATTTTTTCAAAATAATCTGACCGTCTAAATCTGTGAAAATCTCCATAGGATCTGTTTCCCTTATCCTTAATGTTCTTCTTATCTCCTTCGGAATTACAATTCTCCCCAAATCATCTATACGACGAACAATTCCTGTTGCTTTCATACAGTTATTTCCTCCAATACCATATTTTAATCAGAGTGCTTTTCTACTCTTTTTTGCTAAATATCAGCTTTGGAGTTAGTATGTGGAAAATGTGGAAAATTATTCAGATATTCCAATATACCATTAAATACTTCGTCAATATCCGCATCCAGCCATCTCTTATCACTTTTATCTACTCTGTTTCTATATACCTCATCACAAAATACAAACTCTAATCTTTTAATTATGTCAGACATGTCATTTTCACGCATTGCTGAATCATCAATAATGTATGTATTCAAACAAATGAGCAGTCTTTGTTCATCCATCTTCCCACACTGGTAGTACATATCATATATATCTTTATAGCGTGTGCTAAAAGTTCCAAATTTCAAAAGAGAACGAAGTTTCTCTGCAAACATCTGCTCTCTAGTATTTATAAGAAGTGATGCTCCCTCATTATCAAAAGCAATATCAAAACAATACTCTTCCTGCTCAATTTCCATGTGTTTATGTACACCTAAGTCAATCTTGCTTTCTATCAAATTTCCATGTATATCCTTAATATGCACATTCACTCTTTTTCCTTTATAATCTTGTTGACTCAATTCTTCAATTTTTCCAACTTTTGTTATTGTTATACCCTCAATGCAATTTAATTTTGCAATAAATTTTTCAACAGACTCATCTGAAAGTGAATACCTAACAAAATCTATATCCATATCTTGAGTTGCCCTGCGGATATTATTTGTTATACTTCTCATAACAACTCCACCCTTAATCGTTACATTTCTAGATAAAACGCTTTTTGATATTGCCTTCAAAACAATATCCTGGCACACTCTTGCTTCAGCATCATCTGTTTCATATCCTAATTCCCGCATTTTCCTGATAATATCAGATAAATTTATCTAAAACACCTCCAGTTGTAATGTATCTAAAACAAGCTTTGTTTTTGGAAGCTTGCATGCATATTCCTGAACAGCCTGTATATCTAACTCATAAATCAACTTTCTATAATTCGATATAATCTCCTTATAATAATCAAATGAAAACTTACTCTTATTGCGAATTAATTCAACAAGCATACGTTCACGATTAAAAACACGTATTTCTGTACCATTGTAAAGCCTTGTCTCAACACCAATTTCAAGGCTGTCATTATTGTCAAATATCTGGGTAATTCTCTTGTTTTTTATTTTAGTATAATCCTTATCCGTAAGCAGGTAATAAGTTTCGGGAATTGTATCCGTAAGCCCTTGATAATAAAAGGCACTACATAATGTAAACACAGCTTTAGGATGTGCTTTGCTTATTACCGCAAGTTCTGCCTCATGGTCATTGTCAGAATATATGCCTCTACTAATTCTTACCAAAGAACCCTTTGCAAGAAGTTTTCTAATTTCATAATTAGTTTTATACTTTTTAATACATTCTTTGTATGTGTATATCATAAATTCGCTCCTTTAATCAAAATCCGTATTATTTTATTTTTTACGGACTTTAATTAAATTATATTACAAAACATAAATACTTCAATTAAAATATTTTTTTCATATAATATAACAATATTGTTACTTCATATGCTAATTTCATTCCCTAAACTCCAACACCTCTTCAAGTGGTTTTCTTGGTCTCTTTGCAGGCGTTTCATCAGCAATTCCCAATGAAACAGCTCCGACAAGCTGCCCTTTAATTTCTGTAAATTCAATAAGCTCGTCATATGCAAAGCAGGTATTGGCAATCCATAATGTTCCATATCCTAATTCAGTCGCCTTAAGAAGCATATTTTCTACTGATGCACCTATTGATAATGTATCACAAATCTCAGAAACCCTGCGTTCACTGTCTATCTGTTTATAAGGCGAGGTTCCATTGGTATTCTCTATAATTATAAGCACCGGTGCTTCTCTCATAATTCTTAACGTGTTAAAAGCATCCGAAAGGCAATTATGAGACTCCGGCAAAAGACGGCTTGCATCTCTTTCCCTTATAAGTCCGCGTTCCATTGCATTAAGTAATTCCTGCTTGCTTCCATCCATATATACAATATACTTCCAGGGCTGTCTGTTCTTTGCGGAAGGTGCAAGAGTCCCAGCTCTGACTATCTTCTCAATATCCTGTCTGTCAATTTCGTCAGATTTGTATTTTCTTATGCTTCTTCTTTCATCAATTGCATTCATATATTATCTCCTCCGATTATCATAATTATATATTGCATTAAAGCTTTTCCTTTTTCTTATTAGAGCAATTCAAAATATATTTTTACTATAAATAATAATACCACACCATCTTCTTTATTGCAACACATTTTTATATTTTTGAAATACTTTTTATATTTTAAACATGTTAAACTAATTTATTGTTTTCATTGAAAAATGTCGAAAATGGTTTAGAATAGTAATAGATTTTTTCGTGAAACTATACACACAATCTAATATACAGGAGATACTTATATGAATTACGATGAAAATGTCTTTAAAACCAAGGCCAATCTTAAGGTTAGGAGAATCTGGCTTATCTTTTCTTTATTATTAACCGCTAACTATGGTGCCGATGTTGCCAATGGCATTTATCCTGCCACCAACTATATAGCATTTGTTCTTTTGTGCTGGATTCCTTTGACACGGAGAAATACTTCTCCGTGTCAAAGGAAAGACTACCGATTCTTACCGAATATGCCTTGTTTTGGGATATGGAATTTTCTATACATATGTATTATGTACAACAGAATCTCCTATTGCATTTACATACATTCTTCCGGTTACCAGCCTTTTAGTACTGTATAAGAACCGTAAGTTCATGATAATTGTGCGCTTGCCAATTCCTTCAGTATTATTTTCAGTGCTGTTTACAGAGCGGTGGTTCTTGGCTGCAACTCAGCCTCTGATATGAAGAATTATCAGTTACAGGTTGCATGTATCATACTTTGTTACATTTGCTATGTTATGTCGATTAAACATCTTAATGAATCCGATGGTGCATTAAACGGAAGTATACAGTCAGACCTTGACAGAGTTGTTTCCACAGTAGAAAAGGTCAAGACAGCCAGCAATTCCATTATGAGTGGTATCACAGTAGTAAGAGAGCTTGCTGTTGAGAATAAGCACGGTTCAGATGTCGTAATGTTAGGAATGAACGAGCTTACGGATAATAACCGTAAACTTCGCGAACATACAACCTCTTCAATGGATATGACAACCGATATTAATCAACAGGTAGAAAATGTTGTTTCCCTTATAAGCGAAATGGTTGAACTTACAACTGAATCAGAAAAACATGCACAGGTAAGTTTTGATGAGCTTGAAGGTCTTGTTAAAACCGCGCAGACAATGTCTGATTTATCAAATGAGGTTGATTCAATACTTCATGAATTCAAGAGAGAATTTGAAACCGTTAAACAGGAACTATCGATAACATTTCAAGCCAGACTAATCTTTTAGCTCTGAATGCTTCTATAGAGGCTGCACATGCAGGTGATGCCGGTAAGGGCTTTGCAGTAGTTGCTGAACAGATACGTTCTTTAAGTACCGAGACAAGAACTTCATCAGGTCAGATTCAGGAGGCGTTAACAAGATTACAGGTTATATCTGATAATATGACATCTTCTATCAGCGAAACATTAAGACTTATCCAATTAACATTGGAAAAGGTAACACAGACCGGTCAGAATGTTGATATGATTACCAGGGATTCGACACAGCTTGAAAAACACATCCAGATTATTGATACAGCAATAAAAGATGTTGAAGCATCTAATAAGCAGCTTGTAAATAACATGAATGATGTATCATCCATTGTTGATACAATGACCGGATGCATAGACCACTCCGATGATATAAGCAGACGAATCGTAAGCAAATACGATGAAAGTTCAACCAACATCAATAATATAGAAGATATTATGCAGGCATTAATGTGTGAACTCGGAATTGGCGGTTTTATGGGAATAGCAGATGTGAAACCGGGAATGAAGGTTTCTGTTTCTCCTAAGATTTCATCTGAAATATCAGAATATCATGGAGAGCTTATCAATCAGACTGATAATACAATTACAGTCCGCTTAGCTAACACTATAGATGTCAAATCCAGTGCATTATGCGATGTTCAGGTTACTGTAGGTAATGTCATTTATAAATGGGAAAAGGCTTCATTAAAGCCTGTTAAAGATAAAGACAGTGCACCTAACGAATATGTAATTACAATAAATACAATGCCATCAATACTTAACCGTAGAAAATATCCTCGTGCCGATTTAACAAACAGCTGCACTATTGTAAAAAAAGCAGACGGAAAGGAATTTTCAGGAAAGCTTGATAATATAAGCGCTAACGGTTTTGCATTCTTAACAAGTGATGAATTCTTTGCCGATGCAAAGGGACAGGAAATAACTGTTTCAATTGATAATTTTGCTTTGGAAAATCACTCAACACTCGAAGGCCGCATAATCCGCTGCTCAGACAATGACGGAGTTTACATTGTCGGCTGTCAGATGCCTGAAGATGATTACTTAATCATGGATTACGTTGACACATTATTACGAAACAAATAAAGAACAATATCATACAGAATAAACAAACAGCAAATTTCATTTTGCATATCACACAATGAAATCCGCTGTTTTTATTTATCTTCTGCGTTTATTTATATGTCTTTATGTACCTTTGTCAGCTTTACTTTTCTATTCTTGCCTTTATATATTCCTCAAGAATCCTTACAGTTTCTGCCTCGCCTAATTTAGAGCTGTTGATACATATATCATAGAATCGTGAATCACCCCATTTATGTTCACTATATCTGTTATGATAACGCTTTCTCTTCTTATCATGCCTTATCATATTATCATAAGCCTCCTGCTCTGAGACTTTATACTTGGCAACAATTCTCTTAATCTTGCTTTCCTTGTCACCTTCTATAAATATAGTTATAAGGTTATCATAGTTTGCAAGAACCGACTCAGCGCATCTGCCTACCACAACAAAAGACTCTCCCGACTCCGCCTTATTCTTAATAAAGTCAAACTGCATATTAGCTATGACTTCCTCAGGTGAGTTAGAATATCCGGCAACACTTCTTGACAATATAAAGTTTCTTGGTTTTTCGTCGTATTTGGCTATTGTCTCTACGTTCATGCCTTTTTCCTTGGCAATTTCATCAAGCATACTTCTGTCATAAAATTTAAAGCCAAAATCGTTAGCTATCTTTTCAGCTATATCATGACCACCGCTTCCATATTCTCTGCTTATTGAAATTATTGTCTGTTTTGCCATTACATACACCTCCCAGCCTTTTAATTATTTATGTAATTGTGAAACTCATAAAAATCATAAAATAGTAAAATATAAATTAGCAATATCTTACAAAAATCATAACCATTGATATAGCAACAACCAGAATAGTTGCAGGTGCTGCTGTCTTACAATACTTGCCCCAGCCTATAACATATCCATTCTTAGCTGCTACAGAGGTACCAACTACATTTGCAGATGCTCCTATAGGTGTTGCACTACCACCAATATCAGTACCCATAGACAATGCCCACGCAAGTGTGCTTATATCCACGCCCTGAGTTGCTGCAAGGCTCTTAATAACCGGAATCATAGTTGCCGCAAATGGAATATTATCAACAAATGCACTTGCTATTGCAGATACCCACAATATTATTGCTACCATTAACATAATATTGCCCTGGCTCACTTTTCCTATGAAACCTGCTATAACTTCAAGTACTCCTGTCTGCTCAAGACCGCCTACTACAACAAATAATCCGATAAAGAATAACAATGTCTTATAATCAACATTCTTAAGTAATTTAACAACATATTTTCCTGATGTAATAAGTGTTATAGCTGCGATAACAGCACCGATAAATGCAACCGTAAGTCCTGTCTGTGCATGTGTAACAAGCATAATTACAGCACATGCAAATATAACACAGCTTATAGCAAAATCTTTCTTGTTAGTAATAGCCTCTGAAGGTGCAGGTACTGTACTTACATCTACAGCCTGCTTTTCCTCGCTTACAAGCTCTTTCCTGAATACAAGATAAAAATAAATAATAACAACTATAAGGCTTATTCCTGCAATCAATCCTGTATTAGTCAGGAAATCAGCAAATGAAAATCCAAGGGAAGTTCCAACTATAATGTTAGGTGGATCACCACACATAGTTGCGGAGCCTCCAAGATTGGCGCAGAATATCTCTGATAATATCATTGGAACCGGGTCAAACTTTAAAAGCTTGGCAAGTTCTACCGTAACTGCCGCAAGGAACAATATTACAGTAATGCTGTCTATAAACATTGCTAATACAGATGACATTACCATAAAGGTTATAAATAAAGGTATTGGCTTGTAATGTACAAGCTTTGCAAGATTAAGGCATAACCAGCGGAAAAATCCTGCCTTTGCCATACCCTCAACCATAATCATCATTCCGGCAATAAATATAATTGTTGCCCAATTAATTCCGGCAGATGACTCTTCTGCCTGTCCGGCAGAATACCAGAACCCTGTTGTGAAAATTCCTCTCAAATTAAGGGTTTCCAAAATTGCCGAAGGACTTCTCATAGCAATTCCAAAAACTGCTACTATAGTAAGAAGACCACAGCCAAGTGTTACATACTGTCTTTCAATCTTATCCATGACAATTAATATAAACATTGCCACGAATATTACCAATGCCAGTATCTGTGCTATTGACATATCATCAACCTCCATACGCCCGCTATATTTTTGTTAGTTTTTTCTAGTTTCTTCTTATTAAATGTGGCGCTTAATGTATTATAGCACTATATTCATAAAATTCATGTATTTATTTTAATACAATAAAGTGTCCTAATATTCTTCCGATAAGTCCGTTTCTTACATTAATCTGTACTATTGAATTCCCTGCATCTGCCATTCTGCATATATAAACTGCTATAAACAGTACGATAAAAAACACCGTAAATATCTTAAATAATCTTCTTCCCAGCTTATTTCTTAATAAGATAATTATAACAATAACCGGCATAACAAACACTAACGGATGATAATATACCGCACTCTTAACATCCAGTCTTAATAGGGAAAATAAAGCCCTTGTCATGCCACAGCCCGGACATGATATTCCTGTAATAAACTTAATAGGACATCCTATGTTAGTTAAATACAGAAACAAACACAACAGCCCTGCTGATATAATTAAATATAAATACTTCTTAATCTGTTCTTTATTAAACATAACATTCTTTCATCGCTCTGACTTATTTTATATTATACATAATACACTTTTAATATATAAATGTCAAATAAACAATTTTATAATATATTCTGCCAGCATTTTCGACTTTATTTTACACTCCTATAATGATAAAATATATGTAGATATATTTATATTATCGCTATAAGCGGTACATAGAACGGAGGTTATTTATGGCATTACATGTTATGGACGAAGCTAACCGCTGTCTCCAGTGCAAAGTTCCACAGTGTCAGAAAGGATGTCCTATCAATACCAATATTCCTGTTGCAATAAGGCTTTTAAAAGAGAACAAGCTTGATGAAGCAGGCAAAATGTTATTTGAGAACAACCCTCTTACAACTGTATGCAGCCTTGTCTGCAATCATGAGAAACAATGTGAAGGTCACTGTGTTTTAGGAAGAAAGGGTGCGCCTGTACATTTTTCAACAATAGAGAATTACATTTCAACCACCTATGCCAACAAAATGACAGAAGGTCCTAAGCCATCAAATGGCATGCGTGTTGCTATTATCGGTTCCGGTCCTGCCGGAATAACAATAGCTATAATTCTTGCAAGATATGGCTATCAGGTTACTATTTTTGAAGGAAAAGATAAAATCGGAGGTGTCCTCCGCTATGGTATTCCAGAATTCCGTCTTCCTAAGAGTGTTCTTGACGATATTGAATACCGCCACCTTGAGCTTAAGGGCATAAAGATACGTCCTAACACCCTGATTGGTGGTGCTATCGGTATTGAGGATTTATTCCGTGATGGATATAAAGCAATATTCGTAGGTACAGGTGTATGGAAGCCTAATTCTTTACATATCAAAGGTGAAACATTTGGTAATGTACATTTTGGAATTAACTACTTAAATAACCCAGACAGTTACAGACTCGGACGTAAGGTAATTGTTATCGGTGCCGGAAATGCTGCTATGGACGTTGCCAGAACAGCCATAAGAAAAGGTGTTGAAAATCTTACATGTTTCTCAATCACTAAAGAGGTTGCAGCAAGTGAATATGAATTCAGCTATGCCCAGCTTGAAGGAGTTCTCTTTGAATACAACAAGCGCCCTGTCGAAATCAAGGACAACGGCGTTATTTTCAGAGATGTAATAGAAAATGAGGATGGTACATTTACTGATGTTGAAGGAACGGACAAGCTCTATGAATCAGACAGTGTAATTATCTCTATCAGCCAGGGTCCTCAGAACCGCCTTGTAAACACTACAGACGGCTTAAAGACTAACAATAAAGGCTTGCTTGAAGCTGATGATACAGGTCATACTTCAAGACCCGGCATATTTGCATCAGGTGACGTTGTAAACGGAGCACGTACTGTTGTTGAAGCTGTTGCACACAGCAAGATAGTAGCAGAATCAATGCATCAATATATGCAGTCACTTCCTAAAGACGAAGATTAATAAGAAGCAAAGTCGGGTTATAGGACAAAAAGTCACTGTTAACCGTGACTTGCGCTGTAAGTTACAATGTAAGTGACATTTTGTAATCTACATTTTGTAACGCACATTAATAAAAACCACTTTAACATTAAGCATCTGCTTATAAATGTTAAAGTGGTTTTATTACATACAGGTTCTACATTGGAAGCTCTTCTCCCAGAACACTCTTAGCTTTATCGTATGAATCCATGTGAATATAAATATCACACTTGGAATTCTTGTTATTATCCAGGAATTTAAATAATCCTGTATGAAACTTCCATTTCTCGAAATAAGAAATATTATTACGTCGTAATATCTTCTCTATCTTCTTACATTCCTCCAAAGTAACATCTGAACGAAGAACTCTCTCGTTAGTTCCTATCTCTGTCATATTGCCACTCCCATCCTAATAACTATTATATGTTAAATATTTTATGTGAACGCTTTACTGCAAGCGCCTTTTTCAACTGTTATTCTACCACATTTCTGCTTTCAATTCCACTTAATATAATTAAGTTTTTCATTATATACAATCGCGTAGAACTGCATTTTTAAATAATTTCCTAATAAATCTTTTTTAAAAAGCACTATTAAAATGCAATCAAAATCATATATTAAAATCCACCATTAACACAAAAGACTGTCCGCCGGATTCATGGCAAACAGTCTTTTGGTATATTCAGCTTTTGAAAACCGGCTATACCGGATTACAAAAATTATTCTACTGTATAAATCCAGCCCTTAGGAGCTTCAATCTTGCCCATCTGGATACCTGTTAATGTATCATAAAGCTTCTGGATTGTAGGGCCCATCTTCTCCATACCACTTGGAAGACAGATTTCTTTACCGTGGTCAACAATCTTTCCTACTGGAGAAATTACTGCTGCTGTACCGCAAAGACCACATTCTGCAAAATCTTTAACTTCGTCTAAGAATACTTCTCTTTCTTCTACCTCCAAGCCAAGATATTCCTTAGCTACATATACAAGTGAACGACGTGTAATAGAAGGTAAAATGCTTGATGACTTAGGAGTTACAACCTTACCATCCTTTGTAACAAAGAGGAAGTTAGCTCCACCTGTCTCCTCAACCTTTGTTCTTGTTGCCGGGTCAAGGTACATATTCTCTGCATATCCTTCTTCATGAGCTGTAACGATAGCATGTAAACTCATTGCGTAGTTAAGACCAGCCTTGATATGTCCTGTTCCGTGAGGAGCTGCTCTATCAAAATCTGAAACCTTAATTGTTAATGGCTTAGCACCACCCTTGAAGTATGGTCCAACCGGTGTTGTAAGAATTCTGAACTGATATTCATCAGCAGGCTTAACACCGATAACAGGGTTACTACCAAACATATAAGGTCTTATATATAATGTTGCACCTGAACCAAAAGGAGGTACCCATGCTGCATTAGCCTTTACTGTTTTAGCTACAGCTTCCACAAACTTGTCCTGTGGGTAAACTGGCATTTCAAGTCTTGCACAAGAATCAGCCATTCTTGATGCGTTAAGGTCTGGGCGGAACATAACAATCTTACCGTCTTCTGTCGTATACGCCTTAAGTCCTTCAAAGCAAGTCTGTGCATACTGAAGCACACCTGCACACTCATTGATAATGACTCTGTCATCCTCTACAAGTGCACCGTCATCCCATGCTCCATCTTTAAAATTAGCAACAAATCTCTTGTCAGTTTTGATGTATCCAAAACCAAGATTTGCCCAATCAATATCCTTTTTCTCAACCATCTTAGATACTTCCTTTCGTAATATTTAAAAAATTCTTAGATGTATTTTACTGCTGTTAATTTTACAAGTCAATAGAGAATATTTAATCATTTATTATTGACTGGTAAAAGTCAGCATAATCAGTTCTCTTTGCATCTGTAAATGCTATAGCTGTTCTTGGATGCTGGTTTGTCTGTCCTGTAAGCATATACTGTACATCACATCCCCATACAACACCTGACTGTTTCAATGGAATGATTTCCTTCTCAACAAATTTAAGTACAGGGTTTATGTTATATTTAGGATTACGAAGGAATCCCATTAAAAGCTCTGTATAGCAGTTTCCTGCACCTCTTCCCATTCCGCTCATTGTAACATCAAGGTAGCTTACACCGATTGTACAAGCCTCGATTGTATTAGCAAATGCAAGCTGCTGGTTGTTATGTGCATGTATACCGATTGACTTACCATATTTCTCAGCCACTTTAAGGTACTTATCTGCAAGTCTTCTTATCTGCTCTGGGAATAATGAACCATAGCTGTCTACAAGATAAATAACATTTGCCTTGCTCTGTCCTAACAACTCAAGTGCAAGGTCTAATTCATTCTCGCTTGCTGTTGAGATTGCCATGATATTTATAGTCACCTCATATCCCATATCTGCACAGTAATTAATCATTTCAATAGCTGCCGGAATTGTATTAATATATGTGGCAACTCTTACCATATCAATAACACTTTCTGACTTAGGCAAAATGTCTTTCTTATAATCAGTTCTTCCAACATCTGCCATAACTGATATCTTAAGGTCTGTATTATTCTCGCCTACAATATCTCTTATATTCTCTTCGTTACAGAACTTCCACTTACCGAACTTCTTAGGATCGAATAAATCTTTTGATGCCTTATATCCAAACTCCATATAATCAACACCTGCTGCAACATTTGCCTTATATAATCCACGCACAAATTCATCAGAAAACTCAAAATTATTAACAAGTCCTCCATCACGTAATGTGCAGTCAACAACCTTAATGTCCGGTCTGTATGAGACCAACTCGCCCTTCTGTTCCATAACCTAACTTCCTCCTGAATAAATAAATACTCTTCAATGTCTGTATATTCTTCAACCCTTTTGCATCATTTTTCACTTTAAAGCGTTGAAGTTTAAAGCATTAAATTGATAAAATTATAGCACAATACTTTATTTTGTCAACCCATTTAAAATTATTACCTGCTTTATTACATATTTTTTCTGTTTTTCTCTCATTTTCCATGCTTATATGCCTTTATAACTGTCTGTTCATATTTTCCATGAGATTCACAAGTCCATCCAGATATTCCCTTGCATTTCCGTATTTTTTCTTTGTTACTCTCCATATAAACTTCGGTGCTTCGCTTGTTGCCATAAATTTCATGGCTCCGCCAAAGCTGTCAACAAATGTCTGTATGGCATCGGAATTAATATCAGCCTTAGGATAAACGGTCATTACTGTCTTCCAGCCTGATGTCTGACCTGAATCAAGCCCACCCTTAATCTCCATTATTCCTTTCTTGTGCGCCATAGACTTAATCAGCGCAATTTTAAGAAGATTAACTGCACATTCCGGAACCTGTCCGTATCTGTCGCCTAATTCATCCTTCATATCGCTTAATTCATCTTTGCTTTCAATAGCTGCAATCCTTTTATAAATATCCAGCTTCTGATATTCACTCTTTATATATGACGACGGAATATATGCATCCGCATCTATGTCAACAGTCGTCTCAAAAGAATAATCGTTTTTAATGCCCTTAAGGTCGTTTACAGCCTCATTAAGCATTTTACAGTATAAATCATAGCCTACTGCTGCCATATGTCCATGCTGGCTCTTTCCAAGCACATTTCCTGCGCCTCTTATCTCTAAGTCCTTCATGGCAATTTTAAATC
>ERZ1106969.1277-NODE-1277-length-18492-cov-48.816781_pt1 | contig 18492 bp, 5 predicted proteins | sample MGYA00403685_ERZ1106969 | MGnify/ENA primary metagenome ERZ1106969 (study PRJEB35170, sample SAMEA104062416) | human gut metagenome | biome: human gut; feature: human-associated habitat; material: faeces | place: Denmark | collected 2012-05-18 ... | reverse complement strand
CATCGATTGTAACTTGGTTAGCACCATTACCCGCAGTAATCGTACCAGTAGATCCATCAACTGTAACATGTTTAGTTGGATCTGTGCCAAGTGTAATTGTATCGTTCAAGGACATCTTAACAGCAGTGCCGTCTACGGAAGTCTTGATGTTGCCGTCGCCTTTGAGGTCGATCACTTCACCAAGAGGTTTCTTCACGGATTGACCATCCTCTGCTTTAAGACCGAAGCCTTGTGCCTTGATATCTTCTATTGCAGTATGCAATTGACCGCCATTTACAGCATCTTTGCTGCCTGCGGCAATTGTACCATCTTCTACATTAGTGATTTTCTTATCACCCGCATTAATGCCGTCTTTTGTTACCTTAGGACCGTTTTCGATAGTCAAACCGTCTTTATCAATAGTAACAGCTTTGTTACCACCATCGTTGATTTGCAAGCCATCTTTAGTCAACTTAGTCGCTTCATTGGCGCCATCTTTGATAGTTACGCCATTTATATCCATCTTAGTGTCGCCTGTAGTCACTGTGTTTGCTGTAACAGTATCTACATTAAGATCTCTAGCCAATGCTACTTTCACAGCACCATTATCTACAGATGTAGTAATGTTTGCACCGTCACCTTTCACAGTCACAGTATCACCAAGAGGTTTCTTAACAGAAGCGCCATCTTCAGCAGTTAAACCGAAGCCCTTAGTTTTAAGGTCTTCCACCGCTGTATGTAATTGACCGCCGTTTACAGCATCTTTACTGCCTGCACCGATTGTACCATCTTGTACATTCGTAATTTTCTTATCGCCAGCATCAACGCCGTCCTTAGTCATAGATGGACCATCAGTAATCTTAACACCGTCTTTAGTAACGGATGTTAACGGATTACCTGCTGCATCATTAATAGTGAGGCCACCACCGTTTACAACAGTGTTGCCATCTGTACCATTGTTGAAAGTAGCAGAATTTAGGCCTTTAAGGTCTTTCGCAAGACGGAGCATCAATGTATCAGTGCCGTCAGCAATTACCCCAATGTTATCTTCATTGGAAAGTTTTGCTGCGTCTGTAATACCACCCTTAACATTCACTTGGTTGTTAAGTTTTTTCTTGATTACAGTACCACTGTCGCCACCGTACAACATACCGTCGTCCATAGTAGCTACTTGGTGCTCACCAGTCTTATCAGTATACACGATACGCGTGATTCCGTCTACACCGTCAACACCTTTTTCGCCCTTAACACCTTTAGCAGCATCATCGTAACCATTTTTCACGGAAATATCGATGCCATTTTTACCATCTTTACCGTTTGTACCTGCAGGGCCTGTTAAGCCAATGTGACCTACACCGTCTTTACCGGAGATGGAAACTGCGTCTTCACCATCAGCACCTGTAATACCTACCTTACCATTGTTGCCGTCTTGACCAGCTACGCCCGTAGGACCTGTAATGGATACGCCGTCCTTACCGTCTTTGCCGTCTTTATTGACCTTAATGGAATCAGCTACAAGGTTTTTATTCAATTTAACGTTAATAGTTGTAGTGCCAGTTGTTGTATCTTGGTCGATGAAAGTCTTAATGTTTTCGCCACTGTAGTTAGCATCTGCATCAGTGCCTTCGCCTTTTACGATGACAGTGGAACCTAATTTATTAGTCTTAGTGCCGCCCACGTTAGCGTCGAATTTAAGACCTGCATTAGATTGGTTAGCCAATGCATCTTTCAACTGATCCTCTGTAGCAGCACGACCAGTTACAATATTGTCAGCATCCCAAGTTTTGTTATCTAGACCTGTTACATAATTGCCAGTTTCTTTAGTACCATCTGCTTTAGTCGCTTCTTGGTTACCCATAGTCGCTGTACCTGCTTTTACAGTTTCAGCAGCTGTTACGGTATTAAGACCTTTAAGGTCTTTTGCCAAGCGAACTTTCAACGTATCTGTACCATCAGAAACTACACCGATATTGTCATCAGTAGTCAATTTAGTTTCGTCAGTAATGCCACCCTTAACATTCACTTGGTTGTTAAGTTTTTTCTTAATCACATTACCAGCATCACCGCCGTATAACATGCCATCGTCCATTGTGGCAACTTGGTGTTCACCAGTATTGTCTGTGTACACAATGCGTGTGATACCGTCAACGCCGTCTACACCTTTTTCGCCTTTAACGCCTTTAGCAGCATCGTCGTAACCATTCTTAACAGACATATCGATACCGTTGGAACCATCCTTGCCGTTTGTACCAGCAGGGCCTGTTAAGCCGATGTGACCTACGCCGTCTTTACCGGAGATAGAAACTGCATCTTTACCATCAGCACCTGTGATACCAACCTTACCATTATTGCCGTCTTGACCAGCTACGCCAGTAGGACCTGTAATAGATACGCCATCTTTGCCATCTCTGCCATCTTTGTTAACCTTGATGGAATCAGCAATGAGGTCTTTATTCATCTTCACGTTAATAGTTGTGTTACCAGCTGTATCTTGTTCGATAAATGTTTTGATATTTTCACCGCTGTAGTTTGCATCAGCTGCAGTGCCTTCGCCTTTTACAGTTACAGTAGAGCCTAATTTGTTAGTTTGAACACCACCAACATTAGCATCGAATTTAAGACCTTTGTTGATCAACGCATCGGAGCTGTCTTTAATCTTATCAGTTAAGTAATCTACGTTAACTGCTTCGCTACCGTCGTTGCCTGTTGCGTACGCCACGTTAGTTACATGAGTACCACCAGTTTTATTAGTGTAAGTAGGGCCTTCGTAAGTTACCTTAGATTTATCTACAGTATTTGTAGCAGGATCCAAGTCGTACTTAACAGCGCGATCATCTAATTTATCTAGGTTAGATTTAGATGCTACGTCCTTGATAGTTACTGTTTCAGTTTGGTTTGGATGATTTTTATCTTGTACAGTCAACGCCACATCACCGTTGTTGTCTACAGTGTAGTCGCCATTGGAGCCAGCTGTTTGGTTTTGAACTAAACGATAATCTGTGGAGTTGGAGCTTTGATTGTTGATAGCCTCTGTAACCTTTTTCAACTGATCTTCTGTAGCAGCACGGCCACTAACAGCAGTTGGATTTATTACGTCCCAATCTTTATTATCTAGGCCTGTTACATAGTTGCCAATATTGGCTGCAGGTGTGCCATCAGATTGTTTACCCATCACAACATCGCCAGCCTTAACTGTTTCAGTAGCAGTTACTGTATTAAGACCTTTAAGATCTTTCGCCAAGCGAACTTTCAACGTATCTGTACCATCAGAAACTACGCCGATATTGTCATCAGTAGTCAATTTAGTTTCATCAGTAATGCCACCCTTAACATTCACTTGGTTGTTAAGTTTTTTCTTGATTACAGTACCAGTGTCACCACCGTATAACATGCCGTCATCCATTGTGGCAACTTGGTGTTCACCAGTATTGTCTGTGTACACAATGCGTGTAATACCATCAACACCATCTACACCTTTTTCGCCCTTAACGCCTTTAGCAGCATCGTCATAGCCATTCTTAACGGACATGTCGATACCATTTGTGCCGTCCTTGCCGTTTGTACCAGCAGGACCTGTTAAGCCGATGTGACCTACGCCGTCTTTACCGGAGATGGAAACTGCATCTTTACCATCAGCACCTGTGATACCAACCTTACCATTGTTGCCGTCTTGACCAGCTACGCCAGTAGGGCCAGTAATGGATACACCATCTTTGCCATCTCTACCATCTTTGTTAACTTTGATGGAATCAGCAATGATGTCTTTATTCATCTTCACGTTAATAGTTGTGTTACCAGCTTTATCTTGTTCGATGAATGTTTTGATATTTTCGCCGCTGTAATTTGCGTCCGCTTCATTGCCTTCACCTTTTACAAGAACAGTGGAACCAAGTTTATTAGTTTGAACGCCACCAACGTTAGCATCAAATTTAAGACCTTTGTTGATCAAAGCATCAGAGCTGTCCTTAATCTTATCAGTTAAGTAGTCTACGTTAACTGCTTCGCTACCGTCGTTGCCTGTTGCGTATGCCACATTAGTTACGTGCGTACCACCAGATTTATTAGTGCTGTTGTACGCAGGACCTTCGTATGTCACCTTAGATTTATCTACATTACCTGTACCATCTAAATCATACTTAACAGCACGATCTTCTAATTTATCGAGCTCAGTTTTAGACGCAATATCTTTGATAGTTACAGTGTTAGTAGTACCAGATTTATCATCTTTAACCTTTAAGTCTACTTGGTTGTTTGTAACCTTGTAGGAACCGTCAGTTGTGTTTGTTGGATTACCAATCAAGCGATAGTCAGATGCACTTGCGCTCGCAGCTTTCACCGCATCACTGACAGTTTTCAATTGGTCTTCTGTTGCGGCACGGCCAGGTACGAATACAGGATCAGCCATATTCCAATTTGTATTATCTAAACCTGTTACAAAGTTACCTGTTTGAGTGCCACCTTTGTTATCTGTAGCTGTTTGGTTACCCACTGTAGCTGTGCTAGCTTTCACAGTATCTGTAGCTGTTACAGATTTAAGGCCTGTAATATCTTTAGCAAGTTGCAATTGAAGTTTAGCATTGCCGTTAGCATCAACCGCTGCAGATGTAACACCAATATTGTTACCTGTTGCAAGGTCAGCCGCGTTTGTAACGCCACCGTTTACATCTACTTGTTTATTGAGTTTTACATTAGATGTAGCACCCATGTCGCCTTTGAATTTAAGGCCATCATTTAGTGTAGCAACCTCTTCTGTAGTACCATCTGGTTTTTCATATATGATACGCGTTGTAGTTGTGCCAGCCGCACCGTCTACGCCAGGTTTACCATCACGTGTAATGGAAAGATTTGTTGTAACACCATCTTTACCATTGATACCGATTTTACCGTCTTTACCATTTGCGCCTGTAGCAGTTACAGTTTCAACTTCAAGATTTTTATTCATCTTAACGTCGATTGTTGTGTTACCTGCTGTATCTTGCTTGATGAAAGTTTTGATGTTTTTACCACTGTAGTTAGCATCAGCTTCTGCGCCTTCGCCTTGAACTTTCACAGTGGAGCCCAATTTATTAGTTTGAACGCCACCAACGTTTGCATCGAATTTCAAGCCTTTGTTAATCAACGCATCGGAGCTGTCTTTGATTTTGTCAGTTAAGTAGTCTACGTTAACTGCTTCGCTACCGTCGTTACCTGTTGCGTACGCCACGTTAGTTACGTGAGTACCACCAGATTTGTTCGTGTTGTTATATGTAGGACCTTCGTAAGTTACTTTGGATTTATCTACATTACCAGAGCCATCTACATCGTATTTAACAGCGCGATCGTTTAATTTGTCGAACTCAGTTTTAGACGCAATATCTTTAATAGTTACCGTATTTGTAGTACCAGATTTATCGTCTTTTACCTTAAGGTCTACTTGGTTATTGGTAACCTTGTAAGAACCATCAGTCGTATTAGCTGGGTCGCCAATCAAGCGATAGTCACTAGAGCCAGCATTGGCTGCTCGTACTGCATCACTAACAGTTTTCAATTGATCTTCTGTAGCTGCGCGACCAGGTACAAATACAGGGTCAGCCATGTTCCAAGTTGTATTATCTAGGCCTGTTACAAAGTTACCAGTTTGAGTGCCACCTTTATTGTCTGTAGCTGTTTGATTGCCCGCTGTTGTAGTGCCAGCTTTCACAGTATCTGTAGCAGTCACGGTTTTAACATTAAGGTCTTTATTCAAAGCCACAGCAATTGTGGAGTCATCACCAGTTTGTGTAATCTTTGTAGTGATATTCGCATCACCAGACACAGTTACGGTAGAACCAAGTTTGTTTGTCTTAACGTCATTATTATCTGCGTTGAATTTCAAACCCTTGTTGATGAGTTCAGTTTTAGTATCGTTAATTTTATTAGTTAAATCAGATTTTGTAGAATCTAGCTCTGTTTTAGACGCAATATCTTTAATAGTTACTGTCTTCGTATTCGCAGGTGTACTAGCGTCTTGTACCGTCAAATCAACTTTATTGCCTGTTACAGTATATGCTTTATCAGTTGCAGCGCTGTTTTCTACCAATCGATAGTCTCCTGCTCCCGCTACATTAACTGCATATGTTTTATATGTACCATCAGTACCTTCTGTAACTGTTGTATTTTGGCCTGCAATAACCTTTACAGCCTTTTGAGCTTCTTCACGGATAACAGTTTTACCATCGCTATTAATGTTGGATAGGTCTGTTTTAGCAACCTTAGTAGGATCTACGTCAATAGTATAGTTACGAACACCGTTTGCATCAGGTGTACCACCTGTAAGGGTCATCAAGCCGCTAGTGCCTAAAGAAACCTTTGTATCCATAGCATTTACAGTATATGTTTTTTGACCTGTTGTTGCGTCTACAGTAGCTGCTGGAATTGTTACATTATTACCAGCCTCAACGATTGTGCCTAATGCAGTGATATTCTTTTTACCTACATTTGTGATGTTGGAAAGATCTTTATTCGCTGCATTATCGATTTTATCTTTTGTATCATTTGTTAAGGTTACATCGATTGTTTGGTTGTTTGCTTTAGTTGTTACATACGCGCCATCGCCTTTTACAGTCAATGTTTGGCTATCTAACAATACATCATTTTTACCGTTGTTATCATTCGTATTGCCTGCAATTTTAAGGTTTACATTGCGCAATTGAGCTACGTTAACTGCATCTGTGTCCTTTGTACCAGCTGCAAGGTTTGTAATTTGACGTGTATAGTTCGTACCACCAGATACGTTCTTATCACCAAGGGATACAGCGCCCAGTGTAGATGTTGCCGCTGCACCTGTTAAGCCAGCATAACCATTAGCGCGGTTATCCGAAGTCTTTACATTATAACCAGTTTCACCAGCTTGTGTAGACGCAACGGAATTAGAACCAAGGGCTACCCCACTATAGACCGTAGCTTGAGAGTTATGGCCTAATGCGACACTATCTTCACCGGTTGCCACTGCGGCAACACCTGCTGCGGTAGCATATCGACCTGTAGCACCTGTATTATCATAATTAGCATCTGTAGATACACCATTTGTGCTGAAGAAGTTAGTTTGCGCCGCTTCTACTGCTTCTTTTACAGTATGATATGTACTATTTTTAATGCTGAAATCAGGTGCTTTATAAGTAGAACCATTTGCTTGATACCCTGTATATGTAGGACCTGCAATAGTCATAGCCAAGTTGTTATTTACATAACGCAATTGTTTAATCGTTGCTGCATCATTATCGTTTTGACCACCGGCTACGTTAACGATACGACGAGGCGTACCTGTATTACCAACGGCTACAACACCCGCTTCAGCAGGGTTCAATTCATTTATGAAAGCAGCATATGTATTTACTAATGGATCATTGAATTCTGTGCCTGCACCGAGAGCGATGGAGTTATTAGAAGAAATCTTCGCACCAGCACCTAATGCCATAGAGTTTTCACCAGTAACCTCTGCACCATTACCGATAGCTGTAGCGTTGTTACTACTTGCTTTAGAGGCTGTACCAATAGCCATAGTACCAGCTTTAGTAGCTTCTGCAGTACCACCGATAGCAAGAGCATTAGCTTCTAATGCCTTGGCTTGGCCACCTAAAGCGATAGCATTTAGTTGCTTAGCTTCTGCTGTTCTACCCATAGCAATCGCATTAGCCCCAGTAGCTTGTGCGGTATTACCAAAGGCAAAGGCGTCATTAGCAGCTGCGTTTGCAGAATTACCTACTGCCACCGCATTAGCACCACTTGTAGTAGAGTTAGATCCAAATGCCATGGAATCTGTAGCTGCCACACTTGTACGTGCTTTTGTACCAAATGCAAGAGAGCGAGCACCTTCTGTTACGGTATTACCATCGGCATTATATTTAGCACTTGGCGTATTATAACCAGAAGCAACCTTCTTCGTTTCTGCAGCACCGATAGCAATAGACTGGTCTCCTTTTGCTGTAGCAGAATAACCCATAGCAAAGCTACCCTTACCATCTGCCCAAGCTGTTGTACCAATAGCCGTAGCAAAATCAGCAGTTGCTGCAGATTGACGCATCATAGCTAAGGAATTAAAGCCACTAGATAATGTTGCCGTACCAATTGCCATAGAAGAAGCTTTCATGGCTTGTGCATAGTTACCTAATGCAATAGACATTCCACCTACAGCCTTATTACGATTACCAATAGCAATACCATTATAGTTAGCGTTAGTTTCAGTCCTATCTAAAATATCATTATAAGCACCAATAGAAATACCATCAACAAAATTAGCAGTATAACGTTGAGCTGGTATATTCGTCTCTTCCAAGGCTCCCATATTACCAGGATTTTCATAGTTAAATATTTTACTTCCTGTTGAAGCAGGTGTACTACCAACTGCATAACCAGATTGGTTTACAGCACTAATAATCATAGCAGCATTAATAGCTGTAACATTCACACCTGCCAATAGCGCAGCTACGGCCATAACAGCGCCCATACGAGCATGTGTTTTGCCTGTGTGCAAGGATTTAACCTTACCGCCACCGCTTTTCACGATCTCAGAAACTACTACATAACACTTTTTTGTCTTGCTCCAAATTACATTGTAAATTCGATTCATAATCTTCCCTCTAGCTTACAATACACACAGATAAGTTCATTTCTCACAATAATTTCACTAAAACTTCATTATTATTGATTGTTCTAATAGTATCAAAATTTTTCTATATGGTAAATAAAATTTCATTTTATATTCATCTTTGCTTAATTTATAAAATAATGTAAATTATGTACACTTTACACCGCATAAAAATAAGCGTTATCCATAAATAACGCTTTTCACTGTAAATTATTCTTATTTATCCCTTATTTTTCTATAGACTATATAATAACCATTCTATCTTTTATGCATTTTTTATAATTAACAAAATGTTTATTCATAATTTAGTGGCAAAAAATTTTACAATTTAAAATTATCAATTTTGGTTTATTAATAAGAAATATTTATAGGGAAATGCCGTTAAACCCTATAACACCTTGTATTTAGGTATATGCTAGGCTAGGATATAAATTAATAACTCTTATGATTACTGATGTTATATATAAACGCACTCTATGATTTGTATAAATAAATATTACTACTAGATCAAAACTCTCTTTAAACAATAAAAAAGACCCATGTATTAGCTATTTTCCAATACATGGGTCTTTTACTATTCTTTTATCTGTACATATATTTGTATATATATTTATATACTTTTATCTAATAGACTTAGATATCAATATACCTTTATATACTATATTAGAATTTGTGTGTGAAGCCTGCGTTTACGCCCCAGTCTGCTTGGTAGTCACCAGACAAACCAGTAGCAACGTCAGCAAATACGCTATTGTTGCTATTGAAACCATAACGGCCGCCGAAGGCAAGTTCAGTCCAAGTGCCTTTAAGATCTTGTTCTGTTAATTTCACAACACTGCCACTAGCGAATGCAGTTTTTACATTGCCTGTGAAAGCATGACCTGCAGCAAAGCGTGTATAGAGGTTACCATGGCCAAATTGTTTACCCAATTCAAAGCCAAGCTTACCAGAAGTGCTGTTCACACCAGATTGGTTAACGGACACATTACCTACATTGAAGTTACGCCCACCGAAGTGTGTGAAGTTCAATTGCGCTTGTGGTTCTACATAGAAACCGTTATCGTATTTCAATGTTTTGCCATAGCGAACACCGATGCTGTACGCATTGGATTTTGTATCACCAGACATAGCTTCACCGATTTCATTGCGAGCTGTGAAGTCATTAGATACGCGACCTACTTGAGTTTCTACATGTACATATTGATCTTTGCCAAGGTCTTTCAAACCATAAGCACCAACGGAGAAGGATTTAACTTTGCCGGAACCATCGAATACATAGTCTTCAGAACCACGAAGGTAGGATACTTGACCACCTACAGTCCAACCACGGCTGATTTTAGCATCATAACCGCCTTGGATGCGTGTATAATCTGTAGCTGTGTCGATACCGCTGCCAGAGTAGCTGTATTTACCGCCACCGATGCGAGCCCAAATACCAGTTGGTTCACCTTGTTGCAATACACGAGGACGATACATATCATCAGCTAATGTACGCCAAGCGTTGATATTTCCTACTACAGCAGAACGAATACCACGCATATGAGGTGTATCGTACGCACCACGAACAACAGGATTAGGATTTACTGGTGTAGGTGTAGGAGTTGGAACTTGAGGTTTTGGATCCGGTGTAACAGGTGTTACAGGTTTTGGATTCGGAGTTACAGGAGTAACCGGTTTAGGATCTGGAGTTACCGGTGTAACTGGCTTAGGATCTGGAGTTACCGGTGTAACTGGTTTAGGATCTGGAGTTACCGGTGTAACTGGCTTAGGATCCGGAGTTACCGGTGTTACTGGCTTAGGATCCGGCGTTACAGGCGTAACTGGTTTTGGATCTGGAGTTACTGGTGTAACCGGTTTAGGATCCGGAGTTACTGGTGTAACTGGCTTAGGTTCTGGAGTTGGTGTAGGTTTTGGTTCTGGCACCACATAGGAGCCTTGACCATTACCATCTTTCCAAGTAATATCCCCTTCTTTTTGATCTGTAGTCAACGCTTTTTTGTAGCTAGACACAATACCTTTAGAAGCAATAGATACTGTACCAGAAAGGTTTCTTTCACCCTTTACATAGTTTTCATAATAGAATTTGTGGGCCAAGTTATCTAAAATCTTGTTTACATTGCTTTCAGAAGAAGTATCAAGATGATCACCTGTTACATAGCCATGCACACCAGAGCCAGTCGCAGCGGATTTCACGATGAAGTTACCACCCTCGATATCAGCCGGATCAAGACCATTTTTCTTGGAGCCTTGTTTAGCGAAGTTCAAACCAGTGCTATCACTCATGTCATAAATAACGTTGATATGACCGTCCAATTTATTTACATGAATGTCGCTACGAGAATCTTGCGCAATACGGCTGAAACCTTCGCGCGTACGAGTGCCTGTGAGGTTATTAATACTGCTGCGTTCTGCTTTACCATCAATCTTGAAAGCTTCCAAGCCGCCCATGTAATCATGGCTCCACATGCCACCATCAAAGGTCATGTTGATTTCGCCACCCTTATCCTCTAAGGTGTTCACAGCCTTACCAGAAAATTGGTTAGGGCTATTATGCGCACGGCCTAGGCCGATATTGATCACAGATGGTTGCTGTTCTTGATGCGGAGGCATCATTTTATCAGATACAAGCACATCACCTTGCATATTAAACACTTTGTGCTTTACAGTACCCGCATCATCGACACCGAGATTAATTTTACTATTATAAGCAAATGCCACTGGATATGGAGACTTCCATGGCGCAGTAGTCACGTCCATAACACCGCCATCTACTTCGATGGAACTGTTATTTAGCATGCCTGTAATGAAAGCTGGTTGACGATAGCGTTTAGGCAATTGAGATGCATCAGGAGTGTCCAAAGAGCCAATTGTAACTTGACCACCATCAGATGCGACTACACCATTCGCAGTCGTATTACCTGTACTTTCAAATTTACTATCAGCAGTAGTTGCAAAAATACGTCCATCAGAATTAATACCTGCTGCAGCCCATGTACTAGGCATAGCCATTGTAGATGACAATAAGGTCATCATAACAGCAGACAATAAAATCTTATTACTACCTTTCATCCTCTTATACCTCAATCAATATTTCACTTACAATACAATCACATTTGTGAAAGCTCCTTCATACTTGAATATATATCTATGAGTTAATTTATTAGTCTTTTTTTATGATAAAAGATAGATATATACTCACTTGTTAAAGAAACTTATAACTAACACATTTAAAATATATTTAAAATATTACACTATTTTTTGTGAATTGTAAATGAATTATACTCATTTATTTTAGAGATAATTAAGATTTGATATGTATTAGATAAAAATATACCAAAAGATGCAACGATTGACTCGCTGCCTCATGGTAAATAATAGCCATATAAAGTTGTTTAATATAAACTTGTTTATCCGTATTTGACGATATATGATATAAACCCTATAATATAAACAGATAGCCAAACGAGTAGAACCGTCGGGCTCATCTCAAAAGGATAAAAAACATGATGAAATGGCCTTTCAGTTATCCAGTTACTGGTAACGAAGGGCTATTTGTCTTTTCCAAGACAAATAAGCGCCACGAGTGCACCAAAAGCAATGATTACAGTCATTACTTCTAGGATTAACATGATTAACTCATAATCACTCATAGACAACCCTCCCTTCATTAACGAAGAGAGGCCCAACCTCGCCTGACTATCCTAAGTCAATTATATAGAGAACATATGGGCGAATCAATAAGAATCTATTAATAGAAATATACGAAATATATTATAAAAGCCTCCTAATAATAAAGTTATTACTCTACTATTAGGAGGCTTTATATATTGGCTATATTACAAAGAATAATTTATTAAATTGATCCTTAGAATTTATGTGTAAATCCAGCATTTACAGACCAGCCTGCTTTATAGTCGCCAGATAGACCTGTGCTAAGGTCAGCAAAGATGCTGTTATTAGCATTGAAGCCATAACGACCACCGAATGCTAGATCAGTCCAAGTACCTTTAAGGTCTTGTTTTGTATATTTTGTAGTATTGCCAGTTGTGTACGCTGTATTTACAGTGCCAGAGAAGGCATGGTTTACACCAACGCGAGTATAGATATTACCTGCGCCGAATGTTTTACCGATTTCAAGGCCAAGGCCACCTGCTGTGCTGCTCACACCAGATTGATTTACATACATACGACCCGCATCAAAGCTATCCCCACCGAAATGAGTGTAACTCAATTGCGCTTGTGGTTCGATGTATGTACCATTTTGGAATTTCACAGTTTTGCCGTATCGTGCACCAATTGTATAAGCATTCGCTTTCGCTTCACCAGAAAGGCTTTCACCAATTTCATTGCGAGCTGTGAAAGCATTAGAAACGCGACCTACTTGAGATTCAAGGTGAATGTATTGGTCTTTACCAAGATCTTTCACACCGTACGCACCTACAGCAAAGGCTTTTTCCTTACCAGAACCGTTGAATACATAGTCATCGTTACCACGAAGGTAGGATACTTGACCACCTACAGTCCAGCCGCTACCTGTTTTAGCGTCATAACCGCCTTGAATACGTGTATATGTTGTATCTGTATCAATACCTTTTGCGTCATAGCTATATTTACCGCCTCCAACGCGAGCCCAAATACCTGTTGGTTCGCCTTGTTGCAATACGCGTGGACGATACATATTATCTGTTAATGTTCTCCATCCGTTGATATTGCTCATGATAGCAGAACGGGCACCGCGCATATGAGGTGTATCAAAATCACCCATGATAACGTGAATGTGAGAATTACGATCTGGCACTGGAACTGGTTTCACTTCTGGTTTAGGTGTTGGTTTTGGTGCTGGCTTAACCTCAGGTTTTGGAGTAGGCTTTACCTCTGGTTTAGGAGTCGGAGTTGGTACCGGCTTAACCTCAGGTTTAGGAGTTGGTTTAACTTCTGGCTTAGGTTGAGGTTTTGGTACAGGTTTATTTTCACCATATACGTATTTACCTTGACCATCCTTATCGGCTTGCCATGTAATATCACCTTCTTTAGCATGACCAGATGTAATTACTGTAAAACGACCAGATTCAGAACCATCAGATGCAATAGCTACTGTACCTTGTAGGTTTCTTTCACCATTAACATAGTTATGATAGTACATCTTGTGAGCCAAGTTATCTAAAATCTTGTTCACATTAGCCTCAGAGGACATATCTAGGCCTCGTTGAGTAGTGTACACATGAGCCGCTGCACCAGGAGCCGCACTTGTAATATGAATATCACCACCCCAGAAGGAATCTGGAGTTAAACCATTATAGGTTTTCGTTGGTGGTTGATAGCTTGGATCCTCAGTATCGCCACCTTCATCATTAGGGTCGTAAATAAAGTTTACATGACCTTCAAGTTTATCTACATAGAGTTTATTATGCTCACTTTGGGTTACCATGTTCGCATAGTTGCGGTTCTTGGAACCTACAAGTCGATGTACATGGCTAGGTTGCGTACCACCATCTAATGTTCCTTCATGCAAGCCGCCTTGATAGAAAAGCTCCCAAGAACCATAGTCGCCAAGGAATACATTGATATGACTTGGATGCTTTGCATCTTTATCTGCTAGATTAAAAGCCAAGCCATCCCAAAGAGATTCTTTGCCAATGATACCAATATTGATCTCAGACGCATGATTTGGGTCGCTTTTAACGATAACATCACCTACTAAAGACAAGTCATTGCCAGTAAAATTACCTTTATTGCCGTCTACACCAATATTAACGGTGCCACCTTGAGCCACTGCAATAGGAGTGCTTACATTTTGAACATCATAAACGCCTTCCTTAAGGCTAACTGTACTACCACCTTTACTGCTAATGAAAGGCTTGTTATTATAGCCAATATTAGCAACAGCTTTATCAATGCTGACTGTACTACCAGTATCTGCCTCAATGGTAGATATGTAGTTTGTCATTTCACCAGCCTTGAATGACCCACCATTAGTAGCAGTAATCGTCATCCCCTCTGCCATCACATAAGGCACCACAGAGCTAGCAATCGTCAGAGCAATCGCTAAAGATAGGTTTGCTTTATACACACGTTTCATAAAAACCCTCTCTCATTTACACACTATAAACTATTATTAAATAATTTAATTATATTTAATAATTATATTCTTGTAAATATGAGGGAAATTTGCCACATAACTATAAAATTATCACAAGTAAAAAAAAGCAGTAATTATAGTTACTGCTAACGTATACGTATATATATTTTTGTATATTTCTATAAATAGATTCTTATTGATTCGCTTATATGGAGCCCTTACCGCACTCGTGGCGCTTATTTGTCTAGGAAAAGACAAATAGCCCTTCGTTATCCCTAGATAATTAGGTAACTGAAAGGCCATTTCATCAATTATTTATTCTCTTGAGATGAGCCGACGGATCTACTCGCTTGGCTATCTATTTATATTATAGGGTTAATCTTATATATCGTCAAATACGGATAAACGATACTATAGTACACTTATACAGACCAAAAGGCAGCGATCGAATCGCTGCCTTTATTCTTTATCTACGTGCCACACGCATAGCGGCCATCATACCTGGAGATTTCCATACAGATTGGCCATTGTCTGAAACGAGTTTGTTGTTATAGTAGAATACATCTGCATTGTAATAGTTACTATCGCTAGATGATACCTTATAGCTAAGGCCAGATGTAGTGTACACCGTAAAGTTGAGTACATCCCCTACTCTCTTCACAGAGTCTTGGTCTACATACCAGCTATTACCATTATAGGTTGTAGCATACACATCTGTACGAGCTTCTACATCATGTGTATTAATACCGATCAACACGAGTAGAGCTGCTAACATATATAAGAATTTACGCATTAGAATTACCTCCATTTTATCGTTGGAATACTTGTTTATTATACCAAAAAAACGGTGAAATTCACATTAAAATAGCACCTTCTGAGCCAACTATTATCGTCTACTCAATATACAATACAATACGTTTCATAACAGATTTGTTATATAAGAGAACATTCAATCCCTATTTCTTATCTTCGTATATCTAATAAAGATATTATAGGTTGATCTAAATTTAGTATCCCATCAATTTGATTTCTACATAAAAGAAGGTATCAACTGCCGTTGATACCTTCTTTTAATTCCACTATATAGTTATTAAGAATTATCTTAATATACTAGTTCTCCATTAAATGTACGATATTCATCACCAATTTTTGTTAAATCCTTTACAAGTAATCTAGAAGTTTGATGATCTAACTTCATAACTAATGTATGTCCAATAGATTTAGCCTTATGTATTACTTCACCAAGAAAATTAACAATGTTAAAGAATATCTCCTGAGGAGTACAATCTAAACATTTTACTAAAGAATCATCTTCCTTTAATCTAATACTATATACAGTTTCTCGATCGTCTTCCAACGTAAAATTCAATAAAACAGAAGTTGTCTCTACATCATAATCCAAATGATATGTATTAAGACGACCACGCACTATAGCTTTATTATCATCTAAAATATTTGTAATTTCAAGCTCTATCGGCTTATTCTTATCAACTGAAAGTACATATTTTTTCATAATTAAAATCTCCCAAACCAATATATTAACTAATGTAATCCCCTAGGAATGAAACTCCCAATATATTCATTCCATAATATTTTGCTATACAAATTATAACTAATTATGAGATAGAAAAGCCATAAACTATATATCAAATATATTCGATATATTTTAAATGTTAGTTACAATATACACATTATACTTTATTTAGAATAACCCCCTATTCTCTGGTTATATCATTATGCTCATAAAATTTAATATAACAAACCAAAATCCCTACAAGAATTGGATAAGCCAATAAAAATTCATTACTCATAAAGCATGCAATTTGTCCAAAGAATGCCACTAATAGGTAGACCAATGTAGGGTTGTTAATATACTTCTTAATCTTATAGGTTCTATATAAGATATATAAAATTGGGGTAATAAACAAGATTTCCCCTATCAACCCAAACCATGCCAATATAGCTGCAAACTCATTAAGTACTGGATATTCAAATGCTAGGAAGCCCTTTTGTAATACGTCTTCTGTCCAACGTTTGACTTCTCCACTATCTTTAGCAAAATCAGGGAATTTATCAACCATATAGCTTGAGTGCAAGCCTCTACCAACTCCAAATGCTAGATGATCAAGACCAACGTTAAACATAGCTACTGTATTACCAAATCTAGCTGAATTAGATCTAGAACTAGTATTGCTGACTGACTTAACATTGCTATCAATATATTTATCTAAAGCTTTTTCTACAGATATAGCCTTAGGTGCTTCTTCGACAGCAGTCGTTTGAGAAATACTAGCCTTAATTATAGGGCTTACTACGGAATCACCAACAATAGCAAAAGAATAACTTAGAACACTAAGTCCAATTGTAAATAGACATAGTTTCCACCAAGATTTATATCTAAATATTAGACTTAATACAATAAATGCAACAAGTTCGAATAGATAAACAACAACACCTGTTCGAGCCTTAGTTAAGAAAATCATGACAACTAAGAGAAATGCTAATATAATATCAAGTTTATTCTTAGAATTTACATAATGAATACCTAATAATGGTGCCAAAAACACCGCAATCATACTAAAATAGGATGGTTCTAACGCAAGGCTTCTAAGTTGACCTGGCCATAATTCCGGAGGCCACCACCCACTTTGTACAACAGGATCATATAAGCTATTATTAATAGTTACTAATATACTAGCCAAGTAATCTGAACCACTCCATAGCCAAGAAACCTCTATAATGGAGTAAGCTATACATAGTATTGTTAATATCCTTGCAGCATTAACAATAGTATCAAGACCTTTTTTACAATCATCTTTATATAGATTAAAAATGATTAAGAATAGCCCAATTAAGGGGAATATAAAGTTTCTAAACAGATACCAAACTAGTGATACCATTAACTTTACTTGTAGAATAAATTCATTACCTACAAACGAAGGAAATAGCGCATATAGTTTTTGGACAACAGATGTATTGATTAAATACGTGTAAATAACAGTATCATAAAAAGGAAAAGAAAATACCCCTAAAATGGTACAAAAAACAATCCAAGCAACAGATATTGTAAAATACGGTTTAAAGGGAAACTCTGTCTTCTTGTTCCATAGGCTATATACAATGAATAACAAAAGGGAAAAGAACAGAAATATCATCGATAGATTATTGCCCATTGAAAACAAAGTATACCGATCTGGAATCCGCATCAGTGGTAATGAAATTATCATTGCACAAAGCAATAACTCTTGAATTTTATAATATGCTGTACTAATCATATTAAAACAAACCTCTCAAATCTCTCAAACTATTTAAACCTATTGGAAGAGTTGTTTCCTTAATAAGCCTCCCATAATAATCATAATTAAAAATTCTGTTAATAACATTGTCATTGCTACGCCTTTAGCTCCCCACAAATAACACAATGGGAATATAGATAACAAGCTGAAGAATGCTGCCAATACTAGAGTTCGGCTATATGCACTATTCATATTGAGTGGTAACATCGTTTCTTCACCAAATACAGTACTAATAGCAACAGCTAAAGGAACAAATGACAAAATTCGTAATACGTCAACAGTTAAATTATAATCCGCTCCGAACAATAGCTTGACTATAGTATCTGAGAAGAAAAATAGAGACGTACAGCCAACAAGGCCTACAACCAAATACAGGAATATTTGTTTCTTTATAAATTGTAATCCCTTAGAAATATCATTCTTCATCATCTTACTTATAAACGGATATATTGCATCACTTACAGCATATATCCCTCTACGAACACAGGTAATTAATTTATCAGCAGCACTATAGTAACCAACGATAACATTAT
>ERZ1106969.1273-NODE-1273-length-18517-cov-9.542466_pt1 | contig 18517 bp, 29 predicted proteins | sample MGYA00403685_ERZ1106969 | MGnify/ENA primary metagenome ERZ1106969 (study PRJEB35170, sample SAMEA104062416) | human gut metagenome | biome: human gut; feature: human-associated habitat; material: faeces | place: Denmark | collected 2012-05-18 ... | reverse complement strand
TATATCTGGCAGAAGATATTGATATTTTCAATTTTCTCGAAAGAAGAGAAGCATTTGTTCTGGAGATGGCAAAGCGGGAGTGTGGAGACGCAAGCAATCGTATCAGGCATCTTGGCTGTAATGTAGAGGAAGCTACTTTTTCGATGGGAAAATATCTGGATGAAGGAATGCGGGGAGTGACTGCGTTTATTCTGGAAAGTTCTGTTATTTCCATGTGGGGATCAAAGCGCTTCTTGAGCGGAATATACGAATTCCAAGGGTCATCTCTTTGCTTGGATTTGATGCAGTTGCACCGGTGGAACTTCCGGGATTTGAACTGACACTGATCAAAGGAACACATACGAAACGCCACATAGCAGCAGTGAAGCATATGCTGCGTTATATGGAAGACGAAAACGAAGAAATTAGGAGAGTGTACTATAAGACCCGGCTTTCAGAAGGGGAAACAGTGTTTGATAAAACAAAATATATTTATGGGTGAAAAATATTTGATGACTGGTATTTAAAGAAAATTTAAATGCCTGTTATTTTTTTATAAATTTGAGGTGAGAATCAGAGGCTATTGGAAGTGAAATCTGCAAAATAGCAGAAAAAATGAAAGGGGATTGAGAGTTTTTCTGCCAGATGTTATCTTGTTTTCAGATAAAAAACGCGCGTTACAGTTTACAAAAAACAGGAGGAATGCAACCATGGCTAAGAAAAACTATGAGAATCTGGCAAAGGAAATTGTCAGATATATCGGTGGGGTGGAAAATGTAAATGCTTTGATCCATTGTGCAACAAGACTTCGATTTAAAGTAAAAAATACGCAGAATGTAGATAAGAAAAATCTGGAACAACTGGAAGGAGTCATCACAGTACTTGACAGTGGCGGACAGATCCAGGTTGTAATCGGACAGCATGTGGCAGATGTGTATGATACGATTTTTGAAGTTACAGATTTGAAAAAAGAAAACCAGGATGACACAGAGGCTTCCGGCGAGAAAAAAGGTCTGTTAAATACATTTATGGATACGATTTCCGGTATTTCTTGCCTATACAGCAGCAAAAAAATTTAAGGTAAATGAATTTGTGGCAGTGGGAATTGCAGCTGCATTGCTTTATCCGGATCTGACGGCAGCATATTCAGCAGGAGAAACCCTGACTTTTTTGAAAATTCCGGTAGTTTTGGTAAGTTATGTATCATCCGTGATTCCAATCGTGATTTCCGTATATGCACTTTCTAAACTGGAAAAAGGATTAAAGAAAATCGTGCCGACTGTGTGCAAAACATTTTTAATACCGCTTTTGAGTCTGGCGATCATGGTACCGGCAACCTATCTTGCAATCGGACCGGTTGCGGATGTTGTAGGAAAGGCGCTGGCATCCGGATATACAGGACTGGTGGGATTAAATCCGGTTATTGCAGGAGGTGTGCTTGGTCTGATCTGGCCTGCAACAGTGATGTTTGGGGTACATTGGGGATTTGTTCCGATCGTTATGAACAATATTGCAGAGTATGGACGTGATACGTTATTTACGATTACCGGACCGAATAATATGGTACAGGCAGGAGCTACGCTCGGTGTATTTTTGAAAACGAAGGATCAATCTGTTAAGGAACTGGCAGGTCCGGCAGCATTGTCTGCAATTCTTGCAGGAATTACAGAACCGGCAATTTATGGAGTGACACTGCGATTCAAAAGACCATTTTTCATTGGAGCTGTATTTTCAGGAATTGCAGGAGCAATCGTAGCGGCAGCAGGCGCAGGTGCTCCAACGATTTTAGGAACCAGTATTCTGACATTGCCGGGCTATATTGGTGTAGGATTTACCGGATTTCTAATTGCATGTGCAATCGCTTACTTTGGATCTGCAATCGTAACATATTTCTTTGGATATAGTGACGATATGCTTCCGAAAAAAGAGGAAAAGAAAGAAGAACATCAGGAAGTTCTTCCAGCGAAAGATGAAGCACTTCTGGCGCCGGTCAGCGGAAAAGTCGTTCCACTTTCAGATGTGAAAGACGAAGCGTTTGCGGGGGGAATCCTGGGACAGGGTGCAGCAGTGATTCCGGAAAACGGAGAAATCTGTGCACCATGTGACGGCGTGATCAGCGTGATGTATCCGACCGGACATGCGGTAGGAATAAAATCAGAAATTGGAGCAGTATTCTTTCCGGTGCCTGTGCGGGGGTGACTTATGGAGCACATGGCGTATGGAACTGGCAGAAATTAAACAGGCCGGCAAATCCGATCCTGGGAGAGGGATTTGATGCGCCGTTTCCGTGGAATGAAGCGTTGCAGTTTCCGGGGGCATGGGATTATGGGATGATCCGTCAGATGATAAGTGAACTGCATACAGGAGAACTGACACCAATGCAGGAGCTATTAAAAAATGAGACGCCTCAGATCCGCATAGCACGTACAGAAGATGGCAGGTATCTTTTATATTTGCCGCACAGTACGAAAGTTGTGATAAAGAAAGAGTTCAGCAGGTGCAAAGTCAAAGCTGTAGATCTTGTATCTGGGCGAAGAGCCTGCGTGGGAGCAGTATCAGGAGAAGGAAGAACAGAAATCGCAATGCATCCATTTTATTACGATGCGCTGCTGATCGTGGAAGAAGAAAAAGAAAACGTTTGAGAAAGGCAGGGATGAAAGCATGAGTGTGTTTCCGAAAAATTTTTTGTGGGGTGGAGCAGTTGCAGCGAATCAGTGTGAAGGAGCCTATCAGGAAGACGGGAAAGGTCTGAGTGTGCAGGATGTCCTGCCAAAAGGGATCCGGGGAGAGCGAACACAGCGTCCGACGGAAGATAATTTAAAACTGGAGGCGATTGATTTTTATCATAGATATCAAGAGGATATCCGTCTGTTTGCGGAGATGGGATTTAAAGTATTTCGAACTTCAATTGCCTGGAGTCGGATTTTCCCGAAAGGGGATGAAGAGCAGCCTAATGAAGCAGGACTTGAATTTTATGACCGTGTATTTGAAGAGTGCCGAAAATACGGGATTGAACCGCTCGTGACACTCTCTCATTACGAGACACCGTTGTATCTTGCAGAGACTTACAATGGATGGGCAGACCGCAGAATGATCGGATTTTATGAACGGTATGTGCGGACTGTTTTTAAGAGATATAGAGGAAAAGTAAAGTATTGGCTGACATTCAATGAGATTAATTCACTTCTTCATGCGCCGTTCATGAGTGGTGGGATTGCAAATATGCAAGGACTGACAGAACAGGATCTGTATCAGGCAGCACACCATGAACTGGTAGCCAGCGCATTGGCGACAAAAATTGGGCATGAGGTGATGCCGGACGCAATGATTGGCTGTATGATTCTGAGTATGCCGACATATCCGCTGACACCATCGCCGGATGATGTGATCGCGGTGATGGATGCAGAGCATCGTAACTATTTTTATGGAGATGTGCATGTACGAGGAAAATATCCGGGATATATGAAACGATACTTCAGAGAGCATGGAATCCAGATTCAGTTTGCTCCGGAAGATGAAGAAATTCTAAAAAATACGGTAGACTTTGTATCCTTCAGTTATTATATGAGTGTCTGTGCGACATCAGATCCCGAAAAACAGAAAAAAGGTCTTGGAAATCTTCTGGGAGGAGTACCAAATCCAACACTCAAAGCAAGTGACTGGGGATGGCAGATCGATCCGAAAGGATTGCGCTATGTGCTGAATATGTTTTATGATCGTTATCAGAAGCCGCTGTTCATTGTAGAAAATGGATTGGGAGCTGTGGATGTTCTGATCGAAGATGAGAATGGAAATAAAACTGTAGAAGATGACTACCGGATTGCATATCTTAAGGATCATCTGATACAGGTGGGAGAAGCGCTTCAGGATGGTGTGGAGGTCATGGGATATACATCCTGGGGATGCATTGATGTTGTCAGCGCATCAACTGCAGAATTGAAAAAGCGATATGGATACATTTATGTGGACAGGAATGATGATGGAACAGGAACCATGAATCGCTATAAGAAAAAGTCATTTTACTGGTATCAAAAAGTGATTGAAAGCAATGGAGAAATACTGTACAGCAAGTAAAAAACAGAAATATCAAATACGGCAGATCGCAGGTGCGGATCGGCCGTATTTTGCATTTCAATTCATTTGCATTTCTGGTTGCTGACATCTTGCAGCGAGCGTATAATAAAAACAGAATGCATCACAGAAATTTGGGGTGCATTGGAAGGAGGCAGTTAATATGGATATCGAACAAGATTATATTATGCGCATGATCAAAGAATTTGCCAATGTTCTGGGACGTTTATTATTCAATAAGAAGACACCCATGTATGAGCTGGATGTAACTAACAGATATCATGCAGGAGATGATCTGTATGCCCGGTTATGCCGTATGGCAGATGAGGGGAAAATCAATGAAGCGGAAAATCTGCTTTATCAGGAAATGGTGCCGGGGGATATGGACTATTTGGAGATGGCGCTGGCATTTTATGCATACTTGAACTGCTTTCCGGATGAAGTACTGATACGAAGCTGTTACAGCCGGGATGAGATCAAAGAAGGAATGGAAGACTTTCTGGACCGATATGGGTGCAGCAAGATGAAAGAATTACTGGAGGAATCATAACATGGAGCGATCAAGAGAAGAATTGAATGTACGATTAAAACAGCAGATACAGTTTATTGTAGAAGTGGATAAAGTGAAGAATATTTTCCGTCAGACCTATCTTGCGGATGCAAACAGGAAAGAGAATGATGCGGAACATTCCTGGCATCTGGCACTTATGGCAGTTCTTTTGAAAGATTATATAGAAGAGGAAGTCGATCTGACGAAGGTGATGATCATGGTTTTGATCCATGATCTTGTGGAAATCGATGCAGGGGATACATATGCATATGACGAAAGTGGCGCGGCAACCAAAAGAGAGAGGGAAGAGAAAGCGGCAGACCGGATTTTTGGTTTGCTGCCGGAGGACCAGGGAAAAGAATTTCGTGATTTATGGGAAGAATTTGAAGCCTATGAGACGTCCGAAGCAAAGTATGCGCATCTTCTGGATAATTTTCAGCCCCTTTTGTTAAACGATGCATCCGGTGGGAAAAGCTGGGAAGAGCACGGTGTGCATAAAAGTCAGGTATATAAAAGAAATGAACGGATTCCGGAAACATCAGAGATGATCTGGGAGCAGATGAAGGAGATTGTTCAGAAACATATTGAGCAGGGACATTTGTTTGGGGATTGACTTGTGGTAAGTGACAGGCAAAGGAGTGGAAGAGATGTATGAGGCAGAAGTTGAATGTCTGCAGGAAATGATTGATGAGAGCAGCAATATTGTATTTTTTGGAGGGGCAGGAGTGTCCACGGAAAGTAACATTCCGGATTTTCGGAGTGCGGATGGAATTTATCATCAATCTTATAAATATTCACCGGAGGAGGTAGTGAGCCACAGTTTTTATGAAAAACATCCGGAAGCGTTTTTTGAATTTTATCGGGAGAAAATGATGGTATTGAATGCAGAGCCAAATCCGGCGCATTTAAAACTTGCAGAACTGGAACAGGCAGGAAAGTTAAAAGCGGTGGTTACACAGAATATTGATGGGCTGCATCAGGCTGCTGGAAGTCAGACCGTATACGAACTGCATGGAAGTATTCACCGTAATTATTGCGAGAAATGCGGACGGTTTTATGATGCTGAATTTGTGAAGGCAACAGAAGGAGTACCGATGTGTTCCTGTGGGGGACGGATCAAACCAGATGTTGTCTTGTATGAAGAAGCACTGAATGGGACAAGGATTCAGAATGCGGTACAGGCGATTTCACAGGCAGATATGCTGATCATTGGCGGAACGTCCCTGATTGTGTATCCGGCGGCTGGCTTTATTGATTATTTCAGGGGAAAATATCTGGTGGTGATCAATCAATCAGAGACTGCAAAACCAGTCAGAGCGAATTTAAGTATTTCAGCACCGATTGGGGAAGTTTTAGGAAAAATCAAAGTAAAATAAAAAATGCAGAGAGTGCTTTGTCAGCGCTTTCTGCATTTTGTTAATTAGTGAGTACTTTCCCATCTTCCGGATGCACCGCATGGCAGCACAAGACCGGTATTTTTGACAGGAAGTCCGATTTCCTGAGATTCTACTTTTCCATTCCATGGCTTTAATTCGGTTGCCAGCATATAAGTCAGGACGGACGGCGCCAGCCCTGTTGTGTAAGAATTTACAAGGAAGAACAGGGCATCTTTGGACAAAATTTTTGTACAAAGTTGGATGAATGGATGGATCATGTCTTCAATCTTCCAGATTTCTCCTTTCGGGCCTCTTCCATAAGAAGGCGGATCCATAATGATCGCGTCATATGTATTGCCTCTTCGGATCTCCCGTTCTACAAATTTTACGCAGTCGTCAACAAGCCAGCGGATCGGGGCATCCTTTAGTCCGGATGATACTGCATTTTCTTTTGCCCATGTCACCATTCCTTTGGAGGCATCGACATGGGTAACTTGTGCACCGGCCGCCGCAGCAGCCAGTGTAGCACCACCTGTGTAGGCAAATAGATTTAAGACTTTGACGGGTCTTCCGGCTTTTTTGATTTTCTCAGAAAACCAGTCCCAGTTGGTCGCCTGCTCTGGGAACAGACCAGTGTGTTTGAAGTTAAAAGGCTTTAAATTAAAAGTGAGAGATCCGTAGTGGATCTGCCACTGTTCCGGGAGACTGAAAAATTCCCATTCACCACCGCCTTTTTTGCTTCGGTGATAGTGTCCGTTTCTGGATTTCCATCCCTTGTCCGTTCTTGGAGTGTCCCAGATGACCTGCGGATCGGGACGAACCAGGAGATAATCTCCCCAGCGTTCCAGCTTTTCGCCTTTTGAGCAGTCTATCACTTCATAATCTTTCCAATGATCAGCTATCCACATAATAATAGAATTCCTTTCGTACGATATGATTATTTTATCTTCTCATAAATAGAAGAAATTTTCAACAGTGTGAGTGAAAATGACAAGCAAAAAGCACGGTTTTCACCGTGCTTTTTGCTTTTGGTATGTCATTGAGAGGTTTTCCTCGTTGCTTTGCAGTTTGTATTATATACAAATCTGGGGAATATCCTACAATGAGGATGTATATATAAATTGGAGTTCACCGTCGCAAGACTGTTCTTGGGGGAAACAGCCGGCGAAAGTATAACTGCAACAGCAACCAAATAAAATGGTTGATGACTTAGAAATCATTCATAAGTCGGTTTTAATATAGCACGCAGAAAATTCAGTGTCAAGAAATCAGAATAAAAAAATGCGGATTTTTACGATTTGACAAGAAATTGTGAAATGTTAACGAAAAAATTGTGCGATTTTTGTTACATATGCTACTTCCGAAACGATACGACATTGAAAAATATGTTCCGATTCTGTGGGATTTAAAAAAGAAGAATGATACAGATGCACAAAAGAAGGAAAAATAGAAAAGGATTCCTACATATTATAATAGAGCTGGAAAAAGGGTGTGAAACAGATGATGTGGAAAGGTTCATCCTGGTGGTCAAGATTGTATCAAAAAAAATACAAAAAAAATAAAAAAACACTTGAAAAATGAGAATGAGTCCGTTATACTAAGAGAGCTGTGGCATGATAGCGTTGAAGCGAGAGGTTGCTGCTGAGTGAGAAATCACACAGCGGGTTTTCCGTGGAGCGAATGTCAAGTTAGGAAACTGGCGACAAGTCACTGTACGAATCACAACTGATTACTGCTTACCGAACATAGGTAAAGGTATGAAACAACGTGTGAGTTTCTCACGACACACACGGGAGAGTGTACAGTCACCGCTTGTCGTACTGAAGTGAAAAGTACGAAAAGGAGGCGACTTTTTTTATGGCAAGTCAAGTAATGAGAATCACATTGAAAGCATATGATCACCAGTTGGTTGATGCATCTGCAAAAAAAATCATCGAAACTGTAAAAAAGAACGGAGCACAGGTAAGCGGACCGGTACCACTTCCAACTAAGAAGGAAGTTGTAACAATCTTAAGAGCGGTTCACAAATACAAAGACTCCAGAGAGCAGTTCGAGCAGAGAACTCATAAGAGACTGATTGATATCACAACACCTACACAGAAAACTGTAGATGCACTTTCCAGACTGGAAATGCCAGCAGGTGTTTACATCGATATCAAAATGAAAAACAAATAAGAAAGTCCACAAAATGCGGGCAGCAAAATGAGACAGTAACAATCCTATAATTTAGGATGAGCGCGAAAGCGTTCCGCTGTAAATCACAGGAGGTAATTATAATGAAGAAAGCTATTTTGGCTACAAAAGTCGGAATGACTCAGATCTTCAATGAAGAGACAGGAGTTCTGATTCCGGTAACTGTATTGCAGGCTGGACCATGTGTAGTAACACAGGTTAAAACAGTTGAGAATGACGGTTACAAAGCAGTTCAGGTCGGATTTGTTGACAAGAAAGAAAAGATTGTCACAAAAGACAAGAGCGGTAAAAAAGAAATTGCACACAGAAATGGTGTGACAAAAGCAGAAAAAGGACACTTTGACAAAGCAGGTGTTTCCGGAAAAAGATATGTAAAAGAATTCAGATTTGAAAATGCTGAAGAATATACATTGGCTCAGGAAATCAAAGCTGATATCTTCGCAGCAGGAGATAAGGTAGATGCAACAGCAATCTCAAAAGGTAAAGGTTTCCAGGGAGCAATCAAGCGTCACAATCAGAGCAGAGGACCTATGACACACGGTTCGAAGTTCCATCGTCACGCTGGTTCTAACGGTGCGGCATCAGACCCGAGTAAAGTATTCAAAGGTAAAAAGATGCCAGGTCAGATGGGTGGAAAGAAGATTACAGTTCAGAACCTGGAAGTAGTAAGAGTAGATGCAGAAAACAATCTTCTGTTAGTAAAAGGTTCCGTTCCAGGACCTAAGAAATCTCTTATCACAATCAAAGAAACTGTAAAGGCTAACTAGTCTGACGGACAGAAAGGAGGAACACACAGATGGCAAACGTATCTGTTTATAATATCGAAGGTAAAGAAGTTGGTACAATCGATTTAAGCGATGCAGTGTTTGGTGTTGAAGTAAATGAACACCTTGTACACATGGCAGTGGTAAGCCAGCTTGCAAACAAACGTCAGGGAACACAGAAAGCGAAAACTCGTTCTGAAGTTTCCGGAGGCGGAAGAAAACCATGGAGACAGAAAGGAACAGGTCATGCAAGACAGGGTTCTACAAGATCTCCACAGTGGACAGGCGGTGGAGTTGTATTCGCTCCAACACCAAGAGATTACTCCATGAAACTCAACAAAAAAGAAAAGAGAGCAGCTCTGAAATCTGCACTTACTTCAAGAGTAGCTGAGAACAAATTTATCGTAATTGACGAGATGAATTTTGGAGAAATCAAAACAAAGAATTTCCAGAACATGCTGAACAACCTGAACGTAAACAAAGCACTGGTTGTACTGGAAGATGGAAATGTAAATGCTGAACTTTCTGCAAGAAACATTGCAAACGTAAAGACAGCAAAAACAAATACAATCAATGTATTTGATATCCTGAAATACAACACAGTAATCGCTTCTAAAGCAGCTGTTGCAAATATCGAGGAGGTGTACGCATAATGGCAAACATTCAGTATTATGATGTAATCCTTAAACCGGTAATCACTGAGAAGAGCATGGAAATGATGGCTGATAAGAAATACACATTCCAGGTACACACAGATGCTACAAAATCTCAGATCAAAGAAGCTGTTGAAAAAATGTTCGCAGGAACAAAAGTAAAAAGCGTCAACACAATGAATCTTGATGGTAAAACAAAGAGACGTGGAATGACATTCGGAAAAACAGCGAAGACAAAGAAAGCAATTGTACAGTTAACAGAAGAGAGCGCAGATATCGAAATCTTCGAAGGACTGTAAGATTTGACATTAAACGGTGCAAATCCGTGAAACAAATAATTAGGAAAAATGAAAGGAGAGACAGTAATGGGAATTAAAGTATACAACCCATATACACCTTCCAGAAGACAGATGACAGGATCTGATTTCTCTGAGATCACAAAAACAACTCCTGAGAAATCCTTACTGGAATCTAAAAATAGAAAAGCTGGTCGTAACAACCAGGGTAAAATCACTGTAAGACACCGCGGAGGCGGAGCAAAGAAGAAATATAGAATTGTCGACTTCAAGAGAAGAAAAGACGGAATTCCGGCAACTGTAATCGGAATCGAATACGATCCGAACAGAACAGCAAACATCGCACTGATCTGCTACGCAGATGGTGAGAAAGCTTACATCCTTGCACCAGAAGGATTGAAAGACGGAATGACAGTTATGAACGGAGCAGAAGCAGAGGTAAGAGTAGGAAACTGCCTGCCACTTTCTGAAATCCCAGTTGGTACACAGATCCACAACATCGAGTTATATCCTGGAAAAGGCGGACAGATGGTTCGTTCTGCAGGAAACAGCGCGCAGTTGATGGCAAAAGAAGGAAAATACGCAACACTGAGACTTCCATCCGGTGAGATGAGAATGGTTCCAATCGTTTGTAGAGCATCTATCGGTGTCGTAGGAAACGGAGATCACAGCCTGATCAATGTTGGTAAAGCAGGACGTAAGCGTCACATGGGTATCAGACCTACTGTCCGCGGTTCTGTTATGAACCCGAACGACCATCCGCACGGTGGTGGTGAAGGTAAGACTGGTATCGGTCGTCCAGGTCCATGTACTCCATGGGGTAAACCGGCACTTGGTCTTAAGACACGTAAGAAAAACAAAGCTTCTAACAAGATGATTGTAAGAAGAAGAGACGGTAAATCAATCAAATAATTTAGTTTACAAGGAGGTTAGAACCTATGGCTCGCTCACTTAAAAAAGGACCATTTGCAGACCAGAGCTTACTGAAAAAGGTAGATGCTATGAACGCTGCAGGTGATAAATCAGTTATTAAGACATGGTCACGTCGTTCTACAATCTTCCCATCATTCGTTGGACATACAATCGCTGTTCACGATGGAAGAAAACATGTGCCGGTGTATGTAACAGAGGATATGGTTGGACACAAACTCGGAGAGTTCGTTGCAACAAGAACATACAGAGGACACGGAAAAGACGAGAAGAAGTCAAAAGTCAGATAATATAGATTAGATTATTCGGAAGGAGGGTTCATCCATGGCAAAAGGACATAGATCCCAAATCAAGAGAGAAAGAAACGAGCAGAAAGATACAAGACCATCAGCTAAGATTTCTTACGCTAGAGTGTCTGTTCAGAAAGCATGCTACGTTTTGGATGCCATCAGAGGTAAGGATGTACAGACAGCACTTGGTATTTTAGCTTATAATCCAAGATATGCTTCAAGCGTAATAGAAAAATTATTGAAATCAGCAATTGCAAATGCTGAGAACAACAACGGTATGAACGTTGAGAACCTTTATATCGAAGAGTGTTATGCAAACAAAGGACCAACAATGAAGAGAATCAGACCGAGAGCACAGGGTAGAGCTTACAGAATCGAAAAGAGAATGAGCCATATCACAATCGTGCTGAATGAGAGATAAGGAGGACACTCATGGGACAGAAAGTTAATCCACATGGTTTAAGAGTCGGCGTTATCAAAGAATGGGATTCTAGATGGTACGCAGAAAAAGACTTTGCAGATAACCTGGTAGAAGATAACAAGATCAGAACATTTCTGAAAAAGAAATTATACAGTGCAGGTGTTTCCAAGATCGAGATCGAAAGAGCATCTGACCGTGTAAAAATCATCATCTACACAGCAAAACCTGGTGTAGTGATCGGTAAAGGTGGTTCTGAGATTGAAAAAGTGAAAGCAGAACTTGCTAAATTCACAGACAAAAAATTGATCGTAGACATCAAAGAAGTAAAAAGACCAGATAAAGATGCTCAGTTAGTAGCTGAAAACATCGCACAGCAGCTGGAAAACCGTATTTCATTCAGACGTGCTATGAAATCCTGCATGTCTAGAACAATGAAAGCAGGAGCACTTGGTGTGAAGACATCTGTATCAGGACGTCTTGGTGGAGCTGATATGGCTCGTACAGAGTTCTACAGCGAAGGAACAATTCCGCTTCAGACACTGAGAGCTGACATTGATTATGGATTCGCAGAAGCTGACACAACTTACGGAAAAGTCGGTGTAAAGGTTTGGGTTTACAAAGGCGAGGTTCTTCCGACTAAAGCAGATAAGGAAGGGAGCGATAAATAATGTTAATGCCAAAAAGAGTGAAACGTCGTAAACAGTTCCGTGGTACCATGAAAGGTAAAGCTTTGAGAGGTAACACGATTTCATATGGTGAGTATGGTATTGTCGCAGCAGAGCCGTGCTGGATTCGTTCAAATCAGATCGAAGCAGCCCGTATTGCTATGACACGTTACATCAAACGTGGTGGTAAAGTTTGGATCAAAATTTTCCCAGACAAACCTGTAACAGCAAAACCAGCAGAAACTCGAATGGGTAGTGGAAAAGGAACATTAGAGTACTGGGCAGCAGTAGTAAAACCAGGACGTGTAATGTTCGAAATTGCAGGAGTACCAGAGGAAACAGCTAGAGAGGCACTTCGTCTTGCAATGCATAAATTACCTTGCAAATGCAAAATCGTTTCTCGCGCAGACTTAGAAGGCGGTGATAACAGTGAAAATTAATACATTTGTAAACGAATTAAGAGCAAAATCTGTAGAAGAATTAAATGAAGAATTAGTAGCTGCTAAAAAGGAACTCTTCAACCTGAGATTCCAGAATGCAACTAACCAGTTAGATAATACAAGCAGAATCAAAGAAGTTAGAAAGAACATCGCAAGAATTCAGACGATGATCACAGAAGCTTCTAAAGCTGAATAGGAGGTCGTACTGTGGAAGAAAGAAATTTAAGAAAAGTTCGTACAGGCAAGGTTGTCAGTGATAAAATGGACAAAACAATCGTTGTCGCAGTTGAAGACCACGTTAAACACCCTCTTTATAAGAAAATCGTAAAAAGAACTTATAAATTGAAAGCTCATGATGAAAACAATGAGTGTAACGTTGGGGATACAGTAAGAGTTATGGAAACAAGACCACTGTCTAAAGACAAAAGATGGAGACTTGTTGAGATCGTAGAAAAAGCGAAATAATTGATTCGCACTTTGAAGATTTGTTCAAAGAATGGAAAATAAAGGAGGATTACCTGCATGATACAACAGGAAAGTAGACTTAAAGTAGCAGACAACACAGGTGCTAAAGAATTACTTTGTATCCGTGTGCTTGGCGGTTCTACAAGAAGATATGCCCACATCGGAGATGTTATCGTTGCGTCTGTTAAAGATGCAACACCAGGCGGCGTTGTTAAAAAAGGTGACGTTGTGAAGGCTGTAGTTGTCCGTACTGTAAACAGTACTCGTCGTAAAGATGGTTCCTATATCAGATTCGATGAAAATGCTGCTGTAATTATAAAAGACGATATGAACCCACGTGGAACACGTATTTTTGGACCAGTAGCCAGAGAGCTCAGAGACAAACGCTTCATGAAGATTGTTTCTTTAGCTCCGGAAGTACTGTAGGAGGTGCCTAGAATGTCAGCTATGAAAATTAAAAAAGGCGATATGGTTAAAGTTATCGCTGGTAAAGATAAAAACAAAGAAGGCAAAGTTCTTGCTGTAAATAAGAAAGACGGAAAAGTTCTGGTTGAAGGAATCAACATGCTTACAAAGCATACGAAACCAAGCGCAGCGAATCAGAATGGCGGTATCGTTCATCAGGAAGGCTACATTGATGCTTCTAACGTAATGCTTCTGCATGAGAAGAAAGTTACAAGAGTAGGATTCAAAATGGATGGAGACAAAAAGGTTCGTTTTGCAAAATCAACAGGTAAAGTAATTGATTAATTTGGGAAAGGAGGACCAGAACTTTGAGTAGACTGAAAGAACAGTATCAGAATGAGATCGTTGATGCAATGATCAAAAAATTTGGATATAAAAACATTATGGAAGTGCCGAAACTGGACAAAGTTGTAATCAACATGGGTGTTGGTGAGGCAAAAGAAAACGCGAAAGTATTAGAGTCAGCAGTAGCTGATCTTGAGAAAATCGCAGGTCAGAAAGCAGTTCTTACAAGAGCTAAGAACTCAGTGGCTAACTTCAAAATCAGAGAAGGTATGCCGATCGGATGTAAAGTTACTTTAAGAGGAGAAAGAATGTACGAGTTCGTTGATCGTCTGATCAACCTCGCACTTCCTCGTGTACGTGACTTCAGAGGTGTAAATCCGAACGCATTTGACGGAAGAGGTAACTACGCTCTCGGAATTAAAGAGCAGCTGATTTTCCCGGAAATCGAATACGACAAAGTGGATAAGGTCAGAGGTATGGATGTAATTTTCGTTACAACAGCTAAGACTGACGAGGAAGCTCGTGAATTATTGACACAGTTCAATATGCCATTCACAAAGTAAAGGAGGGAAATTCATGGCTAAAACATCAATGAAAATCAAACAGCAGCGCAAACAGAAATTCTCTACAAGAGAATACAGCCGTTGCAGAATCTGTGGACGTCCACATGCATATTTGAGAAAATATGGTATCTGCCGTGTTTGCTTCCGTGAACTGGCATACAAGGGACAGATTCCAGGTGTAAGAAAAGCAAGCTGGTAAGTCCGGAACAAAGGAAACTACCCGTATAAACATATAGGAGGTCATATAAATGAACATGAGCGATCCAATTGCAGATATGCTTACAAGAATCCGTAATGCAAATACTGCGAAACATGATACAGTAGATGTACCTGCATCCAAAATGAAAAAAGCAATCGCTGAGATTCTTTTCAATGAAGGATACATCGCAAAATGCGATATCGTAGAAGATGGACACTTTGAGACAATCCATATTACACTGAAATATGGTGCAGACAAAAACGAAAAAGTTATCTCTGGTCTGAAGAGAATCTCCAAACCAGGTCTGCGTGTGTATGCTGGAACAGAGGATATCCCGAGAGTACTCGGAGGACTCGGAACAGCAATCCTTTCTACAAACAAAGGTGTTATCACAGATAAAGAAGCCAGAAAACTGGGCGTAGGTGGAGAAGTACTCTGCTTCGTTTGGTAGGCACTGAACACTTGGCAAAGCCAAGCGTCAGCGCCGGCTGAGTCTAGTGAGAAGGTCGTTCCCAAGCGTTGGCGAGGTGTTTTCGAGCCTAGGCGCACGGAACACCAAGATATTCTGTGTGAAACATAGACAATTGTAACTGAAAACAGAGGAGCCAGAGCAGCTCCTCCGAAAATCTAAGTTAAGGAGGAAATGGGTATGTCACGTATCGGAAGACTGCCAGTTGCAATTCCAGCAGGAGTAACTGTGGAAGTTGCAGAGAACAATGTAGTGACTGTAAAAGGTCCAAAAGGAACTCTTGTAAAAGAGCTTCCAGTTGAAATGGAAATCAAAGTTGAAGGTGAAGAAGTTGTTGTAACAAGACCAAGCGATCTCAAGAAAATGAAATCTCTTCATGGTCTTACAAGAACACTGATCAACAACATGGTTGTTGGTGTAACAAACGGATACGAAAAAGTTCTGGAAGTTAACGGTGTTGGTTACAGAGCATCCAAATCTGGAAACAAACTGACATTGAACTTAGGATACTCTCATCCAGTTGAAATGATCGATCCGGAAGGTGTTGAGACTGTACTGGAAGGTCAGAACAAAATCACAGTAAAAGGTATCGACAAAGAAAAAGTTGGCCAGTTTGCAGCTGAAATCAGAGATAAGAGAAGACCGGAACCATACAAAGGTAAAGGTATTAAATATGCTGATGAAGTAATCAGACGCAAAGTTGGTAAGACTGGTAAGAAATAATTAAGGAGAGTGTGAAAATGGTTAGTAAGAAATCAAGAAGCGAAGTTCGTAGAAAAAAACACATGAAATTACGTAACCGTTTCAGCGGTACTGCTGAAAGACCACGTTTGGCTGTGTTTAGAAGTAATAATCATATGTATGCTCAGATTATCGATGATACAGTTGGAAACACTCTGGTTGCAGCATCTACACTTGAAAAAGATGTAAAAGCAGAATTAGAAAAAACCAACAACGTTGAAGCAGCAGCATACTTAGGAAAAGTAATTGCTGAAAAAGCAAAAGCAAAAGGAATCACTGATGTTGTATTCGACAGAGGCGGATTCATCTATCAGGGAAAAGTGAAAGCATTAGCAGACGCAGCTAGAGAAGCTGGACTGAATTTCTAAGGAAGGGAGAACACATATGAGACAGGAACGCATTGATGCTAGTAATTTAGAATTAACAGAAAAAGTGGTATCAATCAAACGTGTTACCAAAGTTGTTAAAGGTGGTCGTAACTTCAGATTCACAGCTTTAGTAGTTGTTGGCGATGGAAAAGGCCATGTTGGTGCAGGTTTAGGAAAGGCTACTGAAATTCCAGAAGCTATCCGTAAAGGAAAAGAAGATGCAGCGAAAAATCTGATTGAGGTTGCATTGGATGAAAACGAAAGTATTACACATGATGTAATCGGAAAATTCGGCAGCGCTTCCGTACTGCTGAAAAAAGCTCCGGAAGGTACTGGAGTTATCGCCGGAGGTCCGGCGCGTGCGGTTATCGAGATGGCAGGTATCAAGAACATCCGTACAAAATCTCTGGGATCTAACAACAAACAGAATGTCGTACTTGCAACAATCGCAGGTCTGAAAAACGTTAAGACTCCGGAAGAAGTAGCAAAACTTCGCGGCAAATCAGTAGAAGAGATCGTAGGCTAGGAGGTAAATGAAAATGGCAAATTTAAAAGTTACATTAGTAAAGTCTACAATCGGTGCCGTACCAAAGCATAAAAAAACTGTTGAGGCACTTGGATTAAAGAAAGTGAACAAAACAGTCGTATTACCAGATAATGCAGCTACCAGAGGTATGGTACAGCAGGTTAGACATTTAGTAAAAGTTGAAGAAGAAGCTTAATTTCAGACGATAAGGAGGTAATATCATGGACTTATCTAACTTAAGACCGGCAGACGGTTCTAAGCACAGCGATAATTTCAGAAGAGGCCGTGGACACGGTTCTGGAAATGGTAAGACAGCTGGTAAAGGCCACAAAGGTCAGAAAGCTCGTTCAGGAGCAACAAGACCAGGCTTTGAAGGTGGTCAGATGCCTTTATACAGAAGAATACCAAAGAGAGGATTCAAATGCAGAAACTCTAAAGACATCGTTGGTATCAATGTAAGTGCATTAGAAAGATTTGAAGATGGCGCAACAGTTTCAGTGGAAACACTGATCGAAAGCGGTCTTGTAACAAATCCTAGAGATGGTGTTAAAATTCTTGGAAACGGAGAGTTAACTAAGAAACTCACTGTTCAGGCAAATGCATTTAGTGCAAGCGCTGTTGAAAAGATTGAGGCCCTTGGTGGAAAAGCAGAGGTGATCTAATGCTCAAGACTGTGCGAAAAGCATTTCAAATAGAAGACATTAGAAAACGGCTTTTCTATACATTTTTAATGCTGATCGTTGTAAGATTCGGTTCTCAGCTCCCAACACCGGGAGTTGATCCGACTTACATTCAGAATTTACTTGCGAACCAGAATAACGGTGCATATAGTTTTTTTGATGCTTTTACCGGTGGTTCGTTCACAAGGATGTCAGTTTTTGCGCTGAGCATCACACCATACATTACATCTTCCATCATTATGCAGCTTCTGACGATTGCAATTCCAAAACTTGAGGATATGCAGAAAGAAGGAGCAGAGGGAAGAAAGAAAATCGCAGCAATCACACGTTATGTGACAGTAGCACTTGCATTGATCGAATCCATTGCAATGTCTGTTGGATTTGGTCGTCAGGGACTTCTGGAAGAATTTAATTTTGTAAATGTTGCAATTGTTGTGTGTACATTAACTGCCGGTTCTGCATTCCTGATGTGGATCGGTGAGCGTATTACAGAAAAAGGTGTGGGAAATGGTATTTCCATCGTATTGTTGATTAATATCCTTTCTCGTGTGCCGGAAGACTTTATGACGCTTTACACACAGTTTATTAAAGGAAAAACTCTGGCAAAGGGTGCTCTGGCGGCAATTATTATTCTTGCAATCCTGGTTGCAGTTGTGGTATTTGTTATCATTCTTCAGGATGGTGAAAGAAGAATTGCAGTACAGTATTCTCAGAAAGTACAGGGAAGAAGGACATATGGTGGCAAAGCTACACATATTCCATTAAAAGTAAATACTTCAGGTGTTATCCCGGTTATCTTTGCATCTTCACTGATGCAGTTCCCGATTGTGATTGCACAGTTCCTGGGAAAAGGAAATGGAAACGGATGGGGAAGTCAGATTCTTCGTACGATGAATTCAAATAACTGGTGTGATCCTGATAATTTGGTATATTCAATAGGATTGATCATCTACATTGCGCTTACAATCTTTTTTGCGTATTTTTACACATCGATTACATTTAATCCATTGGAAATCGCAAATAATATGAAAAAGAGCGGCGGATTTATTCCGGGAATTCGTCCTGGAAAACCAACAGTCGAATATCTGCAGACAATTTTGAATCGTATCGTATTCATTGGTGCATGCG
>ERZ1106969.1250-NODE-1250-length-18793-cov-50.921870_pt1 | contig 18793 bp, 28 predicted proteins | sample MGYA00403685_ERZ1106969 | MGnify/ENA primary metagenome ERZ1106969 (study PRJEB35170, sample SAMEA104062416) | human gut metagenome | biome: human gut; feature: human-associated habitat; material: faeces | place: Denmark | collected 2012-05-18 ... | reverse complement strand
GCAGAAGATTCTCCATGCAGGATGAAGCAGAGCAGAAAGCAAAGATTGACAGGGAACAGGCAAATGAGCTTGAGTATGTCGATGAATCGCAGAAGTTGGAAGCAACAGAAAGTGCCAATGCTTCTAGTGGAAGCGCTGGTGCTAAACCTGTAAGGAATCCTGAGAGGGAAAAGCCTAAATGGGAGGATACCATCACAAATCGAATGCTGCACTGGTCGTATACACCGGAGCAGAAAGAGGAAGTGAAGAAAGCACTTGCTGCAGGAGTTCCGAAAGCAACGATTCTTACTTATTTCTATCCGGAGGTTTCTGTGGAGAGGATGAGTTCATATCGGAAGAAGCATTAAATGATATAGCATAGGCACAGAAAATGTGGTATACTGTGCCTGTGTGAAATGAATGTTTTACCGAACGGAATTTGGATGAATATATGGTAATAAATGATGCTGCATGAGAAAGAGCAATGCACTGCTATGTTTTCAGAAATCGTGTAGAACCTACTTGTTGCGTAATAGTTGATGCAGACATGAATAGATCTGAAAACATAAAATAATAACAATTACTGTAATTGAAAATAGTGAAATTATTATGTATAATCTATATGTAGAAAACAAAGAGACAAAACACTGAAAAATACGGTGGAAATCTAATAACAAAAATAAATCAACAGGAAAAGGAGAAAATGACTATGAAAAAATATGAATGTGGACCATGTGGCTATATTTATGATCCGGCAGTAGGAGATCCAGACGGAGGTATTGCTCCAGGAACTGCATTTGAGGATATTCCAGATGACTGGGTATGTCCACTCTGTGGATTGGGAAAAGATGTTTTTGTTCCTGTAGAAGACTAAGCAGATAATGCTAATATGAAACTGACAGACACAAAAAGAATCCAAGAGAAAATAAAAAAGAAATGGAGACCAGATTATGACTTATGATTTAAATATTACTTTTGATGACAATTTAATAACAGGAAATAAAACAATTGATACACAGCATAAAGAATTGATTGACCGTATCCAGAACTTTGTAACTGCATGTCAAAATGGCGACAGCAAGCTAAAAGCAATCAAAATGCTGGATTATCTGGATGAGTATACTAACTTTCATTTCAAAGAAGAGGAAAAGCTTCAGAAAAATGCTGGTTATCCAGAGTATGAAAAACATCACGAAAAACATGAAGAGTTTAAAAAGACAATTCAGGAACTGCAAGAATACCTTCAGGATTATGAAGGACCAACAGAACAGTTTAGTGAACTTGTACAGAAAAACGTAATCGATTGGCTATTTGGACACATTAAAACATATGACCGCTCTGTAGCGGAATTTATTTTTATGAGAGAAAATCTTGACCGGTTATAAAATAAATCAGTAAATGCGTTTTATCAGAATTTAGACAAAGTGGTGAATGTTCCTATGATGAATAAACTTTGAGAATACTGTGTCGACACTAAGAAAGTTACAAATGAACAGGAAACCTATTTTTACAGTATTACTATGAAATGATAGTTTCCCATTGTTACCCTATGTTGTGGATAACATATACACATATTTCCAAAAGAAATTCAGGTAAAAACTTGCCAATATATGTACAGGTGTATTACTCATTTGTAGATGGAATTCATATTGGTGAGTTTGTGGATTCATTAGAAAAATATTTTGAAAATCTTTACCAACCAAATTCAAGTTTGGCTGACTCACAACAATTTAATATCAAACTAATACAAGCACTTTAGCCAATAAGGTTAAGGTGCTTTTTTTGCGCCTTGAAAGGAGGTGGTAACAGCTAAACACATCGGGAAAAGCCCGATTTAATCATTACAACAGGCATTGCCTGATCATATAGAGTAACTTTTAACAGCCAGTTAGGGGATTATCCCTGCTGGATTATTTTTTTATCAAAAAGGAGACAAACAACATGAGAAAAGAACAGATTATTACGACAAACAACAATCAGATGGAGGAGAAAGGCATGAAGAGCAGATTCATTCACTTTAAAAAGAGATTCGTTCCGGCATTATCCGGAGCACTTATGGGAGTAATGCTTATGAGCACTACTTGTTTTGCAGCAGGTACAGGTACTTCCGCAGTAACACAGCCGCTTGAGAACTTAAAGACACTTATCATTGCAGTCATTGGTGCTGTTGGTGTCATCATTCTTGCAAAGAATGTCATGGAGTTCGCACAAGCCTATCAGTTCTCATAATCGCCTTGTCATGTATGATATTTAGTCAATATGCGGAAGCGATTTTTGGCTTTGGTTGTGTCGCATTTATATTCCTGTTTATAATTTGGCTTAGAAAAATTGTATATATCATGGTATAATCGGTGTGTTCGATGAGAGCGAAAATTTGAAGTTTCCGATGCACTCAAGAAAATTTAATTGATATTTCCTTACATTTAGTATATACTATGTATATACTAAATGTAAGGAGGTTTCCATATGCAAGCACAAGTAAAAGAATGGGGAAATAGTCAAGGAATCAGATTGCCTAAAGAAGTATTGAGAAGTGCAGGAATCTCATTGAATGAGTTTTTGGATGTCACGGTATCAGATGGTGTAATCACTTTAGTGAAATCATTTCGTCATAAAACTTTGGAAGAAAGAGCCGCTGAGTTTGATGGAAAGTTAATGCTTGATGGTGAATATGATTGGGGTGAACCTGTCGGAAGAGAGGTATGGTAATGGAATCTTTACATCAAGGAGATATTCTTAAGATTGAAAAAATAAAACATCCCGTATTGGTGGTTAGTAAGGATTTTTTTAATACGAGTGGTGAAATAATTGGATGTCCAATTATTAGAAATTCTACTCCGGGTCCGCTTCATATATGGATGGCAACAGAAGAAAATGAAGGTTATATACAATGTGAAAAACTTGCATTGTTAGATATGTCTCTTCGTGGTTACAAGAAAGTAGATAGATTGCCAATTTCAGAAATGATTAACGTATCTGATGCTATTCAGGGAATTTTTGAGTACATTTGATGAAAATTCTAATATGAGAAAGATTTGAATTTATCGACTTGTTAATTTCCAATTTTTAGTGATAGGGAGATACACAATGAATGGTTTGATTACAAAGATGTTTAGCGTGTGTATTGTAGTAGCAATGGTAATATACTGGATTGTTTATGAAAGAAATACAAGAAAGCGAAAAAACAGGAATTACAGCGGGATGACTATTTATTTGCGAAAGAAAATAATTTGCCATTACATATAAATTGGAATGAGATAAATGACTTTTTGTTAGATTCCGAATATGGTGTAAATATGCCAATGGAGAAATGGTTTATGTTGGATACAAAATACGCTGGTTTGTCAGAAAAAGTACGGAAGAATATATATGACCAATTTGTTAAGATATATGAAAGAAAAATCTAAATACAATACAAAGGAGGAAACCGTTGAGTATTTAATGAATGAAACTAATCTTCCATATGAAGAATGTTCTAAAGCCAACGATTTCCATATTAGAATAAATAAGAAAAATTAAAATACAAATTTCAGCTTTGTGAAAGTTGAAAGCACGTGATTATTTGAATTTTCTTAATTGATAATGTTATGAGACATTTAGTGTCCCATTAAAAAAATAGGGCATTGCTCGCTTTGTGTCCTGTACTTTTTAGTGGGTAGTAGATACGATGTTTTTCAAGGAGGTTAGAAATATGAATCAAATAAAAATTGGAGAATTCTTGAAAGAACTTCGTAAAGAGAAAGGGCTTACTCAGGAACAACTTGCAGAACAGTTTAATGTATCTCGAAGGTCTGTATCAAGATGGGAAACAGGTAATAATATGCCTGATTTGAGCATGTTGATTACACTGGCGGAGTACTATGAGGTAGATGTTAAAGAAATTATTGATGGAAAGAGGAAAAGCGAGAATATGAATGAAGAAATGAAAGATACATTAGAAAAAGTTGCAAGCTATAATGAAATGTTAAACTTAAAGTCTATGCGTAAAGGAATTATAACAATGTGCATAGTTTTTATTATATTGGTGATTATTTCTACATGGAAGGAACTTTCACCAGCTCCACTGGTTAGTATGATTTGTGCATACAATGGGGCTACTTTTATAAGTAAAGCTAGAGAAGGCAAAGATAAATCAGATTTTGTTACAGGTAGTATATTTTTTGCCGCAATGATGATAAACACAATTGCTTTTATTTTAAAGTGACAAATAAATTGGTATAGTAAAATTGTTTGTACAGATATAGCGGAAAATTTCAGTAATACGCTCTGTTGCTGTGATGATTTTTCTGCGATATACTCCTTCAAAAAGGAGTGTGCTCTTATGGGTAGAGAAATTTACAACATCATCAATGATATGGCAGAAGTGTTAAATGCATCGCAGATGCAAAGATTACAAGAAGTCCTGGTAAAACGCTTATCTGAAAATGCTACATCAGAACATTCCCAGACCACGAATGTGGAATTTTTGGATATGTTTTTAACTGCAAAGCATTTAGAAGGGTGTTCTGACAAAACAATACGCTATTATAGGTGTAATATCGAAAAAATGCTGGATACAATAAATATTCCGGTGATAAAGATTACAACGGAAATGCTGCGAAAATATCTTGTGGAGTATCAAGCAATAAATAATTGTGGAAAGGTAACTATTGATAATATTCGTAGAAGCCTTTCCGCTTTCTTTTCCTGGTTGGAGGAAGAAGATTATATTATAAAAAGTCCGATGAAAAGAATTCATAAGGTGAGGACTGCGGTTATTGTGAAAGATACCATTCCGGATGAGAAAGTTGAAATTCTTAGAGATAATTGTAATAATCTTCGTGATAGGGCACTGATTGATTTTTTACTTTCAACAGGTATTCGTGTGGGCGAATTAGTTAGACTGAATATTGATGACATAGATTTTTCGGAGCGAGAATGTGTAGTTTATGGAAAGGGTGATAAAGAGAGAAAAGCATATTTTGATGCTAAGACAAAAATTCATTTATTGAATTATATTGAATCAAGGACAGATGATAATAGTGCATTATTTGTGTCGTTAAATAAACCGCATAGCAGATTAACGGAAAGTGGAGTTGAATTACGGTTACGGGAAATGGGTAAGAAGTTGGGTGTAGAAAAGGTACACCCACATAAGTTCAGAAGGACTATGGCAACCAGAGCGATTGAGAAAGGGCGCATGACGTCCGGGGGACGTCAGTTTTGCGCGGACCGGAGCGAAGCGGAGACAGCCAATTGAACAGGTGCAGAAGATATTGGGACATGAACAGATAGATACAACACTTAGATATGCTATGGTTAATCAAAATAATGTGAAACTGTCGCATAGAAAATTCATTTCGTAAGTGTTGTAAGTAGCGTTGAAATAATTCAAAAAATAGGTTGAATTTATCCTAGACAAAGCGATATACTATATATATAAAATGATGGAGGTGCTCATATGACAGTAGATACAAACACAATGGTTTCAATTACAGAAGCAAATCAGAACTTTTCAAAAGTTGCAAGATTAGTAGATGAGCTTGGCTCAGTTGTTATACTTAAGAATAATGCACCAAGATACTTGGTAATAGATTTTAGCAAAGCAGATGACAGTGCTGTAGCTAAGGATGAAGATGTGCTTGAAATTTCAAAAAGATTACTTGCACAGAATAAAGAGGCTTATGAGGTGCTTGCTAAATGAAAAGACTGAGCAAAGAGCAGATTTTGATGCTTCATTCACAGCTTATTGAACAGACTGGCGGGACTGCTGGTGTAAGAGATTTCAATTTGTTGGAGTCTGCTATAGAGACTCCGTTTCAGGTATTTGGCGGAGAAGAGCTATATCCAACGATCCAAGCAAAAGGTACACGTCTGGGCTATGGTTTAATAAAGAATCATTGTATGTTGGATGGAAACAAGCGAATAGGAACACATGTGATGCTTGTGTTCAATCTTGGGAAGGGCGAACACAGGTGATTATTTGAATTTCACGGAAGTTTTAATATGAATAGTGAAGAATACATAAGATTAAGCGAAACCGCGTCCATTCAGTCTCAGCCTGTAGCTTTGGTATCTGAAAAGGAATATGAGTATGGTGCAGATGCATTTGAGATTTATATGAAGGAAAACAAAGGAAAAATAAAGCCGGAGATGAAGGAAGTCGCTGTACAGAAGAATGAAAAGGCAAGATAGAAGATTAGCATGGCTATATAAGGGCGTATCATCGAGATTGGTGGTGCGCCTTTCTTGCTTTTTTTTAGGATTTGAACTTCTTTATGAATGGTGAATTGGCGGTCAAATTGTTGATGTGGTGACATTATAACGATAAAAAACATCCCATAATAGGAGCAGAGATACCGATAGGTGCAAGAATTATTGCAATATGCGATTCGATTGAGGCTATAACATCTAACCGCTGTTATCGTAAAGCACATAATTTTGATTACTGTTATGAGGAAATAGAGAAGAATCTGGGGAAGATGTATGACCCGATTGTGGGGATAGATGTACTCGATAACTGGGATGAGATAACAAGTGTGGTCAATAGATAAGCTGTATTTATTAAAAAAAGCATTCTGAATTTCTCGTAGAACTTTTGTACTATATATGCTATAATGTTGAAATAAATCTAGGTTAAGGTTTATACATATATAAGCAAAAGGAGGAGCGTAGCTTGAGTCATTTACCATTAAACATTCGTGTCCCAATCGAGGAAGATAATCCCAGCATTATTCGTATGGAAGAAAAGTGCATAAAATGTGGTATGTGTAAGGATGTATGTACCAGCCAGATTGGTGTGCACGGAACATACACATTAGAGCAGACCTGTGGGGAGGCAGTATGCATCAATTGTGGGCAGTGTGCCAATGTGTGTCCGGTAGACAGTATAACGGAAAAATATGAATATAATTATGTAAAAGAGGCAATCAAAGACCCGGATAAGGTTGTAATAGTCAGCACATCTCCTTCAGTAAGAGCAGCACTTGGCGAAGAGTTCGGTATGCCAGATGGCAGCTTTGTACAGGGTAAGATGGTGGCTTTACTCAGAAAGCTTGGAGTTAATTTTGTTCTTGATACAAACTTTGCAGCCGATTTGACAATTATGGAGGAGGCAAGCGAGTTAATAGAGCGACTTACTAAGAACACCGCACCTTTGCCACAGTTTACCAGCTGTTGTCCAGCCTGGATAAAGTATGTAGAGATATACTATCCTGAGATGATTCCTAATCTCTCAACAGCAAAAAGTCCAATTGGAATGTAGGGACCAACAATTAAGACATTTTTTGCTAAGAAGAAGGGAATTAATCCAGAGAATATTGTTAATGTGGCACTTACACCATGTACGGCAAAGAAGTTTGAAATTCGCAGAAATGAAATGAACGCTGCAGCGAAATATCTTGGAATTGATGACATGCGTGACATGGATTATGTTATCACTACAAGAGAACTGGCAAAATGGGCCAAGGAAGAAAATATTGATTTTGCCAGTCTTTTAGATAGTGATTATGATGATTTCATGGGCGAAGCTTCTGGAGCTGCTGTTATTTTCGGCAATACCGGTGGTGTTATGGAAGCGGCGCTGAGAACAGCATACGAATATATTACAAAAGAGAAATCTCCAGAACAGCTTTTGAATTTTACACCTGTAAGAGGTTATGATGGTGTTAAAGAGGCAACTGTAAAAATTGGAGAGCTAGATGTAAGTATAGCTGTCATTTATGGAACTGCTAATGCGGGAAAAGTAATTGAAGAAATAAAGAACGGAAATAAACAGTATCATTTTGTTGAAGTTATGACGTGTCCTGGAGGCTGTATCGGAGGCGGTGGACAGCCAAAGAATGTTATGAAGGACAAGGATGAAGTCAGAAAAGCAAGGATTCAAAGCCTGTACACGAAGGATGAGGCAATGATTATTAGAAAGAGTCATGAGAATCCTGATATTAAAAGAGTATATGAAGAATTCTATGGGGAGCCATTAAGTGAGCTGGCTGAAAAAATGTTACACACTTCATATGAAGACAAGAGCAAAATATTAAATAGAAAAGGAGATAAAGAAATGGGTAAATGGGTATGTAGTGTATGTGGATATGTACATGAAGGAGAGCAGCCACCGGAGCAGTGTCCAGTATGTAAGCAGCCGGCATCGGCATTTAAGAAAGAGGATGCAGTATCACCAAAGAGCAAATATGCAGGAACAAAGACAGAGAAGAATCTCTGGGAAGCATTTGCAGGAGAGTCACAGGCCAGAAATAAATATACATACTTTGCTTCTGTAGCAAAGAAGGCCGGATATGAGCAGATTGCAGCATTATTCTTACAGACAGCTGAGAATGAGAAAGAGCATGCCAAGCTTTGGTTTAAGGCGCTAGGAGAGCTGGGGGATACAGCAGAAAATCTTTTACATGCAGCTGAGGGTGAGAATGCTGAGTGGACAGACATGTACGAGAGAATGGCTAAGGATGCAGAGGAAGAAGGATTCACTGAGTTAGCAGCACAGTTTAGAGGTGTTGGAGCAATTGAAAAACTTCATGAAGAGAGATACCGTGCATTGCTTAAGAATGTAGAAGCAATGGAGGTATTTAAAAAGAGTGGAGTAACTATGTGGGAATGCCGAAACTGTGGGCATGTAGTTGTAGGACTTGAGGCACCAGAGGTTTGTCCGGTATGTAATCATCCACAGGCTTATTTTGAAGTAAGAAAAGAGAATTATTAATTAGTCTTTTGAGAGCAGTGCATAAATTATTGCACTGCTCTTTTTTATTGACATAATGGTTTATTTAAAAAAGAAGCTGATGAAATACAAAAAATGATTAATGCTTATAAAGAGGGGTAGACTTACTGAAAGCGGTGTGGAGTTAGGAGGCCTGGGCTTTATTGGCGACATACAAGGCTTTTGGAAGAGGGCACCATTTATACTTGTCACAGGCATTGCACACATATGGTGGCTTGCCCAGCTGACCGCAGTTCCAGGGAATAAAATCGGGACAGACATGTGTAGGATTTTTCTTATAGCAGTTACGACAACGCCATTTACACCAATCGCCGCAGATGCTTTTCCGAAAACAGTAACCATAGTTTTGACAGGCATGACATTTCCCGGTATATCCGGCATCTTCAATAATTCGTGCGCGATTTACTTCCTTAGAAATGGTGGAAGGGTCTTTGTCTATGATAGATGCAATGGAGCTGAATGTACTTCCTTGTACCAGTTCCTGTTCAGTATAAATTCGTTCAGTCAGTGTTAAATGTTTTTGATTATGAATGGTATTCTTAATTTTATTCATGGTAATCCTTTCTGACAGACAGATAACCATGGATATAGTAACAGAAACTATGTGCAAGAGTAAATTCCGAATTTGATGATTTTAGGTTGGGAACTGGAATTAAAAAATTCACATTACGATCGAAAATATATTTCATAGATTGATTTGTAACGCAAAAGACGTTACAATTAAAGAAAGATGGAGGTGTATTCTATGGGAAAAACAGCAACATTAAATATAAGAGTAAATCCAGATGTAAAAGAAAATGCAGAAAGTGTATTGGCACAATTAGGGATACCAATGGCTACTGCTATAGATATGTATTTAAAACAAATATCATTAGTAGGAGGAATTCCCTTTTCTATTGTATTACCAAAAGCAGCTAATTCAGTGAATGCAGATATGATGTCTGTTACACAGATTCATCAAAAGTTAGAAAAAGGATATGCCGATATAGAGAAAGGAAATGTTGAGGATGCAGCTAGTGCGTTTGTGGCATTTAGAGAGAGGCATAAATGAAGCAATATAAGGTAGAGATTACAAAAGAAGCTTTGCAGGATATGGAAGATATATACAATTATATTGCTATAGATTTGCTTGCTCCGGATAATGCAATGGGGCAATATAATCGCATTGCTGATGAAATACTTACATTAGACACTTTCCCGGAACGATTTAGGATTATGGATTCTGAGCCGGAAAAGAGAATGGAGTTGCCTTTCGAAGAAAAAACAGTAATCTTGTATAAGAAGAAAAAACAAGCATTATCCATCAATTCAAATATAAGGTAAAAAAGAGTATCAACCGATGAGGAGAAAAATAGATGAATATTACAAGTCTTGAAATTGCACAGGCAACAATGGATATGTTCTTTTGTTTGTTCTGTCTAATAATGTTTGTTTCAATTAAAGCAAATAATCCAAAACAGAAGAGTATGAGGATGTTCGTTCGATTATTTCTTATTGCTACAGTTCTGTTTTTTGGAGAGTCTTTGGCATATATTTTTAGAGGTAACCTTGGTTCTTTTAATATTTTAGTAACTAGAATTGCTAATCTTATGGTATTTACTATGAACATAGCAATGGCAAATACCTATGTTAGGTATGTAAGTTCTGTTTTTGTTGAAAAAGGTGCTGAAGTAAGTGGCAATAGTGTTAAAATTGCCAATATCTTTTCGTGCATTAATATTTTAATATTTTTATTGTTGTGGTTAATTTGTTTTATCCATGGATGTATTATTTCGATGAGGCAAATTATTATCACAGGAATAATTTCTGGTATGTATATACACTAATATCACTTGTCGTCATATTTGTAGGAGCAGGTATGGCGATTAAGTATAGAAAGTATTTGAAAAAACGAAGCTTCATTTCAATGATGCTGTTTTCGTTTATTCCAATAATTGCAACAGTTGTACAGTCCTTTATTTATGGATTTTCTATAACCAATTTAGGACTGGGAATAGGTTCATTCGTAATGTTTGCTGCATATATGTATGATTGGTCTCATAATGGGAATGAACATACGAATATGATTAATGACAGCAGATTTGATGCTGTTATTATGTTTATCATAATGCTACTTAGCATGAGTGTTTCCATCATAGCATGTGTGAATGAGATTCAGCAGGTAACTAAGGAAAACTCTGAAATACAGAGCAGAACAATTGCGCAGATGGTTTCAGCAAAGATTGAGAATGAATTTATTAAGCCAATTACTGTTTCTCAGACGATTAGCAGTGATATTGATATAAGAACCTACATAGAGGGGAAAACCAGAGAAGAGGCGGAGAGTGTCAAAGATGATATAACTAATCGTCTGGTATCCATTGGTAATGAATTTGATTATAAAATGGTATTTGTTGTTTCGGATAAAACAAGAGCATATTATACATATAATGGAATAAGTAGGTATCTTGATGTTGAAAATGACAGCCATGATATATGGTATAAGGATTACTTGGATTCAGGGAAAAGATATACAGTTAATGTTGATACTGATGAAGATAATAACGGGAGTCTTTCGGTGTTTATTAATTACGGTATTATTGACACGAATGGAGACATTTTGGGAGTATGTGGTGTCGGAGTTGATATGAATGACCTTGTAGACATACTTGCCAGGTTCGAGGAAGAATACAATATCAAAGTAGATTTAGTTAATCATGATGGACTTATACAGGTTGATACGGATGTAAGTTCTATAGAAACAGGCTACTTGGATAATTCATATTTTGGCAATATATCAGATGATGATTTTTATTATCAGTTATCGGAGAATGGCTGTTATATGACCAAGTATCTCGAAGGATTTGATTGGTATATAGTAATAAGAGATAATAATCCTGTTAAATTGGATGTATATAAAATTATACTTCCAATTGTATTTATCTTTATTGCAGCCGTATTAATAATGGCAACTTCATTTGTTATTATTAGTATGAGAGAGAAGAAGGCAAAGGATGCATACAACAGAAGATATGAAACATCTATAAAGGACGAGCTTACAGGCTTATATAATAGACGAGGGTTTGAAGTTGACTGTGAAATAATCAAGAAAAATAATAACTTAATAGAATACGTTCTTATTATGATGGATTTGAACGGTTTAAAAGCAGTTAATGATAATATTGGTCATGAAGCAGGGGATGAGTTAATTATTGGCGCTTCGAAGTGTATGGATAATGCATTCTCAGGTCTTGGAAGGACGTATCGTGTAGGTGGCGATGAGTTTGTTGCATTACTGAGAGGAACGAGAGAAGAAGCACAGGATGCAGTTAAGACATTTGATTATTTAACTGAAAACTTCCAGGGAAATCTTATTTCTGAACTTAGTGTGTCTAAGGGAGTAGTTGTTTGTTCAGAGCATATAGAACTTAATTTTGAAGAAATTAAGGCAATGGCTGATAAGTTGATGTATGCAGATAAGGATGAATATTATAGACGAACAGGAAAAGATAGAAGACGAGTTTGATTTATAAATTGATATTTAATCTATGTAAAGAACCCAACAACTTTCAGTTAGTAGGTGTATCGCCATGCCGACACTCACAAGCTTGCGCTTGTTCGTTGTCGCGGCGTTCGCCGTATGCATCTGAACTCGAATATGTCTGCCTGTGAGCAAGCTCCCGTCAGCCAATTCGGTTCATCTGCGCATGGCTCATTGCTGCGCGCAAAATTTCAGAAGGCGGAGTGTTTAGCTGAGAGACGAATTTGAATTTGTCGGATTGGTAAATTCCGATTTTCGGAACGAAAGGATTGGTGATTAGTATGAATGCAGAGATGATAATGGGATTAGTTATTATATCGATTGTGGCAGTAATAATGGTTATTATCGGTATTTCTCAATTTAATAAAAAAGAAAATCCAGTAGGATTTTATAATGTTATTGCCCCACCAAAGAAAGAAGAAATTTCTGATGTAATACAATGGAATAAAAAACATGGTTTTATTTGGATTGTTTATGGAATATGTATAGAACTTGGATTTTGGTTAGGTTACATTATGCCGAGTGAGGTGCTGGAAATGGTATTTATGATGGGAGGAGTTATTATCCCTTTGCCATTTATGGTTTTAAGACATCGTGCCTTGGAGAAAGAGTATAAACTTAACTAAAATTCTAATTTCAGTGCTTTAGGGGATTATATCAAATTAGGACGGTATTGATAGATGAATCGAGAATGGTCTGATAAGAATAAATTAGCTCAGAGTAAATTGAAAAAAGCAACATTTTATGATGGAATAAATGAATTCCTGAAATTACGAGAAATGTTGATGCAAGAAATGTTATCGTGGAAGAAGTTATTGTCATCTGACGATTATTGTGCAATTCCGTTTATTAATGCTGATGGTTATCACTCTAAGACGGTAGTGATACAGATTTTGAAACACTACAAAGACGGGTAGAACAGGCTCTAGATGAGCCAATTAATCAATTTGATAAAGTAGGAAACAAAGAACATTATATATCAATGATATTAAGTGGTGAGTTACAAAAATATACAGGAACACCTATTATGAATTATTATACTTGTAAATTATTTTCTGATATGGGGTATTATGAAGATATTTATGATTATGTAAAGGAAAAAGATGGTCCTTATTTTGAGATGTTAACAGCAGAAATAGAGAGTAAAACGAAACACTAAAATTAGGTATGTAAAGATAGTGTATAGCTTTGAAAATTGAAATTTTATCTTTGCAAGCGAGACGACAACTTTCAGTTTGTCGATTTATTTGTGATATGTGACGAAATGATAAAGAGCACCGACCGAAGTCAGTGCTCTTCTAACTTAAATACATCTTCAACAAGTAGATTAAAATATGCTGCAATTCGAAGCATAAATTCAGCGGATGGTGCCCGTTCACCACGTTCCACTCTGCTGATGGCTGGTCGATGATGACAGCTTTTATCTTCTGACACTTGCGGCAGTTGCAAAGGAGTTAAAGAGAAGAGGACTTAGTGAGATAAGGAAAATTCCGTCTTTAAAAGATCATATAAGACAAACAGACTAATTGTACATTTTTATATAATATTTTTTGTACATTCGGTCTTGACATTTTATAAGCAGTTTCATTGATTGTGTATATTTATAAGAGCAGGATTGCAAAGCGCGATATACTCTGCAATCCTGCTGCTTTTATATTCTTTAATTTACCACCATTTCTCACGGTAAGAATATTCTCCGCGGTAATTAGAAGCATTATAATCAGGATACTTGAAAGGTGCATATACATCATCCTTAGGTGCATCATCCTGTGTATATATGTACATTGAATCATAATCCCATGTGACAATCTCATCACGGGTATCGCCGTAGAGGTTTACAGCTTCAGCACACATGGTAGGATGACCATCATCAGGGAATTTAACAACCTGGATACCATTGCCATCAATCATTCCTCCGCGCTCTACATCAGCATTAAGAAGGATGAAGTCCTGACCGTCACCAGTCCAGTTTACAGGAGTTAAGAGATTACCATTAAGCTCGTTCTCCATTTCCCATAACTGATTACCCTCGCTGTCATAGAAATATATAATTCCCTGATGTCCCCAGAAATTAACAACAACCATTTCATAGCCTGGGCGGTTAGGAAGATAATTAGCAAGACTGACACGCTGGGCATGGCCTATGCCATCCTTTTTAAGAAGTTTTCCGTTAAAATCAGATATCAGGAAGCCTTCCTTTCCTGCAACACAGGCAAAGAATTTAGTACCTTTGTGTGGTCCTGACTCAAATCTGCCTGGAACAATCTCATCAATATGGTCTTCATTAACAGGCATAGTCCACATTTTATTACCGTTGCAGTCAAGCATGTTATAACCAACTAAAAGTTCATCATGTCCATCTCCGTTAATATCAATTGCAAAAGGAAAATGTCCGGTATTCTTATCACTCTGGAAATGCCACATAACCTCAAGGTCATCGTTAAGTGCATACACCCTGCAATAACGGTCCTTAATGAGAATATCGCGTGGCTTTTCAAGACCACGGAAATTACATATACGCATACCATCAGGATTAATTCTGTCAAATGCGTAGATTTTATCAGGAACACCGATAATAGTTCCGTCCTCTTCTGGTGTAGAGAAAGGTGTTTTGGCACGTTTCTTCACTTCACCTGTTCTGCCATCAAGAATCAGCACTTCAAAATTCTTGGCTGTAATAACCTCATCAAAGCCATCACCGTCAATATCATATATCTGCATAGGCATATCTGCTGATATAGTTCCAATGTCGTGATTATCAGTAGGTTCACCATGCTGCCATAATATATTGCCATCAAGGTCAAATGCGGTGAGACAGCTGATTGTTCCATAAGCATCACGGTTTACTCTTTTCTGGCACTGAGCCATAACCATCTGATACTCGCCATTGCCAAGCAGATGACCGAAACGAAGCTGTCTTCCGGTGCCGCAGCCTTTAAGGTCAATTTTCTTAAGAAGCTTCATCTTAGGATAATGTGCCTGCGCATCTTCACATTCAGCTTTATAAACATTTCTTGCAGCATCAATAGAAGCAGCAGTACTTTCAGAAGTAGTAACATTTACAAAACCGAACTGTGTTGGGATAGTTGCAGTAATGGCAACCTTGCCACCCTGCCTTGCATATTCAGTGTCAAGGTCAAAATAAACCTTATCATCAACGCTGCAAATAACATGGCTGCCTTTAATCTCAGCCTTAAGTACATAAGTATCATCACAATTATAATCAAAAGGTGCAGATTCAATAATACTAACCTCTTCCTTATGACGATACTCAAGTCTTAACTCATGCTCTTCAAAAACAAGGACAAGAAGATTAGCAGAGTTCTGACAACAAAAACCAATGCCGGCATTGCCCCATTTGGTAGTAAACATACGCACACTTGCAGTTATAGTATAATCGCGCCAGAATCTGTCACCGCTTGTGAGCATAGGAAATGTGCGGTGTGGCTTGTCATTGCGGATACGCATCTGCTCCATAAAATGTTTTCCATTATATTCAGAAATAATCCAGGAAGCCCCCTGACCGTTATAAGTGTGGTTGCATACCGGGTCATACCATTTACCATAATATCCAGGATAATGGATAAAATGATACTCACCCATTGCTGAATGATTCTTATCATAAGGAAATTCACCAATAGGAAAATCAGAGAAATCTTCATCAAGTAAAATAAAATCTGCCATAATAACCTCCATTCTAAAATAAAAAAATATAATTAATGGTCTTTCTGTAGCTTCCGGGCGTTTCGCCCATGATTTTTTTAAATGTGCCGCCCATAGTATTACTGTCGGCGAAACCGCATTTGTCAGCAATCTCAGTAATAGAGAGGCTGGTGTTGACTAAAAGGTCTGCTGCTGCGTGCGTTCTTACATTAATAAGATACTCTCTGAATCTGAAGCCTGTAAAAGCCTTAAATTTCTTGGAAAGGCTCGATTCACTCATATTAAAAAGTTCGGCAGTAGCCACCATAGTTATGTCATTGTGATAATTCTCGATAATATATTCAATAACCTTCTGGATAAGTTCATTACCTGTATCCATTTTCGTAATAACATTATCTTCATACATCTGACAGCGTAGAATAAAAAGTATAAGTTCATGAAAATAAGAATGTATGAAAGATAAAGACAGACTATCTACACCATTGTGTTCATAAGAAATCTTCTGGATAATTGATGATATATAATCAAGTCGTCTTTCTGGTATATGGATAACAGGATGTTTATGGAAAATGCTTTCTATATCCTGAGAGGAATCATCAGCTCCCATCTGTTATGTTCATGAAAATGTTTCATTTTATAAGATGGTGGCACAGTAGCAATATACGTGTGGAAATTGTCATTAATAAAATGGTACATTGCCGTCTCCTTGGTATATGAATAATATCTTACGAAGCAAAATCATATACTGATTATAGGTCGTTTATAGAGAAAATGTTACTGATTTTTTACATGTTTTTTTGATTTTTGAAGATTTCGTGCTGTTTTTTGTATCTATAAAAATACAATGTGAATATAATGAAAGCATCTTAAGAAGCAGAAACAATTTAATATAAGGAGGAATAATACGATACGAAGAAACATTAGCCGGAAACAGAGGACAGAGTAACATCATACATAATGGAAAGAATATCACAATCGGAGGAGAAGGTGTGTATAAAACACAGAAAAGAGAATTCAGAACGGGAAGACAGGAACACATTTATTTCCTTTAAAAAGTGCCTGAATTTAAAAATATCAAAAAAAATTTTTAAAACCTATATAGTCATGAAGAATTAAAATCTTCTGGAACAGGAGGAAGCATTATCATGACCAAAGGAAGAAAAACCACTTTTGAAGAACGGGTTTTTTGGACGATTATATGAAATGGTTTTGTGAGGAGAATGCTGTATGATAAAGAAAAAGAGTTTTTTGAATTATTGTGGATTGCTCGGAGTAGCAGCTTTTTTGTCATATACGGCAGCGGTTGTATTTTCACCGCTTGCATATCCGGGCTATGACTGGATGGCGCAGGCGGTAAGTGACATGAATGCAGTTTTAATATGAGTTAAAGATGTAAAAAGAGTGTTTGATGAGAAAGACACATTACAGAATGCGTCGGCAGTTCATTTAGCCGATGTACTTCTTCAGAATATGGAACTTGGCAAATACATAGACAATGCAGGAGAAATAAATATCCACAGGGATAAAATGATGGCTGATATTTTGTGATAGAAACAGATTTTTATAAAACTACATGTAATCTGCCCGTTGATGAAAACGGCAAGCGAAAAGAACAATTAAATTACACATTTATACTAAGTGATTTTGGAGAGGGACTTATAAATTTACAAATTAAAAATTCATTGTTAATAATATTTATTTATCATAAATCACCTTATACCCCCTAAACACCTGCTCCACCGTAGCAATCATATTCTTCCGTGCATTTTCAGGTTTCATTGCTTCGTCTAATGTTGTGATTGTGCGGAGGATTGGGAAGAATGCATCGATGCCATGCTGGTTGCAAAGTGTGGCATCTTCTGTTACACATCCGGAAAAGGCAAGGACTGTTTTATTGTATTTCTTTGCAAGATGTGCAACTCCTATTGGAGCTTTGCCCATGACAGTCTGGGCATCAAGGCGGCCTTCTCCGGTGATGACGATATCTGCCTCTTTTATATAGTCCTCAAGTTTTGTGGCTTTAAGAATTATGTCAATTCCGGATTCCAATACTGCATCAGTATATGAAAGAAATGCAAAACCAAGCCCTCCGGCGGCGCCGGTACCGGGCATATTCATATCTGATTTTGGGTATTTTTCGTGGGTAAGATATGCATAATGAGACAGCCATTTATCCATCTGCATAATCATGGATGGTGTTGCGCCTTTTTGAGGACCGAAGACAGCACTGCATCCATGTTCTCCACACAATGTGTTGGTTACATCGCATGCCACCTTAAAATGGCATTTTTTAAGGTAGGGAATCACATTTTCATCAGATATTTTTTCAAGCATTGATAATCCTTTAGCACCAAAAGGAACCTGCTTTCCATTTTTATCAAGAAATTCGTAGCCGAGCGCCTGCAACATGCCAACTCCACCATCATTTGTTGCGCTTCCTCCAATTCCTACTATGAATTCCAGACATCCTTTATTAATAGTATCAGCTATCATTTCGCCGACACCATAAGTTGTTGTATTCAAAGGATTACGCTCACATTCATCGACAAGAGTAATTCCGGCAGCAGATGACATTTCTATAATTGCTGTTTTTGTTTCATCAATTATACCATATTCAGCTTCTACCAAAGAGCCTGTCGGACCGGTGACATTCACTTTTTCGATATGTCCATTCATGCCGTAAGTCAATGCATTTACAGTGCCCTCACCACCGTCAGCCAGAGGACGGACAATTACATCTGCATCGCTAAAAACTCTGTGGACGCCTTCTGAAATGGCAGAACCTGCCTCAAGTGAGCTAAGACTTCCTTTTAATGAATCAATTGCAACAACTATCTTCATTTTATTATCTCCCATGAAATTTATGGTAGTGTCAACTCTAACACTCCACTTTTATATTTTTCTTTATATTTCAAGAG
>ERZ1106969.1215-NODE-1215-length-19172-cov-20.858608_pt1 | contig 19172 bp, 17 predicted proteins | sample MGYA00403685_ERZ1106969 | MGnify/ENA primary metagenome ERZ1106969 (study PRJEB35170, sample SAMEA104062416) | human gut metagenome | biome: human gut; feature: human-associated habitat; material: faeces | place: Denmark | collected 2012-05-18 ... | reverse complement strand
AGATTATGAATGGTATGGTTGAGGGTGCTATTAAATAGGCTTGCAAATACTTTTTTGAAAAACTGTCATCTTTCCGTTTGGGGAGGTGGCAGTTTTTTTGTTTTTTTAAATAGGGACGCGCAGAAAAAGAAATGGTTTGAATCACGGCTGCGGGGGCAGGAACTCTAAGCCTTTGGAAATTTGCTAAAAGCATGCCGGAAAAATTCAAACTCGTTTCACTCAGACAGTGAATTTTTCCGGCATAACGCAAATCCCTAAAGACTAAGAGTTGCTACATCCCCTGTAGATGTGATTCAAACCATTTCTTTTTCTGCGCTGATTATTGGCAAAGTGGATAGGTTTGATGGTGGTATGTGGTTGATGTGGAAAAGAGAATAATACTAATAAAATAGTAATATTAAGTAAGGATCTTAAAATGAGATGAATGCTGTTGAGTATGTGATGAGCAGTAATGTGTTAGCAGAAAAAAGCTGATAAAAATGAAACAATAGGGTTGAAATGTGCGGAATTTTATAGTAAAGTAGGTTTTACGACACTTGATGTTTGGGCTGCGTTGGGGCAGTCTATTTTTGTGAAATTGGATGAAGGGAAAGGGGTTTATGGAGAGGACGAAGGAGAAATCATCGTTTCGGAAGAGGTTTATCGGTGATAAGAAGTTTTATATGATGGTTCTGGCTGTGGCTGTGCCAATCATGATCCAGAATGGGATTACGAATTTCGTAAGTTTGCTGGATAATATTATGATCGGGCGGATCGGGACGGAGCAGATGTCTGGGGCTTCGATTGTGAATCAGTTGATTTTTGTTTATAATCTGTGTATTTTCGGTGGAGTATCCGGTGCGGGTATTTTTACGGCGCAGTATTTCGGACAGAAGGATAATGAAGGTGTGCGCCAGACTTTCAGGTATAAGTTCTGGATGGCTGTGATCCTGACAATTGGTACGATTATTCTGTTTTTGACAGCGGGAGAGAATCTGATCAGTATGTATCTGCATGGTGAGGGAACTGCTCAGCAGATTGCGGATACATTAAATTATGGAAAGCAGTATCTGCAGATTATGCTGTTGGGATTGCCGCCTTTTATGATGGTACAGATTTATTCCAGTACACTGAGAGAGTGCGGGGAGACGGTGCTTCCGATGAAGGCTGGTGTTGTGGCGATTTGTGTGAATCTGCTTTTTAACTATCTGCTGATCTATGGAGTGTTCTTTTTCCCGGTGTTGGGAGTGCGCGGTGCGGCTATTGCGACAGTACTTTCACGTTATGTGGAGGCTGCGATCGTAATCAGCTGGACGCACAGACATACGGAGAAGAATGTATTTGCGAAGGGATTGTACAGTACGTTTAAAGTTCCGGCGAATCTGACGAAGAAGATTCTGATCAAGGGGACGCCGTTGTTGTTTAATGAGACGTTATGGGCATCCGCGATGGCAATGCTGACACAGTGTTATTCTGTGCGTGGTCTGAATGTGGTTGCTTCTCTGAATATTTCAAATACGATCAATAATGTATTTAATATTGTGTTTATTGCCTTGGGAGATTCTGTTGCGATTATTGTGGGACAGCTTCTGGGGGCAGGAGATATGAAGAAGGCGAGAGATACGGATAACAAGATGATCGCGTTTTCTGTGATGTGCTGTACCTGTGTGGCGATTGTGATGTTTGTTATGGCTCCACTGTTTCCGATGCTTTATAATACTAATGATGAGGCGAGAGAGCTTGCGAAGTATCTAATTATGATCACTGCGTTCTTTATGCCGCAGAATGCATTTTTGCATGCAACTTATTTTACACTGCGTTCCGGCGGAAAAACGATCATTACCTTCCTGTTTGACAGTGTATTTATCTGGTGTGTCAGTGTACCGATCGCGTTTGTGCTGAGTCGTTTTACAGGAATCCATGTGCTGGCTATTTATGCGTGTGTACAGCTGGCGGATCTGATCAAGTGTGTGATTGGATTTGTGCTGGTTAAGAAGGGTGTATGGCTGCAGAACATTGTGTCATAAGTATTGTATCAGGGGGGTAGCGAAGCGGATTGCGAATATTCGCTTGTTTGATGGTTGATGATAATAAATTTCAATAACATTTGGCTTGACTAACCGATATACTATAGTGTATTATCAGTAAAAGTCAAATGGAAACAGTCTTATAAAACTGTTATAATGTGACTTGTTATTTGATTCATGTAATGCTATTTTGTGAATCAAATATATGTAACGTTAATTCTCTTTGCACTGCATTACATTCAACAGAATGCGAGATCAACAGTACAAACTGAGCAGGCGATGCCCGAGATGTTCGAGGGCGTGGGGCCGGGCTGCGTAAAGCGGCAGCAGATATGAAATTTTTCAGATATATCTGTGGGACAGTGTATGTTCCGCAGGTGTGTCTTTTTGTTTTCAGGAAAGTATGTTTTGGAAAGATTTTCTCTGAATGGATTTTCTGAGACAGGCGCAATTCCGAGATACAAAAAGACCCCGGGAAGACCGCACTTTGATAAGGAACAGAAAGGAAACATGTTTCCTGACTGTGACGCAATGTATGTGACATAAGAAGAACCTGTAAACTCAAATATAGGAAAGTACAAAAGCTCGTATATTTGAAAAGAAAATTTAGGAGGTCCTGGTTATGGAACAGACAAGACAGTTAAATATGACAGCAATGTCAGCACAGACAAACAATAACACGACAACAAAAGAAGAGCCCGCATGGGAACATAAAGTAGCAATGAAGGTATCCGGTGTGAGTATTGCGGTGAACCTGTTACTTTCACTGTTTAAATTACTTGCCGGAATTCTGGCACATTCAGGTGCCATGATTTCAGATGCGATTCATTCAGCATCTGACGTAGGAAGCACATTTGTGGTGATCGTTGGTGTGAATTTGTCCAGTAAGAAATCTGATAAAGAGCATCAGTATGGACATGAACGAATGGAATGTGTATCTTCTATTATCCTGTCCGGACTGCTGCTTGCAACCGGCATTGGTATTGGCATGAGTGGAATTGAAAACATTATCAAGAGTACTTCAGGACAGAGCATTGCAATTCCGGGAACTTTGGCTTTGATCGCAGCAGTTGTTTCTGTTGTGGCGAAAGAGTGGATGTTCTGGTACACCAGAAGTGCAGCGAAGAAGATTAATTCCGGTGCATTAATGGCTGATGCATGGCATCACCGTTCAGATGCAATGTCTTCTATCGGTGCATTTGTAGGTATTCTGGGAGCAAGACTTGGATTCCCGATTCTGGATCCTCTGGCCAGTGTGGCAATCTGTATTCTGATCGTGAAAGCGTCTGTAGAAATCTTTAAGGATGCGGTAGATAAGATGGTAGACCACTCCTGTGATGAAGAAACAGAAGAGAGTATGAAGAAAGTGATTTCTGAAGTAAATGGTGTGAAGGGAATTGATCTTCTTCAGACAAGACTTTTCGGATCTAAGATGTATGTAGATATTGAAATTTCAGCAGAAGGAGATATTTCCCTGATACAGGCACATGATATTGCAGAGAATGTTCATCATACGATCGAGGATAACTTCAGAGATGTAAAACATTGCATGGTGCATGTGAATCCGGTGAACGCATAATCAATAGTTCTGAAAAAATTTAACCAAATCAAGCGAGTAGCGAAGCGGATCACGAATATCCGTCTGACACATAAAATCCCCATGAGTGTACTGTATATCACAATAGATATACAGAAGCTCATGGGGATTTTTGATTACCAAAATTATTCTGAAATTATTACCTTTTGACCTTTTATTTATGCTGATAGTAAAATACAGCAACCTGTGTTCTGTCTCTGAGCTGGAGCTTATCCAGAATGGAACTTAGATAATTACGTACAGTACCCTCACTCAGAAAGAGTTCTAATGCAATTTCTTTATTACTGTATCCGTTGGCGATCAGTTCAATGATCTCAAGTTCTCTTTCATTAATGTCATAAGAACTATAGTTGAATGAGTCTGTAATTTGCAGAAGTTTTGGAATGCGGGATACGATTTCCGTTCCGAATACAGTCTGACCGGAGTATACCGCGCGCAGAGCAGGCAGGATACTTAAATAATCCTGCTTCAGCAGATAACCTTTTGCGCCCAGTCGGAGAGCTTTTACAATATATTCGTCGTCTGAGAAGGTGGTAAGTAGTAAGATCTTTGCCTGGGGAAATTCCTGCAGGATAGCAGCAGATGCCTCCAGACCGGACATATTTTTCATACGGATATCCATAAGCAGGATGTCCGGCTGATATCTGCGATAAAGATCACAGGCTTCCTGCCCGTCAGAGCCTGTGGCAATCACAGTTACATCTTCATTAATTTCAAGAATTGTCTTTAAAGCGCCAGACACAAGGCTGTCGTCGTCTACGATTATAATATTCATAAGAACCCTTTCAAAATATTTTGGGGATTGTAATAAAAATCCGAAATCCCTTTTTGATACTGATTTGTATTTCTCCATTTAGAGAGTTGACACGTTCTTTCATATTTACCAGTCCAATCCCGGAAGAAGTTGGATAATGTAATGGATCATAATGAATGGAAGTTCCATTATCTTCAATACAAAGCTGATACAATGCCGGATGTTCACGCAGAACAATGGTTACAGTGTCCGCATTGCTGTGTTTCATAATATTTGCCAAAGCCTCTTTTACAATACTGATGAAGCAGTATTTAACATTTCGCGGTACCTGATCAGACATATCGTAAGTGAGCATAACAGGGCAAAAAGTGAAGTCCTGAACCAGGCCTTGGACGGCATGCTCCAGATTGACTGCTTCATCATGCAGATCATGTACACTGGAACGGATACTGTTCATTGCAGAATTAAGCGAAGTTTCCAGATTATCAAGCAGAGGAGCAGTACCGGCGTCTTTATTTACTGCCTTGACAGCACCGATAAGCAGGATGGAACGGGAGAGTACATGTCCTACATTATCATGAATCTCCCTTGCAATACGGTTGCGTTCTTTTAAGGTTGCATTATAGATTTCATAGTTTTGTTTTTCCAGAAGTGCGTGATTCTTCTCTGCAAGCAGAAGCGTCCGTTCTTCACTGTCATCTCTGCTGTGGCAGAAATTTTGTTCCAGTTTTTCATAGTTCGTAGTGTTTCTTTGCAGAAGAGTTGACAGCAGAGCACCGAAAATTCCTGCGTATAAAATATTGTCTGAAAAGGCTGGTAAACCTGAACCGACAAATATATATACGTAAGAATAAATCCCTGCAGCCCATAACAGAAATGGCCATAAACACTGATGCAGGATCACATAAATAAAAACAGGATAAAACAAAAGAAGTTCCTTCAGCCGTAAAGCTATCAGTCCGTAAATAAGAAACAGGATACCCGTTAAAACGCGGTTTTCAAACACATAACAGCAGCATATCAGAATCAGAGTACACAAAAGTGCAAAGATAAAACGACTGTCCGGATTAATGAAAAAAAGAGCCAGAAAACAGTATAAAATTAATAATCCGGTATCCTGAAAATAACGCATGATCTTTCTTTACTCCTGTCCAGGCAAAGCCTTTGCCTTAAAAGTTTCTGCAGTAATCATACTATAACTGACGCAGAAAATAAATGCATATGGCGAAAGATATGACATTTGTCATGGAGAGAGAATGACATTCTGCACTTGGAGTAACTGCGACATCTGCTTATAATATAGAAGTATCAGAGAAATTATGTATCTAAAATATTCAGGATAACAGGGAGGGAGAACATGGCACAGAATATTGTTCATATAGAGAATCTGGTAAAGAGATACGGAGAACTGGTAGCACTGAATCATCTGAATCTGGATATCAGGGAAGGGGAAGTTTTCGGATTGCTTGGACCAAATGGATCGGGTAAAACAACTGCGATCAATTGCATGCTGTCTTTACTGAAATATGATAAAGGAATGATTGAAATCTTTGGGCAACCTATGAGTCCCGATAATTATGAAGTGAAGAAACAAATTGGAATTGTACTTCAGAATGTGGCGGTTTTCGAAGAACTGACCGTGCAGGAGAATATCGATTATTTCTGCGGCCTTTACATAAGCGACAAGAAGAAAAGAAAGCAGCTTGTAGAAGATGCTATTCAGTTTGTCGGGCTGGAAGATTATCGAAAAACGCGTCCGAAAAAGCTTTCCGGAGGACTTTTGCGCAGATTGAATATTGCCTGTGGAATTGCTCATAAACCACGGCTGATCATTTTGGATGAGCCGACGGTAGCCGTAGATCCGCAGAGCAGAAATAAGATTCTGGAGGGAATTCAGCAGTTAAATCAGCAGGGATCCACGATCATTTATACATCCCACTATATGGAAGAAATAGAACAGATCTGTACCCGGATCGCTATTATGGATCGCGGCAGAACCATAGCTTCAGGAACTAAAGAGGAACTCAAACAGATGATCAAGACAGGCGAGACGATAACCATCGAAGCAGTAATTCTTGAAGAAAAAAATATAAGAGAAATTCAGGCATTATCGCATGTTTTTGATGTACATTATGAAAATCAGATTCTTATCGTGCGCTGTACAGGAGCGAAACACAACCTGATCCGAATCCTGAATTATCTGCAAAATCAGGATATCGCGTTTGGAAGAGTATTCTCAGAGATGCCGACTCTGAATGATGTATTTCTGGAGATTACAGGTAAACAGCTGAGAGACTAAGGGGGAAAAACGGATGTTTCATTTACTGATCTATAATGTGAAAGTAAAGCTGAGAAATTTTGGCATGACTTTCTGGCCATTGGCGTTTCCGCTTATTCTTGGAACACTGTTCTTTTTTGCATTCGGAAATATCAATGATTCAGATTTTGAGACAGTACCTGTAGCTGTGGTTAAGGAGGAGCATGCAGATCAGATTTTCCTTACATTTCTGGAGGAGATCAAAAATGGTGATGACCAACTTTTGTCACCCGAAGAGATGACAGAAGAACAGGCAAAGGAAAAACTGGAAGAGAAGAAAATTTCCGGTATTTATTATGTAGGCACAGAGCCTGCACTGACAGTAGCTTCCAATGGAATTGAAGAGAGTATCCTGCAGTCTGTTCTGCAGAGCTACGAGAATACCAGGAGTACACTGCAAAATATGAAAAAAATCCATCCGGAAGGGACTATGAATGGGCTAAAAGCCATGAGGGAACAGCAGAATGGTGTACAGGAATTTTCACTTGGAGGCAGGACGATAGATGGAAATGTGCAATTTTTCTATGCATTGATCGCTATGGGATGTCTGTACGGCTGTTTCATTGGATTTGGTGCTGCAGTCAGTCTGCAGGCAAACCTGACAGCACTGGCAGCGCGAAGATGTGTCACACCGACACATAAACTGAAACTGGTCTTTTCCGAGTTGATTTCCAGTTTTCTGCTTGGATATGTGGATGTGGTGATCCTTCTTCTGTATCTGCGATACGGACTGAAACTGGATTTTAACGGTCAGATGGGAAGAATGCTTCTGATCTGTTTTCTGGGTTCTCTGATCGGAGTATCTGTGGGAATCTTCGTGGGAAGTCTGGGAAAGATGAAAGAAGGGGCAAAAATCGGGATCATACTGGGAATCTCTATGATATGCAGTTTTCTGGCAGGACTGATGAATAGCAATATGAAAGATATTGTTGAGAAACATGCGCCTTTTATAAACCGGATCAATCCGGCGGCTCTGATTTCTGATGCTTTTTACTGCATTAATGTGTATGACGATACGGCGCGTTATCATCGGAGCATGATCACGCTGGCAGTGATGAGCCTTGTATTGGTGTTTGTTTCATTTCTGCTGATTCGGAGGGAACGTTATGACAGTATTTAAAGGATACATGAAAATATTAAAAAAGAATATCGGCCTGGTGGTCATGTATCTGATGATCTTTTTTGCAGTGGCGCTGGCAATGCAGGCGGCAGCAGAAAAAGAGGGCAGTGACAGCTATCAGAGCAGGAGTATTGAGATAGGAATTGTGGATGAGGACGGTGGGATTCTGGCACAGGGACTAAAGGATTATCTGGGAAAAATCCACCACATTACGATGCTGGAGAATGACCGTGAGGTGCTGCAGGAGAACCTGTTTTACAGAAATGTAGAGTATATTGTACAGATTCCGGAAAACTTTGAACAGTCCTGTATCCGGGACAATGAGGCTCTTAAGGTGACAAAGGTACCAGGGTCTTACACTTCTTATTATGTAGATCAGCAGATCAACAGTTATCTCAGTATGACAAGAACTTATCTGGCTGCAGGCTTTTCACAGGAAGAAGCACTAAAGGCAATCAGCTCTGAAATGCATTCGGAAGTGCGGACTTTGGAGGGAACTTCTGAGAGTGTGGAGAAACCGGGGTATCTCTATTATTTCCGTTATCTTCCATATCTGTTTCTTGGAGTGTTCTGTTATGTCGTCGGTTATATTCTGATCGCGTTCCGCCAGGGAGATATTCAGAAAAGAATGGAAGCTTCAGCAGTACCTGTAAGACGGCAGAGCATGGAAGGTCTGCTGGCAATGGGCGTGATGGGAATTGTTCTCTGGGGAATCGGAATTGCAGGTGCCGGGATTATGTATGGAAGGAAGTTCTGGCAGTCTGAGACTCTGGGATATTATTTTCTGAACAGCCTGATCATGATGGCGGTGGCATTGTCTCTTTCCTATCTGGTGGGAATATTTATTAAGAACAGCAACATGCTCAACGGATTTGCTAATGTGATCTCGCTGGGAATGTGTTTTCTGTGTGGTGTATTTGTATCAATGAATGTCATGGACAAAAAAGTTCTGAAAGTATCCCAGTTTCTGCCGGTGTACTGGTATGAACAGGTGAATGAACTGCTGGGAGAGTATATCACACTTACAGATGAAATTGCATCTCAGATATATATGGCAATGGGAATAGAGATATTATTTGCAGTGGTGTTTGTGTGCCTGACACTGACTGTGGTGAAATACAAAAGACAGAAGTAATGATCAGAACGGGACTGCCGGGAAACTGGCGGTCCTTTTATATTATAGCAATTGCAGAAAATTCAGAAACAGAGATTTTACATAAATATAACAGAGATATTCGATGAAATTGATATTCATAGCTTATAATTCTAAACATTATGGGATGTCAGGAGCAAACAGCCTTGTGATTTTTGCCTCTGATATCACGAATAAAAAGAGTGAGGAATTATCTGAATGAAAAAACAACAGAAAAAAACGAAAGAAAAAGCAGCACCTGTATACATGATGAACAGAGAATTATCCTGGCTGAAATTTAATGAGAGAGTGTTAAATGAAGCAGGAAATCCAAGAGTTCCGTTGGCAGAGAGACTGACATTTGCATCTATTTACCAGTCAAATCTGGATGAATTTTACAGGGTCAGAGTGGGAACACTGATGGATCAGATGGAATCAACCGAAGTTATCCGTGAGAATAAAACAAATATGACCAGCGAAGAGCAGGTTAGTGCGATTCTTGATGCAACCAGGGAACTGGATCAGAAGAAAGCGGCAATCTACGAACAGCTCATGGGAGAACTGGAGCCTTATGGAATACGTCTGATTAATTTTAACAGACTTTCCGAAAAAGAAGGAAAGCTTCTGGAAACTTATTTTGACCAGGAAATCGCACCGTATCTGTCCGCAAACATAGTGAGCAAACAGCAGCCGTTTCCATTTCTGAAAAATAAAAATATTTATGCTGTAGCATCTCTGATGACAAAGGGTGGAAAAACAAAAACTGCGATCATTCCATGTAGCAATACTGTATTTAAGAGACTGATCGATATTCCGACCAGAAAAGGTACCTTCATGCTATCAGAGGAACTGATTCTTCATTTTCTGCCTAAAATGTTTAAGAATTATGAAATTAAGGAGAAATCCCTGATCCGCATTACCAGAAACGCAGATATTGATACAGAAACCATTTATGATGAAGATCTGGATTACAGAGAGGCTATGGAGAATCTGATCAAACAGAGAAGACGAATGAATCCTGTAAGAATGGAACTATCCAGAGAACTTGATAAAAAGATGATAAGTTCTCTCTGTAAAGAACTTCATGTGGATAAGAAACATGTATTTCTGTCCAGAGTTCCGCTGGATATGTCCTTTGTATTTGGAATCCAGAGCTATCTGAAGAACACAGCACAGGAGAAGCTTTTCTATCAGAGACGCACGCCGAGAATGACACCGGAACTGGATGACAAGAGCCTTCTGATCCCGCAGATCCTGAAGAAAGATGTTCTTTTATCATATCCATTTGAAAACATTAAATCTTTTATCAGTCTTCTGGATGAAGCGGCAAAAGATGAATCGGTTGTGTCGATCAAAATGACTTTATACCGTCTGGCAGATAAAAGCCAGATCGTAGATGCACTGGTGGAAGCAGCAGAAAACGGAAAAGAAGTAGTTGTACTTGTAGAGCTGAGAGCCAGATTTGATGAAGAAAGCAACATTGAATATTCAAGAAAGCTGGAAGAGGCAGGATGCAGAGTAATCTATGGACTGAACGGATATAAAGTGCACTCCAAACTGTGCCTGATCTCCAGAAAAACAGAGAAAGGAGTTTCCTATATCACACAGATCGGCACTGGAAACTATAATGAAAAAACATCAGCACTTTATACAGATCTGTCATTACTTACTGCAGATCAGGAAATCGGAAAAGAAGCAGCAGAAGTTTTTGCAGCACTTTTAAAAGGAGAAGTTGTTGAGAAATCGAATCTTCTTCTGGTTGCACCAAAATGTCTGCAGAACAAAGTCCTGGATATGATACAGGAAGAAATTGACCAGGTAAAACAGGGAAAAGAAGGATATATCGGAATCAAGATCAATTCCCTGACAGACAAAGTAATCATCAATAAACTGGTAGAAGCATCCCAGGCAGGAGTAAAGATAGAGATGATCGTCAGAGGAATCTGCTGTCTGATCCCGGAAATAAAGGGATATACAGAGAATATCAAGGTGGTAAGTATTGTCGGCCGTTATCTGGAACATTCCAGAATCTACCGTTTTGGTACCAAAGAGCGCGAAAAAATATATATTGCATCCGCAGACTTTATGACCAGAAACACAGTCCGCCGTGTAGAAGTAGCAACACCGGTTCTTGATAAAAAATTGAAAGAACGTCTGGACTGGATGTTTGATACAATGATGAATGATGATGAAAAAGGAAAGCGCCTGACAGAAAACGGAAACTATGTAGACCGGAATCTGAATGATGTAAGACTGAATTCTCAGGAAATCTTTTATGCAATGGCATACAGTAATGCGGAGAAAATTCAGAAAAAGGAGAAAATCGAGAAGTAGAAGATTAAGAAGAAATATTTATTGACAATATTATGGATTGCCTGAAAAGATACTATGCGGATCGGTATGATAGATTCATATAGTATCTTTTTGATTATTTTGGTGATTATTTCCAATCATTCAGAATAAAACGAAAGTGCCCGAAACCCAATAGATACAAGGTTTTCGAGCACTTTTAACAGCAGGGGATGAGAGAATCGAACTCCCACCAAAGGTTTTGGAGACCCCTATCATACCATTTGACCAATCCCCTATTTATGATGTTTTGTAAAATTTCTTTTACTGTTGCAATTATACATATAAAAGCGACGATTGTCAAGGATATTGTGCATTTATTCTAAAGTTTTTTTGAGAAAAATTTTTGACAGAGTGTTTTGAGATAAAACGTTACTGTACATTACGTTCAAGGAAAGATTTTATTACCACAGAGCAGGAAAAATAGAAGCGGAGATGGAGGGATTTGAACCCTCGCACCGGTTGCCCGGCCTACCGCATTTCGAGTGCGGACCCTTCAGCCACTTGGGTACATCTCCATATTAGAATTGAAAAACAGTTCCGAAGTATAATCGGGACTGTTTTTTATTATATAAGGAATCCGCAGAAAGGTCAATTCTTTTTTTATTGACGAATTGCTCTCACTGTAATAAGATAATAACAAAATGCGGTTGTTTACCCTGCGGATAAAGACGTCTTTGTTTGGGGCAGGCAAGCAGCTGCGAGGAAAGCGGACAGGTGACGATCATGACAGATAAGAAGAAAACAATTCTGGAGGCTGTGGAGAAGCTGACAGATACTTACCGTAAAGAAGAACTTTTTCTGGGAAAAGACAGGGAACGTCTTCCAAATAAGAAAGAGATCATTAATTTCATTAAAGATATGAGATCCATTATCTTTCCAGGATATTTCAGTGTGGATTCCAGCGCAAGTGTGTTCCCGGAACATTATGTGGCATACCGCCTGAATGATCTGTATGACTGCTTACAGGAGCAGATTGAGATCGCGTTTTTATATCAGGGTGAAGAAGAACAGAAGGCGAAAGAGCACGCAGAGCAGATCACGGAAAGATTCTTTGCAAATGTACCGGACATTCAGCGTGTTTTATTAACTGATCTGCAGGCAGGTTTTGACGGTGACCCTGCAGCCAAGAGTAAAGAGGAGATTATTTTCTCCTATCCTGGATTCTATGCAATTTATGTATACAGACTTGCACATGTTCTTTATCTGGAGAATGTGCCGTTTATTCCAAGAATTATGTCAGAGTATGCGCATGGTTATACAGGTATTGATATTAACCCGGGTGCTACGATCGGAGAATATTTCTTCATTGACCATGGAACCGGTGTTGTAATCGGTGAGACTACAGAGATTGGAAAGAATGTGAAGCTGTATCAGGGCGTGACACTCGGTGCACTTTCTACCCGTCAGGGACAGCTGCTTGCCAATGTGAAGAGACATCCGACGATCAGAGATAATGTGACGATTTATTCTAACTCTTCTGTACTTGGCGGTGAGACTGTGATCGGTGAGAATACGATCATCGGTGGTAACACTTTTATTACAGAGTCTATTCCGGCAAATACCAAGGTCAGTGCAAAGAGTCCTGAGCTTGTAATTAAGAAACCGAGAAGTGCAGTAGAAGCTACCAATGTATGGGATTGGGAGAACTGACCCATATCTGCTGGCTTATATGCATAAAAACTATCCTGATAAGTGCAGAGTGTTTAGTCTCTGACGCTTATTGAGGATAGTTTTTTATTTTTGAGATGTAGACGATATATAATTTGATGACAGAGAATCTGTTTTATAAAGAATCTTTCAATGTTTTATTCCATTTTTGCACAGTGGAAGGATTCATTTTTACCCTTCTGCGGTCATAAGTAAGCAGACCGTTGGTCTCTTCTTCAATATCTGAAAGCTGCGTATAAATGGTTGCAGAATATCCTTTTTTTACAGAAGGTACAATGGTATCTTTCATCAGTTTGGAGAAGCCGTCAGTGAGGGCTTTGCTGTTTCTGAATTTTTTGTATCCGTAAATATTTCTGCAGGCACTGTGTTTCGGAATGCGAAGAGAATAGCCGCCGAATTCAGAGAGTGCAAGCACACGTTCTGATTTTGCAATCGGAAGTCCGAGGAAATAATAGTGCAGACTATTGATATCTCCACAATTCTGGTCGAACCAGCCGCTGGCAGAATCTACCAGACGGGAAGGATCCAGCCTGTGGATAAAATCTGTGACTTCTTTTGTAGAAAACTGGCCCCATCCTTCATTGAAAGGAACCCATGTGACAATAGAAGGGTGGTTGTACAGAACTTTTATCATATCGCGAAGTTCATAGACAAATTCCTGGCGTCCGTCTTCATCTGTACGGGAGAGAAGGCGTGCATGGATATCTTTAACAGGAATACGTGTCCAGTTCAGCAGAGTGGCAAGCTAAGTGACAAACCAGTGCTGATAATCAGATCCTCCATTTGGCATATCCTGCCATACAAGCATTCCCATGCGGTCGCAGTGGAAATACCAGCGGTCAGTCTCGATTTTTCCATGTTTGCGAAGCATATTAAATCCCATATTTTTCATAGCCCGGATATCATAGATCAGTGCCTCATCAGAAGGCGCTGTGTAAAGTCCGTCCGGCCAGTAACCCTGATCCAGGATCCCGCTCTGGAAATATGGCTGATTATTCAGGCAGAAACGGAGATATCCGTCATCAGCCATCTGGACATCGCATTTGCGAAGGGCAAAATAGCCAAGGACATGGTCTTCACCGTATTCCAGAGAATAAGGATAGAGCCATGGTTCCTCCGGAGTCCAGGATCTCTGTGCGTTTTCAGGAATGGAGAGTGTGGTTTCCTTGCCGGGATGTATAGTGACAGAAGTAATTTCTTTGTGAAGTAAATCATCTGTGAGTCCTCTGGCGTCCAGAAAAACGGGCTGATAAATTCTGCATGCAATTGTATTAGAAGAAGTCGGTTTGCTATGAGGAACAGAGAGAGTTTTTGAATCACTGGTTTGCTCGGTGCTCTGATTTTGAGTGGAAGCTGTACGAACTCTTATGTGAATCTGATTTTTATCATAATCCGGAGTGGTGCGGATGTCCTTGATATATTCATTCGGTACTATTTCCATCCATACTGTCTGCCAGATTCCACTCTGTGCAGTATAGAACATACCACCGCGTTCCAGTTGCTGTTTTCCTCTGGCATGGTAAGAAGTATCACTGAAATCATGTACACTGATGAGGATAGAAACCGTGAGGTCTTCTGTGACAAAGTCTGTGATATCTACAGTAAATGGCAGATATCCGCCCTTATGATAAGCTACGAATTTACCATCTATGTACACGTTGCAGATCTGGTCAACAGCTCCGAAATGAAGGAGAAGGCGCTGGCTTTTCACGTCCAGACAGCCTTCCGGGAGTTGGATAACGCGGGAATACCACAGAACTTCATCAGGCAGAAGTTGTCTGTTTACCTGAGAAAGGGGAGCTTCCGGTGAAAATGGAACCAGAATCTGACCGTCAAATGGAAAATATTCATTTTCGTAAAACTGATATGGCAGAATACGTTTGTCTGTGATCAGATAATCCCACATGCCATTCAGATTGATCCAGTGTTTTCGTTTCATACCCGGACGCGGGTATTCTTTCAATGTCTTTCCCTGGGCTGCTGCTTCGGTCCAGATTGTTTTCAGCTTTTTCAATGCATATCCTCCTTTGAAATTTTATATAAGAATGATTTACATATTCAGAAATTCCTGAACATACGGTAATGCTGCACCAATCGTAATATTGTGTTTCGGCATTTTACTGATGTGGAGGAAGTCCTGATTCTCCGGGAACGGGGTCATCCTGCGAATCTCCTCATGAATATAAGAAAGATCTTTTTCCTGAAGATAAGGTGCGAGGTATCCACCTAAAATAAAATCCTGATCATAGATCAGATGCAGAAGGTTGATGGATCTGGCAAGGTGTGACAGATATTCCTGCCAGCGTTTGTTCTCACTTTCCGTCTTGTTTCGGACTTTTGTAAAGAAGCTGTCCAGTGTTTCACCGTCATTCAGAAGTGCATCCAGAGAGCAGAGGGTTTCCATACATCCATGTTTACCGCAGTAGCAGAGTCGGCCTTTAGGTTCCATCTGTACATGTTCAATGGTGGAATTATGTCCGTGCTTTCCGGTTATGATCTCGCGGTTTACAATCAGAGAGGCTCCAAGATGCTTGCTGAGAGAAAGATAGCAGGCATCTTTTAGCTCCGGAGAAACCCACAGTTCAGAAATAGCCGCGCTGTCTGCATCGTGGATAAAAGAGCAGGGATAAGGCAGATATCTGGTAAAGGCATTGATGGAAAGTCCTGTGCATTCCAGAATCTTACCATATAACATTGTCTGTGAATCTGGGGAAACAAGTCCCTGCATGGCAAAACCAACGCCCAGGATCTGCTCGTCATGGATTCCGAGAGAAGCTTTAAAAGAGAGAATCTGTGAGGTTACCTGTTCAAAATAGGAATCTTCATCTTTATAAGGAATTTCAAATACAGAACGTTCTATTTTTCTTCCGTAGAGATCTACAATGATCATCTTTACTTCTTTTTTCAGAATTTCAACTCCAATTCCAACACGAAAATCAGGAACGATCGTATAGGCACTTGCCTTTCTGCCGACATATTCTGTATCGATCCGGCCATCTTTGATGATCAATCCGTCTTCTTCAAGAGAGGAGAGATTGGTGGTCACAGTTGGGCGGCTTAAATGAAGGTCATAAGCGATATCCTGCTGTGAAACCTTTTCTTTTCTATAAATATACTGATAGATCAGGTTGCGGTTATTTTCCCTGATCTGATTTGGTGTAATGCTTTTTTTCATATAATATCACCTGTTTTGTAAAAATATTTTGCAAAATGAAACTACAATTTTATTATAACAAGGAGAAAAAAATTCGTCCATTGTTGAATGTGCATAGTTTTGCCGGAGAAAGATTAGAAACAATTACAGATTGACGAAACAGTATTTATTGATTATTATGTAATTGTAATTTGATAAATGATTTTACAAAATAAATTAATTAAAAACGATAACAAAAATAACCAGGCAGCATACAACAAAATAATATCTGCAGAAATCAGAGAAACAGCAAACAGTAAAAATTAAAAAGAAAAGGAGAATCACTATGGGAATCATCGAGAAAATGAGATTGGATGGCAAAAAAGGTTTTGTAACAGGTGCAGCAAGAGGAATCGGAAAATGCACAGCAACTGCCTTTGCAGAGGCTGGCGCAGATGTAGCGATCGTTGATCTTGACTTCGAAGAAGCACAGAAAACAGCGAAGGAACTTGCAGAGAAAACAGGCAGAAAAGTAATCGCTATCAAGACAGATTGCACAGACAAAGAACAGGTAGACGCAATGGTTGAACAGGTAGTTGCTGAACTGGGCGGCCTGGATTTCTGCCACAATAATGCAGGTATCTGTATCAATGCTCCAGCAGAAGAGATGACATATGAGCAGTGGTACAAAGTCATTAACATTAACCTGAACGGAATTTTCCTTACAGACATTGCGGCAGGTAAATATATGCTGGCACATGGCGGCGGATCTATCATTAATACAGCTTCCATGTCTGCACATATCGTAAACGTACCGCAGCCACAGTGTGCATACAATGCATCCAAGGCTGGCGTGATCCAGTTAACAAAATCCCTTGCTATTGAGTGGGCAAAACGTGGGGTACGTGTAAATTGCATCAGCCCGGGATATATCGGAACAGAACTTACTCTGAATTCTCCGACACTGATCCCGCTGATCGAAAAATGGAATGAAATGGCACCTCTTGGCAGAATGGGCAAACCGGAAGAACTGGAATCCATCTGTGTATACCTTGCAGGTGACACAAGTACATTTACAACAGGCTCTGATTTTGTGATCGACGGAGCATTTACCTGCTTCTAACCGAATCAATTGTGGAGAAGTTATTCGGTGTAGAGCTACGTAGCAAAGCGGATAATTTTATCTACTTAAATATAAAAGAATGTAAGCAGCAGAGCGCTGGATGAAAGCTATTGGAGAGTGGGATAAACATTATTACAGAAATTGGAGTAAAAGGTAGCGGAAAATAGAAAAAACAGTAATAAAAATGGGAAGGTAATTATATGGGAAAATGGGGAAAACGTATAGGATATGGTATTGGGGATCTGGGATGTAATCTGGTTTTCAGTACTATGGCATCTTACCTGATGGTTTTTTATACAGATGTATTTGGGATTACAGCGGCAGCAGCCGGAACAATGATGCTCGTAACGAAATTTATTGATGCTCTGACAGATACAGGAATGGGACTGATCGTAGACAGAACTCATACAAAATGGGGACAGGGAAGACCGTATTTTATTATTGGTGCTATCCCGTTTGCGATTTTTACATTTATGACATTCTTTATTCCGGATTTCGGAAGCAAAGGCAAACTGATCTGGGCATATATTACATATTGTTTATTATGCACAGCTTATACAGTGGTAAATATTCCACTGAACACGATCGTTCCTCGACTGACTTCAGATGTGCATGAAAGGGACATTCTGGTATCAACAAGAATGATCTGTGCGATGATCGGAACTGCAATTGTAATGAGCATCACAGCACCGCTGGTTAAATTTTTTGGTGGCGGAAATGAGGCAAAAGGTTATCTGGTTACTATGACTATCTATGGAATCGTGGCAATGGTAATCTTCTTTATCACATTTGCAAGCACAAAAGAAGTGGTACCGCCAACTGTAAGCAATAAAAAAACTTCTCTGAAAGACAGCCTGAAAGGTCTGACCGGACAGGCATGGATCTTATTTATGTTGAACTTATTCTATTTCTCACTTTATGTAGTGCGAAATACTACAGTTCTTTATTATTTCAAATATAACCTTGGCAGAACAGAATGGCTGTCACTGGTAGGCATTCTTGGTATTCTCTCCGGACTTCCAATGCTTCTTGCCCTTCCTGCACTGGAAAAGAAATTCAGCAAGAGAAACCTGATGTTTTTCAGTGTGGCACTGTATATTGCCGGAGATTTGCTGATCTTTGTCGGAAAAAATTCTGCCACATGTTTATTACTTGGTCTTGTGATCACAGGACTTGGTATTTATGGGATTTTCGGTATCACATTTGCAATGCAGCCGGATGTAATTGATTATTCTGAATACGAAAAGAATGCCAGTGTTGCAGGTCTGATCGCTGCTTTTCAGGGCTTTTTTGTAAAAGGCGGAATGGGACTGACAAGTTTTATCATTGGTGTATTCCTGAAGAATGGTGGTTATGTAGCTAATGCAGTTCAGACAGAGAAAGCACTTTCTTATATTGAAATTTGTTTTATCTGGATTCCAATTGTGCTCTGTGTGGTCATTGCAGTACTCACTTATTTTTATAAGCTGGATTCTCTCAGAACAACCATGACAGAGGAACTGGATAACAGAAGAGCTGGCTTAAGTTTAGCATGTGAAATGCAGGCAGAATAAAGATTAGTTGCCTGGCTTTGCACAAGTAGTCAGGTGGACTGTAAATTTTACTGGAGTTAGATTGTAGAGAAATACTTGCCATTATATAGCTGACAGTGGAAGGGAGAATTTGCTTATTCCACTGCCAGTTTTAACAAAATCAAGTAAGCCTCCTGCTTCAATTGCGAAAAGCAATAAGCAGTGGGGGACTTGCTTGTTTTGGAAAGTACTATAGATTAGCAGGAGAAATAAATTGTTTATCAGTAGTGAAATTGTATATGTTATTAAAAAAATAGAAAAAATTTAAATTTAGTGTTGACAAACGAAGCTTCATCATATATACTAATCTTCGTTGATGCGGCAGAGATGCACAGACAACAAGCTGTGCGGGTGTAGTTCAATGGTAGAACACCAGCCTTCCAAGCTGGATACGTGGGT
>ERZ1106969.1213-NODE-1213-length-19240-cov-7.715559_pt1 | contig 19240 bp, 16 predicted proteins | sample MGYA00403685_ERZ1106969 | MGnify/ENA primary metagenome ERZ1106969 (study PRJEB35170, sample SAMEA104062416) | human gut metagenome | biome: human gut; feature: human-associated habitat; material: faeces | place: Denmark | collected 2012-05-18 ... | reverse complement strand
GCTACGGACCAGAAGGTCGGGAGTTCGAATCTTCTATCGCACGCTAACCTCTGCAAGATATTTGCAGAGGTTTTTTTGTATTCTGATATGCACTTCGAACTTTTTCAAATCTGGACTAGAATTATCCAATATCTTGTGTTATAATTTTCAAATCTACTACATTTTGTATTTTACGAACTAAAATTTGAAAAGGAGACACTCTATGTATACAACCGATCCTTTCGGAATCTTCGATCGAAATAAAATTACTGCAGAGTTTTCAGAGGCTCTGCCAAAAGAATTTCTTGACAAACTACATACGCTTCTGTCAAATATTCAGACTGATTTTACAGCTGACTGCTATTCGCTGGAGCATCTATACACCAAATTTTATAGTTTCCTCACGCCGCAAAGCACCTGGGAACAGAAATTGGAAATCCTGTTTCAGGCAGCATCAGAACTAACCACTGCAGAAGCCCCAAAGTGGGAATTTATTGCTGCAAGACTGCTGTATTTCCAATTTGACGTGCATTTAAAACAAGAAGAATTGCACAGAGGAATTTCTGATTTCTATCAAAAACTCGTGTATCTGACAGAACAAAATCTGTATGGTTCCTATATCCTGGAACACTATTCCAGAGAAGAGCTCTTACTTGCTGAAACTTATCTGGTTCCGGAACGCAATCATTTATTTACCTTCTCCGGCCTGGATCTGCTTTTGAAACGGTACGTCATTCGTACACACAACCACATTCCTCTGGAATCTCCTCAGGAGATGTTTCTTGGAATCGCTCTGCATCTTGCAATGCATGAGAAAAAAGACCGGATGTACTGGGTTCAGAAATTTTACGATATGTTGAGTCGTCTGGAAGTAACCATGGCAACTCCAACTCTGTCCAATGCACGAAAACCGTACCATCAGCTTTCCAGCTGTTTCATCGATACCGTACCGGACAGCCTGGAAGGGATTTACCGGAGTATTGACAACTTTGCACAGGTGAGCAAATTTGGCGGTGGTATGGGAATGTATTTTGGAAAGGTTCGGGCAAGCGGAAGCAATATCCGCGGTTTTGAAGGCGCTGCCGGTGGAGTGATCCGTTGGATCCGTCTGGTCAATGACACTGCAGTTGCCGTTGATCAGCTCGGTATGCGGCAAGGTGCGGTTGCTGTTTACCTGGACGTCTGGCACCGGGATCTTCCGGAATTTCTTCAGCTTCGCACGAATAACGGAGATGACCGAATGAAGGCTCATGATGTATTCCCTGCAGTCTGCTATCCTGACCTGTTCTGGAAGATGGCAAAAGAAAATATGAATCAGGACTGGTATCTCATGTGTCCACATGAAATTTTCCAGACAAAAGGATACCATCTGGAAGACTTTTTCGGAAGAGAATGGGAAGAACGCTATCTGGACTGTGTACAAGATCCCCGTATTTCCAAACGAACTGTCTCCGTAAAAGATATCATACGCCTGGTTCTCCGCTCTGCCGCAGAAACCGGAACTCCGTTTACCTTTAACAGAGACACGGTCAATCGTATGAATCCAAACGGACATACCGGGATGATCTACTGTTCCAATCTCTGTACAGAAATTGCCCAGAATATGCAGGCAATCGAAGAAGTCAGCAAAGAAGTGCAGACTCTGGAGGGCGATACCGTTGTTGTAACCGTAACCAAACCCGGAGAATTTGTCGTCTGTAATCTTGCCAGTCTCTCTCTTGGGCATCTTCCTGTCACGGATACAGACTATATAGAAGACCTTGTTGCAACTGCCGTCCGTGCACTGGACAATGTGATCGACTTGAACTTCTATCCGACTCCATATGCGAAACTGACCAATCAAAAGTATCGAAGCATTGGACTTGGCGTCAGCGGTTACCATCATATGCTTGCCAAAAATGGAATTATCTGGGAAAGCGAAGATCATCTGCGCTTTGCCGACCGCGTCTTTGAAACGATCAACTATGCAGCAATCCTTGCCAGCACCAATCTCGCCGCCGAGAAAGGAAGTTATGCTCTTTTTGACGGAAGCGACTGGCAAAACGGTGTCTATTTTGAAAAGAGAGACTATCATTCTAAAAGATGGCTTGCCCTGAAAGAAAAAGTTGCCCGACAGGGGATGCGCAACGCCTACCTGCTTGCTGTCGCACCTACCAGTAGCACCAGTATCATCTCAGGAACAACTGCAGGGCTCGATCCTATTTTAAAGCGTTATTTTCTGGAGGAAAAGAAAGGCAGCATGCTGCCAAGAGTCGCCCCTGAATTATCACCTTCTACTTACTGGTATTATAAAAACGCTCATCTGATCGACCAGAACTTCAGTATCCGCGCCTGTGGAGTGCGCCAACGTCACATTGATCAGGCACAGAGCATGAACATTTATATCACCAATGACTTCACCATGCGTCAAATTTTCAATCTGTATCTAAAAGCATGGGAAGACGGTGTCAAAACCATTTATTATGTACGGAGTAAATCTCTGGAAGTCGAAGAATGCGAAAGCTGCTCTTCCTGATAAATTCAATCAAAACTAGGAGAATTTTTATGTCTGAATTAAAGAAAAAGCCTCTGTTCAATCCCGGCGGTGACACGGATCTTAGTCTCCGCCGTATGATCGGCGGCAATACGACCAATCTGAATGATTTTAATAATATGCGTTACACCTGGGTAAACAACTGGTATCGGCAGGCCATGAACAACTTCTGGATCCCTGAAGAGATCAATCTTTCCCAAGATGTCAAAGATTATCCGAATCTGACAGAAAGCGAACGCACTGCATATAACAAAATTTTAAGTTTTCTTGTATTTCTGGATTCGATCCAGACCGCAAATCTGCCTTGCATTGGAGAATATATCACAGCAAACGAGATCAATCTGTGTCTCTCCATCCAGACATTTCAGGAATGCGTACACAGCCAGAGCTACAGCTACATGCTGGACTCTATCTGCAGTCCGGTCGAACGAAATGAAATCCTCTATCAGTGGAAAAATGATGAACACTTATTACGAAGAAATACATTTATCGGAAACTTGTACAATGAATTTCAGGAGAAAAAGGATGCATTTACTCTGCTGAAAGTCATGATGGCCAACTACATTTTGGAGGGAATCTATTTCTACAGTGGATTTATGTTTTTCTACAACCTGAGCCGGAACGGAAAAATGCCGGGCTCTGCACAGGAGATCCGTTATATCAACCGGGATGAAAATACACACCTCTGGCTGTTTCGCAATATGATCCTGGAAATGAAAAAAGAACTGCCGGAATTATTCACTCCGGAACATATCACACATTTAAAAGACATGATGACAGAAGGCGTCCGCCAGGAAATTACGTGGGGACATTATGTCATCGGCGATCAGATTTCCGGATTAACAAAAGAAATGATCACAGATTATATTCAGTATCTCGGAAACTTGAGATTCACAAATCTGGGCTTTGATCCGCTCTATCCGGATCATGTACAGGAACCTGAAAGTATGCGGTGGGTCAGCCAGTATTCCAATGCCAATATGGTAAAAACCGACTTTTTCGAAGCCAAAAGTACTGCCTATGCAAAGAGTACTGCCCTGATCGACGATCTATAAAAAATAAGCCGGAACCCACATCAATCTATGGTTTCCGGCTTATTTTTATTCTTCTTTGAACTTTTCAGCCTGTGCTGCAATCAATTCCTGATCATCAAAATAGTTGATCTTCATAGATTCTTTCACTTCCTGAAGTGTCTTTGCTGCAACCGCTTCTGCTTTTTCGCTGCCCTTTCTCAGGATCTCATATACATACGGAATATCCTTCTGATATTCTTTTCTGCGGTTTCTGATCGGCTCCAGTTCTGCCTGCAGTACATTGTTCAGGAAACGTTTTACTTTCATATCCCCGAGACCACCCCTTGTATAGTGATCTTTTAATTCCTGCAGATTCGCATATTCCGGCAGAAATTCCGCAAAATACTCTGGTCTGCAGAATGCGTCTAGGTAAGTAAATACGGTATTCCCTTCCAGTTTTCCAGGATCTGAAACTTTGATGTGCGTCGGATCCGTAAACATGCTGAATACTTTTTTCTGAATCTCATCCGGTTCTTCTGAAAGATAGATACAATTTCCAAGAGATTTGCTCATCTTCGCCTTTCCATCAGTTCCCGGAAGACGCAGACACGCCTGGTTCTCCGGAAGCAGGATTTCCGGTTCTACCAGTGTATCTCCATATACGGAATTAAACTTTCTCACGATTTCTTTTGTCTGTTCCAGCATCGGAAGCTGATCTTCCCCAACCGGAACTACATTGGCCTTAAATGCAGTAATATCTGCGGCCTGACTGATCGGATAGGTAAAAAATCCAACCGGAATACTGGCCTCAAAATTTCGCATCTGAATCTCAGATTTTACGGTAGGATTTCTCTGAAGTCTGGAGACTGTCACAAGATTCATATAATAAAATGAAAGCTCACACAACTGTGGAATCTGTGACTGAATAAACAACGTGCATTTCTCCGGATCCAGTCCGCATGCCAGATAATCCAATGCAACTTCTATGATATTCTGACGCACCTTTTCCGGATTGTCTGCATTGTCCGTCAACGCTTGTGCATCCGCGATCATCACAAACATCTCATCAAAATCCCCTGTATTTTGCAGCTCTACTCTGCGCTTTAAAGACCCTACATAATGTCCCACATGAAGTCTTCCTGTAGGTCTGTCACCTGTCAGCATAATCTTTCCCATAATTAGATACGCTCCTTTATCTCATTTTCTCATAGTCTGCACTCATTATAACACTATTTCGTATGATTTGGCTAGAGTTGTTTCAATCGCCTTCCACTCCCGGAAAATTCTCCAGAAATCTTCCAAATTTTTCTGCCACAAACGTATCTGGTTCGATTCCTTTTTCATCCAAAAAAGAAATCGTACACAGTCCGTACGATTTCTTTACCCACTCTTTTAAAATTATCCAAACTCTCGTCTTCTCGACACACTTGGAACTTTCTTTTTCTCTGTTGCATAGACAAATTGATACAATGTATATGCCATCAGAATCGCTCCCATCACATCGATCACAGAATGCTGTTTTAAAAACATCGTTGCAAGAATGATCAATCCTGCTAAAATATATGCTCCACTGCTGATCACCGGATGCTTCTTCAATTTCTCACTTTGCGCGATCGCAATGCAGGCCGCCAGAGAATTGAACACATGAAGACTCGGAAATACATTCGTTGGTGTATCTGCCCGATACAACATCCTCACCATATCTGTAAATACATTATCCCTCGGAAATACAACCGGTCTTAGCATCAGTCCATTCGGAAATACCGTAGAAATCAGAAGGAAAATCGTCATCCCGATGAAGCTAAGTTTTGCAAGCTTGTAAAATCCTTCTACATCCGTAAAGAAAAAGTAGAGAAATACTGCTGCAATAAATACGAACCAAAGCAAATACGGTATGATAAAATACTCTACAAATGGAATCTTGTCATCCAATGCTGAGTGGATCACATGATAATCCGATGCTGCAGTAATGTGCTTTTCCAGATACATAAACCAGGGCATATAAATAAACGCGTACAGGAATACCCATGCATGCTTATATTTTTTTATCATTCTCTTCAATGCACTATCCCTGTTCATTCTAACCGCTCCTTGATATAAAAAGTAATATTCCTTTAACTTTCCACGATTATAGCACGATTCTTTTTAATCAACAAGGTGATTCATAAAACCTTAACAAATCTTTCAATTTTCTTTCTATTTCTTCTAATTTTTTTCGAAAATATACATATCAAATCGACTTTTTGCCTGTTGCATCATCTTCTCACCGTGCAGCGTCCATGCAGCAATCGGTATATGAAACACATGTTTTTGTATCCACAAACTTACATTTCTGCTGTCTTCCATCTTATAAGAAATAAAATCCGGTCTGCAGATGCAATTGCTCAATAAATATTTTACGCAAAAACGAAATATATAATGCGGAGTTTTTTCACTTTTTACGAGGTCTGAAGACAGCTGTCCACGAAGGATCTGGTTTTGATTCTTTTTCATCCATCGAAGTACAAGACTATTAAACGACTGTACCAGAACTACGCCTTTATACTTCTTCATCTCCCTTGCAAGACAACGACAGATTTCCATATCCCACGTCAACAACTTCACCTCGATCAAAATGGGAACCTTTCCCTGCACAAGATGTAGCACATCTCTCAGCATCGGAATCGTCTCCGCAGTATCCAAAAGACGCAGGTCTTTTAATTCTTCCCAGGTCTTCTCTTCTACCGTCCCTGATACCCCACACATCCTCTGTAAAGTATCATCATGAAAAACCACCAGCTTTTGATCTTTTGTCAGATGGATATCCAGTTCAATCCCCCTTTTTTCCTTTACCGCTTCCTGAAATGCCGCCATTGAATTTTCCGGAATCCCTCGGCTTTTATCGTGCAGTCCCCGATGTGCCCATTGGGTTCCTCGAAACTTCCAGATGTCTCTTTTTCGCTCCATTCCCGGAAAGATCAGATAAAAGTAAGCACCAATCACTACAAAAATACATCCTATCAGATATTTCCACATATTCTTCGCACTCCTTTATGATGTGATCACCCGAATCTGCTGCGGCAACATATGTACTTTGATCCCTTTCTTCAAAAATATTGCTTCGCCATCTGTGTGAACTGCCCGTGCCTGTGAAATATGTATTTCCGCTTCTTTACACCGGAACACAGAAATCCCTTTCTTTCCAACGTGTTTTCCCTGAAATGCCAAAAGCAGTGTTTTGACCACTTGCCTTCTTTTCAGACCGGACACAACGATCACATCCAGTTTCCCATCTTTTGAATCTGCATCCGGACAAAACTGAAATCCGCCGCCTTCATACGGCTGATTGTGAACAGCCACAAAATACGTATCTTTTAACACTACTTCTTCTCCGTCCAACCGGATTTCAGCCCGCACAGGATCATCTTTGATCAGCCTGTCCACAGCAATCCCCGCATACGTCAATTTTCCAAGTCCGATCTTATTGAGTGCTGCTTTTAATTTGGATACACTTGCCTGGTGGCAGATGACCGCATCAAATCCAATGCCTGCACTGACTGCAAACCGCCTGCTTTTTTCCCCATACTCTACAACGCCTATATCCATTTTCTCAATGCACCGTGGATGTAAGATCAGCTCCAACGCCTTCATCGGATCTTTTGGAATTCTCATCCCCCTGGCAAAATCATTGCTGGACCCAGTGGGAATATATCCAAGGATCACATGTTCAAAATCCTGAACTCCATTTACCACTTCATTGACTGTCCCGTCTCCGCCAAGAACAACCAGCGTTTTCGCCTCCTGGTCTCTGGTCAGTCCAGCCGCAATCGATGTCGCATTTTTTCTTCGTTCTGTCAGATATACTTCATATTCTATCTGACGGCTTTCCAGCTCTTTTTGTACTTTCTCCCAAATCTTTCGTCCTTTTTTCGAACGGGAATTTGGATTTACAATAAAACAATATCTCATTCCAGAAACCTCCGGATCTATTCTAACGTACTGTCCAGATATTTGCCAAGAGAACGTGCCATATTCCCCTCAAAATCTGCTTCTCCATTTCTCAGACACCATTCAAATACATTTCCGATCACGATCATACGGATGTCTGTAGTAAATGCCTCGATTTCCACATTCAGGTGGATTCTGTTTTCATGAATCGCTTTCTCCACATAGTTTTGCACCGTCACGATCGGATAAGGTCTTTCCGTCCTGCTGACCGGATTGAGTGCCTGGTTTTTCGGATCATAATATCCTGCCATAAATTCAACACCCAGCTCTTTACAATAAGAAACATAATTCAAATACACCTGAATAATTGTTTTTTTCGCATCTTCTGCATTCTCAGGCAGATCCAGAATATCCGGATTGATGCTTGGCTGATCCTCGATATAATAAGACAAAAGATCGTCTTTTGTCTTAAAATGGTGGTAAAAACTTCCATTTGAGACCCCAGCCTCTTCACATATATTTTTAATTGATAACGTCTCATATCCACTGCGCTGCAGAATCCGCTTTGCCGCTTGGAAAATTTTTTCTTTTGTCTCTCTCGATTTCTTCTGCTGCCTGGATAATCCTGCTGTCTCTTCCATTCTAATCACTCCTCGCATTATTTGCCCCCAAGTATATCATAAATCCCGATGTCATTCAAGAAAACAGAGCACACTCTAATCTATTTCTGTTTCCATACACAATACGCCTCAAATGCAGACGGAATAGAATACTTTTCTTTTAGCACCTCTTCTTTGGCAAATAGCATTTCCTCACTGCAGTTTTTCTCCAGCTCATCCACACGGATCTCATACCCTTTCATCTGCCACTCCACATGACTGAAAATATGTTTTGCATCCGGAAGTTTTTTGACACGGATCGGCGCAAGTCCGATGGATTTACTGTACTCTATCACTTCTTTCTGACTCAGCCAGCCCTCCAGATTCGGCAGTTCATACAGCCCTGCAAGAAGTCCCTTTTCCGGTCGTTTCCGAATTGCCAATGTATCATTGTCATGAAAGACCAGTACCGTCCGCTTTTCTATTTTCCTGCCTTTTGCCTTTGTTTTTACTGGAAGTTCCATTGCAATCCCTTCCCGACGTGCCCTGCAGATACCTGCTGCCGGACAGATTTCACATTTTGGCTCTCCATTTGGCACACACACAATGGCGCCAAGTTCGATCAGCCCCTGATTAAAATCCCCTGGGCAATCCTTTGGGATCACCTCTTCCAGCGCAGTTTCTATCGCAGTCCGGACTTTGGCTTTCATAATATCCTCTCTGCTTGCCAGAATCCGGGAAACCACACGCAGTACATTGCCATCCACTGCCGGTTTTGGAATACCAAATGCAAAAGAACTGATCGCGCCCGCCGTATAATTTCCAATTCCCGCCAGCTGTCGGATTTCTTCGTATGACTGAGGGAACTCTCCGCCATACTGCTCCACCATCTGAAAGGCTGCTTTTTGCATATTGCGCACCCGGTTATAATACCCAAGTCCTTCCCACAACTTCATCAGCCGGTCTTCTTTTACATTGGCCAGATCTGAAATGGTCGGAAGCGCGTTTAAAAATCGGTCATAATACGGTCTCACTGCTTCCACTCTCGTCTGCTGCAGCATAATTTCCGATACCCACACCCGATATGGTGTCACATCATGCCGCCATGGAAGATCGCGTTTATTTGCCCGATACCACGTGACGATCGGAGCAACACTTTCCCATAAAAGCGGCTCTTCCAGAATCACAGGAACTTCTTCATCGATCCAAATGGAATCTTCACTCACCTGACAGTCATATGCCAGAATGTTTACGCCTGCCGCCTTTGCTCTTTTCAATGCTTCGCCAAATTCCGGCTGTGTATCCATATTCGGTGTGAAATAACGAACTCCCTTCATCTGAATCACCAGAAACACATATGCCTCATATCCTTCCTTTTTCGCCCGGATCAATTCTTCCACATGTTTTACTGCACGCTCACTTGGTGCATCCGGAAAGCGAACAACACCATTTTCCTCCAGCGTCACTCCCTTCACCTCAATAAAGGCTCTTTTTTCACCTGACTCTATATAAAAATCAAAACGGGAGTTTCCATACGTTGTCTCCGGACAAATCCTGACTGGTTCTTCGAACAGATTGCCTGCGCTCAGCCATTCTTCCACTATTTTATTCGGAATCTGGGAATCCATATTGATCAGCCGGTCTCCTTTTTTGACCCCGATCAGATCCCATTTTGTCTTCCGCTGCGGATTATCACTTTCCTGTACAAATATTTCGGCTTCCGGTACAAGAAGTTCTGCGCACCTGCCTGTATTTTTCACATGGATCGTCTCCTGTCTGCCGCCAATCCTTGCATATGCGATAAAACGATTGGGGCGCTCCAGAAATGCCGCACGTTCTATTCTCTCATATTTCATACTTTTTTTCTCCTACTATTATCAGTTCCCCCCAGTCTGACTTTTTCCAGCCGCTTTGCATCTTCCTTTGTCAGATAATCAAACAGGTAGTTTCTGTCATGTTGCTCCTTTTCAAGATGCTCCTTTCGAAGTTCCTGCAGCGCCAGTTCCACTTCCTCTTTTAATCCAGGTGCTGACATACGCACTGCGCCCTGTCCCAGGATGATCACCTGCTCCATCGCATCCGATGTAGCAACTGTGACATGATGATTTCTTCCAATTCTGCGTACTGTTTTCTCAATATACTGATCTGCCGTCTCTGCCTCTTTTGTATAGACTACATGGATGTTATGATATTGCATCACTGAACCCGGACCTCCTTCTACTTTGTAAGCATCAAACACCAGGATCAATGTGCATTTTTTATACCCCTGGTAGTTGCACAACACATCCATCAATTTGTCACGGGCACTTTTGAGATCTGACTTTGCCAGTTCTTTCAATTCTTCCCATGCAAAAATAATATTATATCCATCTACCAGAAGATATTCTTCTTGCTTTTCCATCTTGCGTGCTGTCCATTTATCATCTTCTGCCGGCTGTCTTTTTGCTCTTACAGTCACAGGTGCTCTGTTCTTTTTCACCGGATCGGGAGTCCTGACATAAATTGCATCCAGCTCTTCCTGTGTCAGTTCGATCTGAGAAGATGTGCTGCGCGTCTGCCGCACAACAGGACGCATTTCTTCTTCCGAAAGTACATTGCTCTCAAGTGTGTTTTCCAAATGCATGTATGCTTCTACTTCGTCCCAGTTTACTACAAACCCTGCTCCATGTGCGCAAAACACCGAACCTGTCGGATTCTCCAGATCTGCTTCTGGATCATATCCGATTTCTTCCACAATTTTCTCCTGATCCGGACATTTTTCGTATCCTTTTAACCGACAGGACATCCTGCCTCTTCCACCCGTATATGAGATCAATTCTGTTTGATAGCCCCGCATCTGCGACACTGGAGCACTTCCTTTTAAAACAGACAGTTCCCCCTCTGTAACAGGTGGTTCAAATGTTCCGTTCCTTTTCTGAATATCCATCATCGCACGTCCTACATGCTCCGGCAAAAGCTCCATTTCAAACTCATAATAAGGCTCCAGCAGAATACTTTTTGCCTTTCTAAGGCCCTGACGAACTGCCCGGTAGGTTGCCTGTCTGAAATCTCCGCCTTCCGTATGTTTCTGATGCGCCCGTCCGGATACCAGTGTAATCTTCATATCTGTGATCGCCGAGCCTGTCAGTACCCCTTTGTGTTCTTTTTCCTCCAGATGCGTCAGAATCAGGCGCTGCCAGTTTCGGGCAAGAATATCTTCACTACAGTCTGCAAAAAACTGCAGCCCGCTTCCTCGTTCTCCTGGCTCTAATACAAGATGCACTTCTGCATAATGACGGAGCGGCTCAAAATGTCCGATTCCTTCCACCGGTTCCGCGATCGTCTCCTTATATACAACGGTTCCTGCCCCGAATTCTACCCGCACTTTAAACCGATCCCAGATCATACTCTTTAAAATTTCAATCTGTACTTCTCCCATCAACTGTGCATGAATTTCTCCCAACTGTTCTTCCCACACAATATGAAGCTCCGGTTCTTCCTCTTCCAGCTCTTTTAGATTGAGCAGCATCTTATGAACCTCACAATCCGGTGGCAGTTCGATCTGATAGCTTAAGACCGGCTCCAAAACCGGCATATCCGATTCTGATTCCATTCCCAGTCCCTGTCCGGGATAGGTATCCGAAAGGCCTGTCACCGCACAGACTTCTCCGGCATGTACCTCCTGTAGCATCTCATATTTTGCCCCAGAGTAGCGCCGGATCTGATTGACCTTTTCCTCTGTATCCGTAATCACATCCCTGACTTTGATCCTTCCCCCGGTAACTTTCAAATAGCTCAGCCGATTGCCCTGATCATCTCTCCCGATTTTATAGACTTTTGCACCAAATACTTCCGGATACTGCTCTTCCGTTGTAAATTGCTCCAGTGCATCCAGCAGTTCTTCCACTCCTTCTGTGTGAAGTGCAGAGCCAAAATAACATGGAAATACTTTTCTTTGATGAATCAACTCTGACACCTTTTTTTTAGGAATGTCTCCATTCTCCAGATAAGATTCCAACAACATTTCATCACACATGGCAAGCTGCTCTGTTTCTTCGCCGCTTTCACTGTCAAACGCTTTTTCAAAATCAATACAATGCTCCCCGAAGCGCTTTTTCAATTCCGCCAGAATCACGGTTCTGTCCGCTCCATCCTGATCCATCTTATTGACAAAAAGAAATACCGGAATCCGGTACTGCCCAAGAAGCCTCCACAATGTCTCTGTATGTCCCTGCACACCATCTGGTCCACTGATCACAAGCACTGCATAGTCCAGAACTTGAAGAGTACGCTCCATCTCTGCAGAAAAATCCACATGTCCCGGTGTATCCAATAACGTTATCCACATATCTTTCCAGGAGAACACTGCCTGCTTGGAAAAAATAGTAATTCCCCTCTCTCGTTCCAGATCATACGTATCCAAAAATGCATCTTTGTGGTCCACCCGCCCCATTTTCCGGATGCTTCCACTTGTATAAAGCATACTTTCTGACAATGTCGTCTTTCCTGCGTCCACATGAGCAAGAACACCAAGACAGATCTGTTTTTTATTTTCTTTCATTTACATTTCCTCGTTATCATAAGTTAATAAAAATTATTATACCACATACTGCCGTTTCCGTTAAAAAAAATTTAGCTGCCCATCCAACGATGAGCAGCCATATAATTCTTTCTTTTATTTTTATAAAATTTTTGATAAAAACTCTTTCAATCTCGGATCTCTCGGATGTTCAAAGAATTCTTTTGGACTTCCCTCTTCCTTGATCTGCCCTTCATCCACAAACACAACTCTTGTTGCAACCTCTTTGGCAAATCCCATTTCATGTGTTACCACGACCATGGTCATTCCATCTTTTGCAAGCTGCTTCATCAACTCCAGAACTTCACCTACCATCTCCGGATCCAATGCAGAGGTCGGCTCGTCAAACAGCATCACATCCGGATTCATTGCCAGTGCACGCACGATCGCAATTCGCTGCTTCTGCCCACCGGAAAGCTGTTCCGGATATGCATCTGCCTTGTCGGCAAGTCCAACTCTTACCAGAAGTTCTCTGGCTTTTCTTTCCGCTTCCTTCTGGGACATCTTTTTCAGTGTCACTGGTGCAAGCATGATGTTTTCCAGGATCGTTTTATGTGGAAACAGATGAAAATGCTGGAATACCATTCCAATCTTCTGACGATGCACATCAATGTCTGTCTTTGGATCTGTAATATCTGTCCCCTCAAATAAAACATTCCCCCCTGTCGGTACTTCCAACAGATTCAGAGACCGTAGAAAAGTAGATTTTCCCGATCCGGACGGACCAATAACAACCACAACCTCACCTTTTTTGATCTCAGTAGAAATTCCACGCAGCACTTCCAAATTTCCAAATGCCTTTTTCAAATTCTGAACCTGAATCAATACTTCATTTTTATCGTTCATTTGTGCGCAGTCTCCTTTCCAGTTTGTTCATAAAGAATGTAAGCAGCATGACAAGCGCGAGATAAATTGCCGCAGCCGCAAGCAACGGAATAAATGCCTCGAATGTACGACTCTGAATTACCATCGCTGCTTTTGTCAGATCCTGTTCCCCAATGTAACCAATGATCGCTGTCTCCTTGATCAGCACGATCATCTCATTAACCAGTGCAGGAAGCACGTTCTTAAATGCCTGCGGCATAATGATCAGCCGCATGGTCTGTCCATAACTAAGCCCAAGGCTTCTTCCCGCTTCTGTCTGTCCTTCCGGAATCGCCATAATACCGGAACGCACAATCTCAGCCACATACGCACCGGAATTAATACCAAATGCCAGCCCCCCAATAATGATAGAATTCAATGATGAAGAGCCAAAGATAACCAGATACATAAACAATACCTGGATCATACTCGGTGTTCCTCTGATGATCGTCAAATATACTTTACAAATCGCATTTAAAATTTTTAGTTTTCCGGTTTTATCGTGCAGAGAACGAATGATCGCTACCGTAAAACCAATGATCACACCTACCAAAAGTGCAAACAAAGTTACAAGAATTGTAACTTTCAGACCATTCACCAACAAAAGCCAACGGTCATCTTCAATAAAGTTCTGATATAACTTTTCCGAAAAGCTCATATTTTTACCTCTCTTGTATGTTTCTTTGACAGTTCAAAACAGGGCTGCCAAAACGATTACGCACCCCTGTTATTGTATCTCGCAACCAGTCTGTGATTATTTTCTTACGATCACAACCTGGCTGGCATTTGCATATGTATCTGTAAAATCTGCATTTTTCTGGCGTTCTGCATCCACTGTCATACCTGCTGCACCAAAGTCAGCCTTTCCTGCTGCAATTGATGGAAGGATGGAGTCAAATTCCATATCCAAAACTTCCAGTTCATATCCCATTTTATCGCAGATGGCTTTGGAAAGATCAACATCAATGCCGACGATTCCATCCCCTTCATGATATTCATATGGTTCAAATTCCGCATTCGTAGCCATCACCAGTTTTCCCTTGGAATAATCTACATCTGCCGGTGACTCATACTGATAACTTCCAATATTATCTCCGATATAATTTCCAATGATCTTCTCTACAATGCCCTCTTCTTTCAACTCTGCAAGCGCTTTGTTCATTTCATCAAGCAATTCTGTATTTCCCTTTTTCACACACATTGCATATTCTTCTGTTTCAAAAACGCCCTCTATGATTTTCAGATCCTCATTTTTTTCTACAAACTTCGTTGCAGGCTCTGAGTCGATCAACACACAATCGATCTTTCCGTTTTTCAATGCCTGCACTGCTGTGGATCCCTTTGGATAACGTTTCATCTGAGAATCTTTTTCCACCTGTTCAGAACCAATCATATCTCCGGTTGTTCCCTGCTGAACCCCAATCGTCAGTGTCTTGAGATCTTCCGGTTTTTCCACTGTAACATCTTTTTTCTCCGAAGAGCCACATCCTGCGAGTGAGATCACACATGCTGCTGCCAGCACAATTCCTGTTAACTTTTTCATTTTCATCTTTCATTCCTCCCAAACCAAATACATATAGTCTGTATAATCATTCATATTATACATACATCATACCATGTTTTTGGGAAATTGCAAGACCAATTATGCATAAATTATCATTTTAAAGCGCATATTTTTTGTATATAATTTATTTTTATGCAAGCATTGCACGAATTCCGAAGTATACAAACACAATGATTCCAAGTACGATCCGATAATATCCAAATACCTTAAAGTCATGATTCTGAATATATTTTAGCAAAAACTTAATTGCCAGAATCGATACGACAAAAGATACCACACATCCAAGCAACAAGAGTCCAAGCTCCGTCCCCGTAAAATCAAATCCAAAATGACGCAGCTTTACAAGACTGGCACCTGCCATTGCCGGGATTGCCAAAAAGAATGTAAAATCTGCCGCTGCGGTTCTGGATACTCCAAGCGCCAGTGCTCCTACAATCGTTGCTCCCGAACGAGATGTTCCCGGAATCATAGCCAGCATCTGAAATACCCCGATCCAGAGCAATACCGGAATGCCCATCTGGGAAATCTTGGTGATCTGCGGTTTTTTCCCTTTATGACGATTTTCAATCACAATAAACAAAATACCAACCAGGATCAACATGGTCGCTACCACATATGAATTATTGAATTTTTCTTCAATAAAATCATTAAATAAAATTCCGACTACACCTGCCGGTATGGATGCGATTACTACCTTTACCCAAAGCTGCAACGTCATTTTTTTCTGCTTTTCTGTCTTTTTCGGTGAAAATGGATTCAGCCGATGAAAATAGATCACGACAACTGCCATAATCGCACCGAGTTGGATCACAACATTAAACATATCCAGATATGACTGGCTAAAATCCAGCTTTACAAACTCTTCCACCAGGATCAAATGTCCTGTACTGCTGATTGGAAGCCATTCGGTAATTCCTTCCACAATCCCCAGTATAATTACTTTTAATGCTTCTAACATCTCTCTCCTCCTATCTCAAAGCAAACTTTTCCACTGCTTTTGCCACGCCCTCTTCCTCATTCGTATCCGTCACATAATCTGCTGCTGCTTTTACACTCTCCTCTGCATTTCCCATGGCAACTCCAAGTCCTACAGCCTTTAGCATCTCCAGATCATTGTCACCATCGCCGCATGCCATAATCTCCTCTCTGGTAATCCCCAGCATGCGTCCAAGCTCCAGCATTCCAATTCCCTTGTTGATTCCCTGAGCATTGATCTCTATATTGTTGCCTAAAGATCCTGTCATCACCAATCCAGGAATCATTTCCAACTCTTTCCTCGCGCGCTGCATCTCCTGCATATCCGCAAACATAAGCTGCAATTTGTCTGCATCGCGTTTTGCTTCATCGTACCATTTTTTAATGGAAGGAACGACCGTACGGGTAGAACGTACATACTCCCACATATGCGGATTCTTATGATAACGATAAATCTCCTGTAGTCTGTCTTCCTGTGCATATACTTCCCGGTCAAAGTACGCCTCTTGTAATGTATCATATTTTTCTGCAATTTCCAATGCTTTCTTTCCTTTTTCGTAAGGAACCGGATGCTCCAGAATCGTCTTTTGCCGGATCAAGTCATAAATCCTTGCCCCATTGGTTGTCAATGCGTACTGCATCCCCTGGATTGCCCGTACCTGAGCCGGAATTCCGGTAAGCGGCCGCCCTGTTGCTGCTAAAACTATGATCCCCTGCGCAATTGCCTGCTCCAATACACTTCTTGTATGATCTGACACTTCTTTTCTGGAATTCAGCATCGTTCCATCCAAATCCAGCCCTATCATTTTTATCTGTCTCACGAAGTCTCTCTCCCTCTGTTTTCTTAAAGTTTTATAACTTATTTTATCAAAATTTGCCTTATTGCGCAATTTATAGTATAATAACAAAACAGACTTTTTTAATAGAAAGGAATTAAAGTTATGAAATCATGCTTAAAACGCAAGCTGCAAACAGGTATTGCCCTTATTTGCTCCTTCGCACTGGCTTTTTCCGTTCTCCCTGTTTCTGCAGAGGAAAGCGCACAAAGTCTTGAAAGCAAAACTTCCGATTTGACAGGCCAGTTGGCCGGTATCAATCAGGAACTTGTCGCCATCAGCGATCAGATATCTACAACTGAGATGCAGGTTGAGATTACAAACGGCGAGATTCAACGGACCAAAGATTCCTTGGCCGACACACAGGCAAAAGAAGCACAACAGTATAACGACATGAAGACACGTATTAAGTATATGTATGAGACCGGAAGCGCATCACTTCTGGAAATGCTCTTTTCTGCAGAAGATATGTCTGATTTTCTGAATAAAGCAGATTTTATTCAGAATATCAGTGATTACGATCGTAAGATGCTTTCAGAACTGCAGGAAACGAAGAATCAGATTGCAGAAGAGGAAAAGACTCTGCAGGCACAGCAAGATTCTCTCCTCTCGCTTCAGAACCGTCTGGATAAAAAACAATCTGATTTACAGGCAAAAGCTGCCGCTACTTCCACTGATCTTGCTGCTTTTCAGGCACAGCTGGCTGCTCTTCGAGCACAGGAAGCCGCTGAACTGGAAGCGAAAAGACAGCAGGAACTGCAACAACAGCAAGAAGCGGACAAGCCTTCCTCCGGAGGCGGTAATCCAATCGTTACTCCTACCCCTCCGGCTACACCTGATTCCGGGGGAGATATCATTCAAGGCGGAGGTTCTGATGCAACACATGATGAACTCACTACTTTTGCGGCCTTGCTGGACTGTGAAGCCATTCACGATTACAACTCTATGCTCGCTGTAGCAACAGTGATCATGAATCGTGTAGAAAGTCCACTTTTCCCAAATTCCATTCACGGTGTCATCTATGCAAGCGGACAGTTTGAACCTGTCTGGAGCGGAAGACTCAATTCCGTTCTGAGTTCCGGTCCATCCAGTCTGGCAGTTCAAGTTGCTCAGGATGCAGTAAATGGTACGAAACTTTCTTCTGTCAGCGACTGTTACTATTTCCTGTATGCAGGCGCTACAAATCGTCCAGGAGTGAATATTGGCGGAAATCTTTTCTTCCAAAGCTGGTAATTATTGTATTCTACATAAAGAAGGGGCATATCGCATCTGATATGCCCCTTCTTAGGAGAAACTTTACATTTTTATTGGTAATCCATCACATCGATCCATCTCATCAGGAATTCTTTTTCCAGGGCATTTTCTTTCGAAAGCTGAGCCGCTGCTACAATTGGCAGCCACTGCTGTACATACTGCTTTGCCGTATCACTTTTTTTACAAAAGATTTTGAGATACAGATCTGCTTTTTCCTGACTGTCCAGTGCAAAAAGAAGATACGTCATTGCTGCATCTGCACTTGCATTTCCCTGTGTCACATGTGCCCAGTCGATCACCGTCATCTTGCCGTTCTTACCAACGATCACATTGCTTGGATTGAAATCTCCATGGCAGATTTTATCATGCTTTGGCATACTTTCCAATCGCGTCATCAATTCATATCGTGTCGTTGCATCCAACACTTTCAGACCATTGATCTGACGTGCAAATTTGTCTTTCATTTTGTTCAAAAGCGGGGCTTTCTTACTCGTAACACTCAATTGCAGATCTACAAAATCATTCATATATTTTTCCAGATTTGCCGGATCCACTTTCATCATCTCTTCCAGTGTCTTGCCATCCTTATACTCGATCACCAGTGCCCATTTTCCATCAATCTGCGTCACTTCTTTCACACGTGGAATATCCAGACCTGCTTCTTCGACACGGGCAGTATTCAACGCTTCATTCAGTACATCTGACTTCGGATGTTCTTTTGCAAATACTTTTACAATTCCTTCTTCACATTTATAGACTTCTTTGTAAGAACGTTTTACAATCAAATTTTTTTCTTCCAGTTTCATAAACATTGCCTCCTGTCATACATTCTATCCTTCCCGGTGAGCTCTGCCGGCTTGGTATCGTTTTTCTTGTTGACTCTATTATAACTCCTATTTTTATAGAATGTAATACCTGGAAATCAAGTTTGTGCAGTTTTTCACAATATTTTTCATTTTATTTTTATTGTTATATTTTTAACTTTTAGATTTTTTCATACACCAAAAAGAACATTCCGCCCGCCATTTCTGACGTTTGGAATGTTCTTTTTTATTCCTTACCGGAAATTATTTTCCATAATAACATTTCAGGTAAAGTTCTTTGATTTCTTTCATCAGTGGGTATCTTGGGTTTGCTC